>MDTA01023087.1_pt1 | contig 11380 bp, 9 predicted proteins | sample 811151 | NCBI WGS metagenome assembly MDTA01 (sample SAMN05326648, study PRJNA326480) | marine metagenome | isolation source: seawater | place: Indian Ocean: South | collected 2010 | reverse complement strand
TTGCATAGCTCTAACTTTTGGCGCTCCGCTCAAAGTTCCGACAGGAAGCGTCGCTCTCAACAAATCCATCGCTTTCAAATTCTGTTGAAGTTGCCCTTGCACATTTGAGGCTATGTGCATTACGTGAGCATATTTTTCTACCGCCATAGTCTCGCTGACAACCACACTTCCCGGGCGACAGACTTTGCCGATGTCATTTCTACCTAAATCAATAAGCATTAAGTGTTCTGCAACTTCTTTCTCATCGTTTAACAAATCTTTCTCCAACTCGAAATCTTCGATTTCAGTCAGACCTCTTCTGCGCGTTCCGGCGAGGGGCCTAACGGTCACTAAAGAATTTTCGAGCTTGGCTAAAATCTCAGGCGACGAACTGACTATTTGCAAATCATCAAGGTCTAGAAAGTACATATAAGGGGATGGATTTAGCGATCGCAAAGCTCTGTAAAAATTTAAAGGATCACTTTCAAAGGGAACTGACATCCTTTGCGATAAGACCACCTGCATTACATCACCGTCAAGGATATAATCTTTTATGCGCCTGATATCGGCCATGAAGTTCTGCTTACCATACGAGGACAAGAAGTCATCTTCTTTGATTTCAGATCCCTCTTCAGGCACCTTCAGGGAAATTGGCACTTCTGCGGACATCCCAAGAGACATCTTGTCCAGACGTCGCTGAGCTTGCTCAAAACTGCCCTCCTCAAAAGGATCAGCGTGAGTTACTAAATGCATTCTTCCTTTAACGTTGTCAAAAATAACTAACTCATTCGAATACATTAATTGAATGTCTGGGACTCCTAAAATGTCTTTGGGAACAGTATCTCTGAGATTATTTTCTATGTAACGGACAGTATCGTAACCGAAATATCCGACAAGCCCACCGGTATAGATAGGCATCTCGTCAATATTGGGGTAATTGATGCTCCCGAGTATCGCTTCTATATACTCGAGGGGATCCGGGTGACTGAAGGATTCTACTATCTCCCCAGATTCAAAAGTGCTTATTATTTGACCTGATATTTTTATGACTCTAGTCGCTGGCAGGCCTACGATAGAAAATCTAGACCACTTTTCTCCCCCTTGCGCTGCCGACTCTAGCAAATAACTATACGGTCCCCGAGCTAACTTAATATAACAAGATAAAGGCGTGTCAAGATCTGCAATTATCTCTCGAGTGATCGGAACATTACGAAAGCCTTCCTTCCTCAATTGACGAAACTCTTGTTTGTTCATGTCTCACCTTGCCCGATTTTTTGGGTAAATATCTTTCGACTGAACCGTATTTTCATGGCAGACGAACAGTAATATCTCCCCTCTGATTGTGAAATTTCTTTTCTATGCTATTTTCTTTTTCAGTTTAGCTATGGTTTCAGCGTAATTTTCAGTATTGAAAATTGCCGATCCAGCGACGAATATGTCAGCGCCCGCTGACGAAATTTCTGAAATATTAGACAAGTTTATTCCACCATCAACCTCGACAAGGATTTCGGCGCCCAACTTAGATATACGCTCTTTAGCATCCATTATTTTTTTGTAGGTAGTTGAAATAAATTTCTGCCCACCATAACCCGGATTAACAGACATGATCAGGATTATGTCTATTTGATCAGCAACATATTCCAAGTGATCTAGCGGTGTAGCGGGATTAAAAACCAGTCCTGCTTTACAACCAACCTGCTTTATAAGCCTCAAAGATCGGTCGACGTGTTCGGATGCTTCAGGATGAAAGGTTATATAATCTGCTCCAGCATCTCCAAACGCCTTGATCAGATCATCAACGGGTTTCGCCATCAAATGGACATCTATCGGAGCTGAGATCCCATAGGCTCTGAGATCTGCGCAAATCTTCGGCCCAAAAGTAAGCACAGGCACGTAATGATTATCCATAACATCAAAATGAATCATGTCTGCGCCCGCACTTATTACCTCAGAGACCTCTTCTCCCAAGCGCGCAAAATCCGCAGAAAGTACCGATGGAGCCAGTTTCTTAGTCATTGGAAAAACCCGAACGTTTTTGAAAGTTTCTCATTTCACCCTAATTTTTGTAACCTGTTAGATCACCGACTTCTCGCTTCAACTTGTTGAGCCGCTCGGCAGATCCTACATCATACCAAGAACCATCATACTTCAAGCCGCTCAATAACCCCATAGGAATTGCTTTAAGGAACACTTCAGCCAAACGAAATTTTGAATCTGAAAAACCGTCAAATAATTTCGGAGATAAAACAGAAATTCCAGAGAAGGTAAGGTTTGCAGGTCCAGTCGAACTCGGGGGCAGGAGTTTACCTTCACAATCGAGAGAGAAATCCCCGATACGATTATGCTCGGGGTTTTCAACAAGTATCAGCTTACCGAGTGAGTTACTATCTAAGCCTAGCTTTAAATCCGTAAAGTCAAAGTCAGTAAAAATATCGGCATTTACACATATAAAAGACTCATCTCTAAAGAAAGGCAACGCCTTTTTTATTCCGCCCCCTGTCTCGAGCACTTCAGATTCTTCTGAGTAAACAATTTGGATATCGGGAGAGGTTCTGTCCTCCAAAAAGCTTTTGATCATATCACCATGGTAATGAAGATTAATTATCACTTCTTTTATGCCGATCGCTTCGAGTTTTTCTAGGTGGTAAAGAATAAGAGCCTTGTGATTGATTTCTATTAGCGCTTTGGGGATCTTTAGTGTTAATGGCCTCAGTCTTTTTCCTAGACCAGCCGCTAAAATCATTGCTTTCATCTCGTTCCTATTTGAAGGGTACAAAAGTCTCAGATATCGGGATAATCTCTTCGACTAAGAATCGGTTAAACTCATCGAATTCCGAGTATCTCTCGACTGATGACCGCAAGTAATTTAATACTCTCGGGATATGCGAGAGATATTTAGGCTTCCCGTCTCTTAAATTCAGGCGAGCGAATATACCTGCGCATTTTAAATGTCTTTGGATACCCATAAAGTCGAACTTTTCTTGGAAAGAGAAATCTCTTTCTAGTGTTCCTTTCTTCAGTAATGCTTTGTGGAAAAAATCTGCCTCAGAATGCAACAGAGAAGGGCTCAGATCCACATAACAATCCTTCAATAAAGAAACAAGGTCATAGGTAACTGGGCCAATCACCGCATCCTGAAAATCAATCATAGCGACCGACAGACTTTCGGAAAGCATTAAATTCTTGGAATGATAATCTCGATGAACAAAAACTTGGGGCTGATCAAGGGCTTGTTTCGCTAAAAATGAGTAGGCTTCCTTTAAAAATCTTTGTACGCTTTTTGAGGGTTTGATCAACAAATAATTTTTTACAAACCACTCATCAAAGAGGGCCATTTCCTCGAGAAGCTTTTTCTCGGTATAGAAAGGAATGTCGCAAGTGATATCTTGCATTTTTATTAACTCATTGATCGCCAACCTGTATAAACTTCCGCGGGTACTTGAGTATTTTTCAATCTCGTCTAGGAACAAGCGATTACCAAGATCTGAAACCGCCAAATAACCGAAATCAAAATTAAATGCTTGTACCAGAGGACAAGGGATTCCTGAGTTCTTGAGCGCCGCCGCTATTTTTACGAAACTCTGGTTATCCTCCTTTTCGGGCGGCGCATTTACAAATACCAATCCCCCCGAGTTGTTTGAGAATCTAAAATATCGGCGGAAACTTGCGTCGTCAGAAAAATTCAAAAGATCTCCGTCAACACGGACCTTCATTTGCGAGCAAATGTTTCTCGCCCACTCTGAAAAATGATTTGAAGCAAAATCTTCCATAAAACCAACTGACCAAGACTAACTAATGCTTTATCATCCTCACTCAAACAAACATTTTCCGCAACAATATACTCAATGAGATTTATTCTAGCTTTAGTCTTGACCGCAACATGTTCTGTCTCTCTTTCAGAGACAAAGCCTGATCAGGAGAAAGATGAGAGTTCCCTAATGGGAGAATGCGGATGGACAGAAGAGGATCCTTTCAAAATAGATTCAAATGATAAAAAAATAAGGATCAGCGCCGACAATGCATCTTATGAGGAAGGCGATATAACTGCACTCTCAGGAGATGTAAAAATAACAGGCAGAGGCCAACAAATAAGAGCATCCCAAATCACTATTGACAATAGCACCCAGTCATATTCTGGAGAAGGTGCGATATCCCTAAATAGGCCAGATTTTTTAATTCGTGGAGAAAGAATTCGGGGCAATCTGCTCGAAGAAACCGCTGACTTAGAGGACGCTAGTTTCCTCCTTAAAGATTCTCTTTTAAGAGGAGGCGCAAATAGCCTTAGACAGGAAAAAGATACAGTCTCAATATTGCAGGGCTCCTTAACCTCGTGCGAATCGAAAGATAACACATGGAGAATAACGAGCAGTCAAATCAGATTAAAGAAGGCAGAGACCTTTGGGTCGGCCAGTAATGTTGTCCTGAGAGTCAAAGGACTGCCGATTGGTTATTTGCCTTTCATGCAATTCCCGGTGGGGGAAGAGAGAAAAACAGGCTTTCTTTGGCCGGCCATCGGGCATTCTAACGTTGGCGGAACCGATTTAGCGATACCTTACTATTTTAATATTTCTCCCTCAAAGGATGCTATCTACACTTTAAGGAACATTTCTCAGCGGGGATTAATGCACGAAGGAGAGCTCCGATTCCTTAACTCCTTCAGTAAAAACGCTATTGGGTCTACCTTCCTACATAAAGACAAACAAACCGCACTTGGCAGAAGTAAGGAAAATAAAGAAGATGACCGCTGGCTTTTGCAAATAAACCACAGAGGAAGAAGCGGATCTTGGTCATCTGGAATCAACTATACAAACATCTCCGACATATACTACTTCGACGACTTAGGTGATTTCTCAAGTTCTGATTCGGAATTTACTAAGTTCCAAAACAGAACGAACGCCTCATCATTACTTCAAATGGGATCTGTGCAATATGCTGGGGGAAAATGGGATGCCAATCTTGAATTCCGGAATTTTAAATCGTTGGAGCCAACAGAGCCTAAACAATATTCGGTACTACCTCGACTCACTGTCTCAGGAGGAGTAAAACTCGGGCCAGTCAGTACAAAAGGATTCCTTCAAGCAACCGAATTTGACTCAAACGCTGAGGAGGCTCCCACCGGCAGGCGATTAGTACTCGATGTTCATTTAAGTAGTGAATTCAAGAGGCCTTGGGGTTTTATCGAGCCATCTTTTCGTGCTCTGACAAAGAGGTACAAGATAGACACTCCAGAAAGCACTCAAGTCGAGAGAGAAACAGTATCCGCGGTCCAGACCGCCATAGCATCTGGGCTTATTTTTGACAGGCCGCTATCTCTTTGGGGAAAGAACTTTTATCAAACACTTGAACCTCGCGTTCTTTATTTGTACAGCCATGAAACAGATACCGACCTTATTCCAAGCTTTGATTCAGTGGAACTCTCCAATGGGATAAATCAAATTTTCAGAAAAACTCGATTCTCCGGGTTTGACCGCTTAGGAAATTCGCATCAGATTTCTTCTATAGTTAAAACCTCAATGATAAGTGCTAGAAGAGGGAAAGAAATTTTCTCAGCCAGCATAGGAAAAGTTTTTTATCTGCAGGAATACAAAAAAATATCGAGAGAACCGTTAAAACAAGATGAAACAAGCAAGAAATCTCCGTTAGTCTTTAGTGCATCTGTCTCCGGCAAGCATTTCGATATCATAGGAAACTATGAGCTCAGCACTGCTAAAAACCAATCCAATAAAGGTTTCTTGGGTATACGATATTCGCCATCTGAATCTTCATCTTTTAACCTTAATTACGCAATGGATTTGGACAATCCCCATCGGAATAAGGACAGCTACGAGAGTGAAGAAATGGACTTTGCATTCGCAGTTAAGCTCAGAGAAGACTTGAAACTAATAGGGAGATGGAACTATGGCTTAAGCTCCGACCAGACTCTTGATAGTTTACTTGGATTTGAACTGGATGATTGCTGCTGGTCAGCAAAATTAGTTTTAAGGCGCCATAAAGAAAAACTAAGAGAAAACCTATTCGCTGGTAGAGAGTCACAGGATAAATTTCTCCAACAGCTCCAAGAAACTGGAATATACTTTGAATTCGAGCTAAAAGGCCTTGCGTCTATAGGAAGAAGGATAGATAGCCTCATAGATTATTCTTTGCAAGGTATAAAATAAAGGGTCTTTATAATGGAAATCAAAATTCAGCATATAAACTCGGCTTTTGTAGCGTTACTTATACTTCTGCTTTCGCTCCACGCTAAATCAGCAACAGAAATCATTGATAGAATTGCAGTAGTTGTGGATGAAGATGTGATCATGCAATCAGAACTTTCGGAAAGATTTAAAGAAATAAAAACCCAAATCTCAGGCCAAAAAAATGCTCGAATGCCTTCAGAGGATGTTCTTAAACAGCAGATTAAGGACCAAATGATCATAGAAAGCCTTCAACTACAAAGAGCTGAGCGCGCAGGAATAAGAGTAAGTGATGAAGAGATCAATAATACGCTTGCTCAGATTGCGAAAGAGAACAGCCTGTCTTTGAATGATTTTAAAAACGCACTCACGGCTGATGGAATAAGTTGGACTGGAATGCGTTCACGGGTCAGTAGAGAGCTGAAGATTAATAGACTGCAACAGGGAATTATGCGCCGCAGAATTCAAGTTTCCGATCAAGAAGTACAAAACTTTTTGGCCAGCGACCTCGGTTCTAACCTCACCGCAGATCAATATCGCCTTGGGCATATTCTAATATCGATACCTGAAAATGCATCGAGGAACGACATAAAAACTGCACGGTCTCAAGCAAATTCCATTTTTGCAAAGATCGAAGAAGGAGATGACTTCCGAACATTAGCCATCGAATTTTCTTCTGGACAAAATGCGCTAGAAGGCGGGGACTTGGGTTGGAGAAAAGCTGCTCAGCTCCCAACTATTTTTTCTGATCTCGTAGAAGATATGGAAGTTGGAGAGACTAGATCTCCCTTAAAGAGCGGACGAGGCTTCCATATTCTCAAGCTGCTCAATAAACGTGGAGCATCAACAGAAGGAAAAATTGCGCAAAGCAGAGTAAGGCACGTATTAGTCCAGCCCAACGAAATCAGATCTGAAAGCGAAGCGAAAGAGCTTGCGTTATCATTGCGAAACGAGATTCTTGACGGACGAGATTTCGAAGAAATTGCTAAACTATATTCCGACGATCCCGGCTCAGCGCTTAGCGGGGGCGATTTAGGTTGGTCGCGAAAAGGCGTTTTTGTCCCGGAATTCGAAGAAGTAATGGCAGAATCAAAAAAAAACGAGTTAAGCAGTGTTTTCAAAACCGTGCATGGATACCATTTCCTTGAAATCACCGATAGGAGGATAGAGGATTTTTCTGAGCGCTATAGAATGAGTCAAGCGGAAAATTTTCTTAGGAATCAGAGGTTCGAGCAGGAACTAAATAATTGGTTACGGGAAATACGTGAAGATGCCTTCATCGAATCTAAAAACTGAACTCAAGATCGGCATATCCGCTGGTGAACCTGCCGGGATAGGACCAGATATCTGCATTCAATCTTTTGAAGCATTAAACTCGATAGCTAACGTAATCTACTATGCAGATCCTGAAGTTTTAGAAACTCGAGCAGAGTTATTGGGTAAATTTGTTCCAGTAAATAATCTTGAGTCAAGCACCTTCGATTCATCGATGATGAATGTATTTCCGAAGAAAACTAACGAAGCGGTTATTGCAGGACAAGGCAACGTCAAGAATTCTGTTTATGTGATCGACTGTCTGAGAGCAGCATTAAAGGACGCAATCAGCGGACAGATTTCAGGAATCGTGACCGCTCCAGTGAATAAAGCTATTATAAATGAGGCGGGTATTGATTTTTCTGGGCATACAGAATGGCTTGCACAAGAAACGAACACCAAAGACGTAGTTATGATGCTCGCTACGGAGAACTTGAGAGTCGCCTTGGCGACCACTCACATGCCGTTATCCCGAGTTAGCCAGGCTATCAATCCAGAAACATTAGAGCGGACAATCGCTATCATGCAAGCAGAGCTAATAAAACGCTTCAAGATCTCAAAGCCATCTATCTTGATAACTGGTTTAAATCCGCACGCAGGCGAGATGGGATATTTAGGAAGAGAAGAACAAGAGATCATAATACCCGTTATCGAGAAATTAAAAATAAAGGGCCTCGATTTAACGGGACCGGTCCCTGCGGACACAGCGTTCAACAAAAATTCTTTGCAAGGAATAGATGCAGTTTTAGCTATGTATCATGATCAAGGCCTTCCGGTAGTTAAGTATGCTGGTTTTGGAAATGCAGTGAATATTACTCTCGGGTTACCAATAATTCGAACATCGGTGGATCACGGCACAGCTTTTGAACTAGCTGGTACCGGGATGTCCGACTGCAGCAGCATGATTTCAGCAGTAGAGTGCGCCCTAAAAATGGCTGGTTAATTGTGATTCAAGCAAGAAGCAGATTTGGCCAAAACTTTCTGATCGAAAAATCGATCATTTCGAGAATTATTGAATCAATAAAGATCTCGTCCGACGATAACATAATAGAAATTGGTCCTGGCAGAGGAGCGCTAACTGAAAAACTTGTCGAGTCAAATTGCACTTTATCTCTGGTCGAAATAGACAGGGATTTAGTTGACTCCCTTAGAAAAAAATACCGGGGGCTTTCAATCGTTAATGAGGACATTTTGAAAATAGAGTTTAGTGCTCTGTTTGGCGGCGAGCCCAAGAGAATAATAGGAAATCTTCCATACAATATCTCTACACCATTACTCTTTAAATTGAGCAGCGTTAACGAATGGGTCATTGATATGCATATAATGTTACAGAAGGAGGTTGCAGAGAGAATTGTTTCCAGTCCTTCAAGAAAAGAGTACGGCAGATTATCAGTATCCATGCAGCTTTTTTGGGAAGCAACTAAGCTATTTGATGTAGCAGCAACCGCTTTTTCTCCCAAACCAAAAGTTAACTCAACCTTCATGTGCCTTAAGCCGAAGAAGAAAACAAATTTTGATCGGGATCTAATGAATCAATTGTTGACTTCGGCTTTCTCATCAAGGCGAAAAACTCTCAAAAATGCTCTTAGAAATTACTTAGACGAAGGCGAGTTGAAATCGTTAGACATAAACCCCCGCTCGCGACCTGAAAACCTTGTTCCGGCAGATTTCATACGTTGCGTGAATTTCTTAAAGAAAAAAATATGACCACTTTCATCGTTGGTGACCTGCAAGGATGCTATCAGGAATTGGAAGAACTCTTGACTAAATGCGGTTTTGAAAAAGGCAATGATCATCTGTGGCTAGTTGGTGATCTTATCAATCGAGGTCCAGAAAATGTTGCTGTCTTAGATTGGATAATTAACACTCCTAACGTTACATCCGTTTTGGGTAATCATGATCTGCATTTCCTAGCTATTGCACTTGGGAGGAAAAAACAGTCAAAGGGAGACACGTTGGACGATTTACTAAAATCACCACGCCGGGATATCTACATCGACTATTTAAGAAACCTCCCATTAATCCACACTTCTGCAGGAAATAAAAAAGTGCTAGTTCATGCGGGTTTGCCGCCGAATATTGATATTCAAAGCTGTTTAAGTATGGCAAATGAGGTAGAAGAGGTTCTTAAATCAGATCGAATTACCAGCTTCCTAAAGTCGATGTATGGGGATAGTCCAAGCGCCTGGAGTGATACTCTGAGAGGGCAAGACAGGCTTAGATTCATTACTAATTGCTTCACAAGAATGAGGTATTGCAACAAAGATGGAGAACTCGAACTCACTCATAAAGACACGGTTCCGCCCGCCGGATTTCAACCGTGGTATACCCACGAGCGTCTTGACCAAGTCAAAGTTTTCTTTGGACATTGGGCAGCAATCGATGGAGAAACAGGAATCGGTTGGGCAACCGCACTTGACACTGGCTGTGTATGGGGTCGGAAGCTATCTGCATATAATCTCGAAAAAAAATGTTTGATAAACATTAATGCAAGGTCGGTGAAAAAATGAAAACATATTTAGTGGGCGGAGCGGTTCGAGACACGCTTCTTGGACTCGAACCAAAAGAGAGAGACTTTGTGGTTGTCGGCAGCTCGATCGACGAAATGCTTAAAGCAAACTTCATAAAGATCGGAAAAACATTTCCAGTATTTCTTCATCCACACACCAAGGAAGAGTACGCACTAGCTCGAACCGAGAAGAAAACGGGAAAGAGGCATACTGACTTTGTGTGTGATTTCTCTCCATCGGTAACCTTAGAAGAAGACCTCTTCAGGCGTGATCTAACTATTAACGCTATCGTCATTAATGATCTTGGTGACATAGTCGACCCTTTCAATGGCCAAAAAGATTTAGAAGCTCGGCAGTTGAGACACATTTCTAATGCTTTCTGCGAAGATCCCTTGCGTATCTTACGAGTGGCCCGATTTTTAGCTCAACTCAGCGACTTCGAATTCTCTGTGCACCCAGAAACGCATGATATGATCAAGACGATGGTTGAAAACGGGGTCCTCTTAGATATTAGTGCGGAGAGAATTCTAATAGAAATGGAAAAGGCATTGAGTAGTAATAAGCCGTCAGTTTTCTTTTCTTACCTTGATGAGTTGGGCGCCACAAACACCCTCTGGCCAGAGCTAAAACTTAAACTCGAAAAAACTCTGGATCCAATCGAAAAGGATAAAACCGATGCGAGATTCTGTGCTCTACTAAGTTCACTGGAAAAAAGTGAAATCGAGCGCTTTTGTCAACGTTTGAACATAGCTAATAAAAAAAGGGAATTAGCTTTGTTAGTCAATTCAGAAAAGGAATCTTGGATGAATCTAGAGAATGCCTCTGCCGCTGACATTATTAACTTTCTATATCGAGTAGATGCATTTAGGAAAAGGGACAGGTTCGAAAAGTTTAATGCCGTTTGTTCTGTGTTAACAGATAAAAATTTTGAAAGCCTATGGACTCGATTATATTTGGAAGCGAGGGAGACCAGTTTAAAAATTTTTGAAACTAAAGGCATGGACGGGCCAGAGCTGGGTGCTAAGCTTAAGGCTAAACGCATTGCACAGGTCAAGAACAGAAATGGACTCTAAAGTCCTACTCATTACCGGAGGAGCTAAAAGAATTGGCGCCGAGATTGCCAAAAAATTTCATGACGAAGGCTTCAAAGTAATATTGTCTTTTCAATCATCAAGCGCAGAGGCGACTGAGGTTGCAAGTAAGCTGAATAAATTACGCAAGAATTCTGCTGTAGCTAGAAAAATAAATCTTGCTGAGTTAGAGACAATTGATTTATTTTTTCGTGAGTGCCAAGAAACTTTTGGGCCATTAACCTGCCTTATAAATAACGCTTCGGTGTTTGCTCCAACTGATCTTAAAAATATCTCAGCAACAGAGATTAAGAGGACTTTCGATATAAAT
>MDTA01138608.1_pt1 | contig 11381 bp, 11 predicted proteins | sample 811151 | NCBI WGS metagenome assembly MDTA01 (sample SAMN05326648, study PRJNA326480) | marine metagenome | isolation source: seawater | place: Indian Ocean: South | collected 2010 | reverse complement strand
GGTCCAGGATTCTTATCACAACCCATACGAGCTCTAAATGAACGTCTACGATCTGGGTCTTTTGTTTTTATTGCCATACCTTTTGCACCAAACTGAACCTTTACTACATTTCCTTTTGGGTTTTTAGTATACACATAAAACTTACCACCATCACCACCTCTCTTTACCTTATTAAGCTCTACCTTTCTACCTTGGTATTCTGCTTCTTGAAAGATTACTGGTTCTGAGTGTTCTACTATTTCTAATCCTAACTGTTCACTTCTATAAAGGACAGTTTCTCTATTCAACTTATCTGCTGCAGCTTTTGCTTTCTTAAATGCTTTACTACCTTTTCTAGCAGGCTTTTCACCACGCTTTCTCTTTGCATTTATATTTGCCCAAAGTCCTTTCTTTTTTTCTGATATTAGGTCTAATAGTTTCATATTACATCATTTTATATTTTTCTACTCTTGCGTCAATCTTAGCTTTTTTAGCTTTCAATTTAGCATATTCTTTTTCTTGCTTCATCATAATAGAACCATATCTATCTGCAACTTTACCACCTTCTGGTTCGGCCTCTTGTTCCATGTCTCTAAGTGTTTGAGCCATTTCTCTAGCTTTATCTTTAATATCTTGGTCAATATCTGTTTGTGCATCTAAAAGAGATAAGTACTTGTTAAAACTTATTCTACGAGCTTTTACTTTAGCCGGCTTATTATCTTTTCTTGATGCTCTAAATGCTACAAGAACAGGGTCGTTTATATCAACTGCTTCAAATACACCTTTACCTGCCTTTTTATCAGCTCCAGATAATCCTAAAATTTCTGGTTCCCATACTGGTACAGGTCCTCCATCCATTACAGTGTATTGTACATATCTTCCCATCTTTTTAACTTTTGATATTGTTCCTTCACTAGGTTTTAGAGCTTTAGAACTACCTTTATCCAGTTGGTATTTTACTTTTTGACCTTTTTTATATACAGCTTCATTTAATTTGCCTTCGTTACGTAGATTATATTCTGCATCTTCAATCCAATCTGCAACCTTAAAATCTCCATAGTCTTTTACAAAGTCCATTGGTTTTTTTCTTGCCATTCTTTCCATAGATTTCAAATAATCTTTAACATATCTTTTATCTATTTTTTTACCACCAGATGTTTTTGTTAGAGCATTTACAGCATCTTTTAGAGTATCTTTAGCAGTTCTCTCAGTTATTACACCTTCATTTACAGATTCATTTGCTTTCTTTAGCATTTGAGCGATTTTGATTAGTTTTTCTTTATCACTCTTAGATAACATTTTTAATTTATTATCTCTAGCCATTTTCTGTAAAGCTTTTTCATATGCTTTTGTAGACTCTTCTAAGTCTTTTACCTTCTTATATCCTGAGCCGAATGGTGCAGCTTTACCATCATGATCTGGTGCTACATTTTCCTTACTAACCTTGTCAGGTAATTCATCATAATCTTTTGCTGTCATTTTACTTGCAAGTTTTTTCGCGGCTTTAGGGTTTGTTGCGAACATATATCTTTGTTGAGCTTTGCTATCAAATTTTTCTTGAACAGGTACTCTTACGACAGTGTATACTCCACCAACCTTATCTACTTTGTTTCCTCTTTTTGCATACTTGTCTGCTTGAGCCTTTGTTTTGAACCTCATAATAATTGGTTCGCCTTTCTTTTTAGGTCGACCTTTAGAATCTAGATACTGTACTCCAAATTCTATTTCTCTATGACTTTGTGGTGCAACTTTTGGAGCTTCAGTTATAGTAGGATTATCGTTTTCTTTCATCAACCATCCGAATGCAGACTTAGCGTATGCCATAGCCGAGTCAGGTCTTCTTTCTTTAAGTTTCTTAATTAGCTTCTCAATATTTTTAGTTGTGAATGCTCTATCTGGTAAACGGTCTAGAGCATCTTTGAATTTATTTGAAACATCTCTAAATTTGCTTTCTAAAAGCGATAGCTCATGTCTTGCAACTTCTTGCTCAAGTACCCTGTTTACTTCTTCTGATATGATATTTTTTAACTTATCTTGGTCCATTTTATTTTTTCGCAAATTTTTCTATACCTGCTATTCCAAAACATCCTAGAACTATCAAGGTAAATGAGTCATATAAGAACTCGTTAACAATTAAATCTTTACCAACCAATCCAGTTACTAGATCAGCTACCATGATTGCACACATAATTAAAAATGCTATGAAACCTACTACAGTTTTTTCATTCCATTCATTATCGTTTTTGAATATATTCCACATATTATTTCTTCTTTTTTCTATGTTTGGATATTTGTTTCCATTGTGCAGCATCTACTTTTCTAGCTTTACCGCCGGTTAATACTGAATTTACTCTTGCCATAGCCCATGCATGTTGACTTGCTCCAGGTCTATGTCCTGTTCTCCATGCAGCTAAACCTTTATTATATATTGTAGTTAGTGCACCCATAGGAGCATTAGCTTTTTCAGCTTTTTTCTTTAGAGACTTTCTAATCTTTGCTGATAATTTTTCTGCGAATAATTGTTGTTCTTCTTCGTTAAGTTCTCCAAACATTTTCTTAAATTTTAATGTTGAAGACGAAGGTTTTGTCTTTTTACCTTTGTCTGTTCTAAAAGGTTTATATGCATCTGGATCGCCAGATTTCATTTTACTTCTTCGTTTAATTACTCTCTCACGCTCATCTTTTTCTTTTTTAGATAGACCTTTGAAATATGCAGGAGCATTCTCAGGAGTTGCAGCCTCTAATAGTTCATGCATATATGTTTCGTACATTAAGTCAAACATTGGTTCTTGTAATTTAGAAATATTTGCACCAAATTTACCATAAAGTTTCTGTGCTTTTTTAGCATTCTTTTTAGGTATAACAAAATATCCCTTTCTAGGACCTCCCATCTTTTTAGCATACATACTAGCCTGTATCTTCATACCAGCTGGTTTTATATTTCCTCTTGGGTCAATAACGACAAAGTCTACTTCATTTAACTGTTTACTCATCTATTTTCTCCATTCTTAATTCTGCAGTATTTCTCATATATAAATATAAGGCTACTCCAATTCTTTCACCAAATACTGAATCACTTGGAAAATGAACATTAGCAGCTAATCTACTTTTAGATATTATATCACCTATTCTCATAAGTTCGTTTGAATATTTTGGAAACATTGTTGCTAAGTATTTTCCTATCAGAATTCCTTGTGTTGAGTGTCCTGACGGATATGAGGGTGTTCTAGCTGTTTCTAGTGGTTCATTATAGAACTTCAAATCATAGGCTTTTGCTATTTGTGCAGGTCTAGGCCTGTTATAGTGGTATTTTAATTTGTAAATTATTGGCTTTGAATCTTGTATTAAAGTTTCAACTTCTTTTCTTGGATATTTTTCTCCAACTGATTCTAGATATTCACCAAATATTTTGTGCATGCTGTCAGCTTTTTTAATTAGCTTCAAATTCATAGTTATTTTGTCTAGACTAATCATTTCTTTTAATGTTTGATTAGAACTATTTCTAGCTGGAGGTGAAGACATAAACTGAGATATGTCCATGTTCTTGAAGATACCAGAGTCTCCATCTATTCTATCCTGATGCTTTTTAGGAATAGTATCAGAATAAGTAAGTTTATCTAACATAAGAATTTCTGACAATTTTAACATTTTATCTTCTTGGTCCTTTTATTGCTTTAACCTGGTCTTGTGCTTGTTTTTTAGAAGTATGACATGCTCGTCTCATTTTACCTTTTTTAGTTTTATATGATATTACATGTGTTCCAGCATCTCCATCTGACTGTTTACAAGATTGTTTTCTTATATTGAACTTTTCTTCTAACTCTTCTGATGGTGTGTCAGGGTTCAAGAAATAATCTCTACATTTATTTAGATAGTCTGAAGCTATAGTAATTTTACCCATCCACCAACTAGGTAAATCTGCTTCTGAGTCCATGCCTTCTAATTTTTCTAACATTTCTCTTGCATCTTCTATTGAAAGTTTTAATTTTCTTTTTGCTGATGCTACATCTGTATGACCGTCTTCATTTATAGGTTTTGCATCATGAAATGCCTGGTCTACGATATCTTCTCCTAGTAATTTTGTAAGCTTTATCATTTCTTTTTCCTCAGTTCTAACTCTTTCTTTATCCAAGCTTTTGCAATTGGATTCTGTATTTTTCTAGTAATGAATTCGTTTGCGCCTTTCTTAACAATTGATGGAAAAGCTTTGAATTCACTATTGTCAACAATTATCATATTACCTGTTCCAAATAATCCTTGGAATTTACCTAAATTGTTTTGTACAGACTGCCAAGAATCTTTTACTAACTTTTCAGGTAAAGTTCTTTCTCTTTTTTTATTTCTCTCTAATGCTACCTCAAGATCTGTATTTACAAAAATCATAAAACAGTCATATCCTACCTTTTGTAGTCTATTTTTCTGTTTTGCAATCTTAGGATAGTCTTTTCCAGTACCATCAATTAGTAAGCCTAATCTACCATTGATATAATTTTTCAATGAAGCGTCTCTTACTCTTTTACTTTTCTTTCTTAGATGCATTGCTCGTTCAAACTCTCCAGGCGTCATATTAGAAATATCTTGTGATAGCCCTGACATATTTAAGTATGTTTCAAAGTACTTATCACTATTGACAGACTTTAATCCTTTTGCCGAAACAAATGGCATTTTTTCAGGCATTCCAAAAAGAGTAGAGGCAGCATAAGACTTACCACTACCAGGTCCACCTGCTGTGAATACGGCCTTAAATATTCCTGGGTCGTATACACCTTCTGTCAATATATCAAAGAGCTTTAACATTAGAAAGACTCCATGATAATTTCATCAATCTTTCCCTGTACCTCTTTTTTAGATGCTTCCATCTGCATCATAATATTAGCTTGAAACCTACCAACTTCTTCAGTTCCGTTGAAGATAAGTATGGTTGGCACAACTACTATCTTATATTTTGCCGCGGCCTTCTGGTCTGCAGCTATATCTATAAATATAGTTTCGCAGTCCGATAATTCACTCACCCACGATACTTTGTTTGCAGCATTAAAACTTGCGTTAAATTGTACTACACATAAATCATCTCCTCCACAAGGTGACTGTGCATTTGTTTTTCCTAAAAATAATAATAAAAACAATATGAGTAGTAATTTTTTCATATAACCTCTCCTATCTTAATCGATCTATTTTATCTTCAAGTTTATCAAGCTTTTCTTTTATTTCCTTGACATCTTCTTGAGTAGACATAATTGTTTGACGAACTAATTGGTCTTTCATATCAAACTCCATTCTTGTAATTACTGGGGCAGCTGGTTCAGGAAGTTGTTTAGCTTCTTCTATATCTGCTTGAAGAGCAAACCACATACCTACTACAGTTGCTATACCTGCTGCAATACCACCTAAAGTTTTTATACTGACCTTAAAACTAGTGTCTTCATTTAATTCCTTTGCCATAATTTTCCCTTATTAAAATACTCTGTAATTTATACCGAGACTGAATCCGTGCCATTCTCTGTTCCAATATCTATTATATGTTCCTTCGCAAAATATACCTAAATTTTTGCTGAACCAATGTCCGTAAATTATTCCTGCTCCTAAGTCTTGCCATTGTCCTTCGTTAAAATCATGATAGCTATATTTTCCACCATCATCATAATGCCAAGGCATAAAATTACCCCATGCGTGGATCCAACTTGTCTTTGTATATCTATAATAATCAAATCCAACAACTAGAGAATGTTGAAGCTTATCGTCTTGTGCATTTCTTTGCTTTTTAGTAAATTCATCAACAACAGTTGGTATTACAACGGCTTCCCATACTTCTTTACTTGTTGCAACAGTAGTACCTGTAGGGTCTAAGTATTCTACTCCTCCTTGTCCATCAAATACAATTTCATATCCTTCATCTAACGCTAATTGCGTAAAAGTTCCTGCAGTATATCCTTGAGCGTTAGGAAAACCTTGTAAAGAGTACCACTCTTCTATAGGGTCATATCCATAAGGTTCTGCAAGTCTTTGTGCCGCACCTATATTTACTGAAAAATACTTATTTATAGTATGGTGATATCTCTGTGAAGCTTCAAAATATTTTATATCAGAAAAATTATCTTCTAAATACTCTACCTTTGCTATCCAATGATTATACCATTCATCTCCTGTTGAAACATATCTTACAAAGTGGTGTTGATTGATATAATCTACCCCTTCTTGTCTTTTATAGTCTACTTCAAATAAAAATTCTAGATTATCTTTCCATCTACCAATAGTAGCTGCATCTGAGAATGAAGACTCTAATCCTCTCTTAAATGCCTCTTTAGGTTGATAACCAAATTGTTTCATTTTTCTAACACCAAATATAACTGAATAATCATAAGGTGTTTCTATCACGGCTTGAGTTAACTGGCCTGTTTCTATTGAAAATACATCTACATCAGATAGAGAAGTACCTCCATTAACTGCTCCATAGAATGTACCGAACTTGAAAAATTCTTTTAACTTTTCAGTGGTAATATCTTGCGAATAAGAATTAAGTGATAAAATAACTAATAATATAAGTGATAACTTTTTCATTGTTTTTCCTCTATTGTTTTACAACTCGTTTATTAAACCTGTACTTATCATAAATTATAGATATGTTATATACACCAGGAATAATTCCGGTTAAATCAATCTGTCTTGCTTCTTTTTCACTAATAACTAATTTACCCATCATATCGTAAACTTCAACATCTAAAGCTACTCTACTATCTATATTTAGAATATCCTTTGTTGGATTTGGATAAATTGTTATTGAATTTCCGTCACTCTCAGATATAGAAGTTGGCCATCCTAGCTGGCAATAATCATATAAATCTTGGCAGAATGGATCCCATGAAGTATTACAACAATAGTTATCTATATCAATAACCCAAGCATAACATCCATCATTTAACCAGTATGGATTACCAGGACCTGTAATACATCCTGCATCATATAAACATGCTAGTGAATCTGAAACGTTTGCAGCTGGATTATAGTTATATGCACTAACATCTGTACAACCAATAACAATTGTTATACAAGAGCCATCATCAGAACAAGCGTTAGGGTCATAATTTAATGCTGCAGGGTCTGTACAACCTCCAATATAGCAACAAGAATTATCTAAAGTATTTGCTAGTGGGTCAAAGTTAAGTGCAGTATTATCTGTACAACCGTAAATGAAAGGTATACATGTTCCATTATCTGTATTTGCAGTTGGGTCATAATTAAACTGTGTAGAATCCGTACAACCATATATGAATGGTATACAACTTCCATTGTCAGTATTTGCTAAAGGATTATAGTTAAATTGAGTAGGATCTGTACATCCATAAATAAACGGTACACATGAACCATCATCAACATTAGCCAATGGGTCATAATTAAATTGAGTAGGATCTGTACATCCATAAACTGGATAAATACATCCATTATTAGTATTTGCTAAACTATCATAATTTAGCGCAGTTGGGTCTGTGCAGCCAATCACAACTGGTACACAACTTCCATCATCTGTGTTTGCATTAGGGTCATAGTTAAACGCTCCAGGATCTGTACAACCATAGACTGGATAAATACATCCTGAATTTGTATTTGCTAATGAGTCATAATTTAGTGCAGTTGGATCTGTACATCCGATAAGTACAGGTACACAACTTCCATCGTCAGTATTTGCGTTTACATCATAGTTAAATGCATTAGGATCTGTACATCCGTATATTGGGTAGATACATCCTGAATTTGTATTTGCTAATGAGTCATAATTTAGTGCAGTTGGGTCTGTACATCCAATAACTACTGGTACACAGCTTCCGTCATCAGTATTTGCTTGTGGGTTATAGTTAAAAGATGCTGGGTCAGTACAACCATATACAAAAGATATACATCCAACGTTTGTGTTTGCAAGAGAATCATAATTCCAAGCTGTAGGGTCGGTACAACCATACACGTAAGGAATACATGTATCTGGTGAATTAGCTAATGGGTCATAGTTCCACATTGTAGGATCTTGACATCCATAGATAAATGGTATACAACTTCCATCATCAGTATTTGCCAATGGGTCATAATTAAATGCTGTAAGGTCTGTACATCCGTAAATATAAGGTATACAAGAACCATCATCAGTGTTTGCTAAACTGTTATAGTTTAGTGCAGTAGAATCAGTACATCCTAATAATTCTGCTATACAAGAGCCATCATTTGTGTTTGCTAATGCGTTGAAGTTTATTGCAGTAGAATCAGTACAACCATATAATATAGGATAACAGCTTCCGTCATCGGTGTTTGCTGATGCGTCATAATTAAATGCTGTTGAATCAGTACATCCATAAATAAATGGTACACAACTTCCATTATCTGTATTTGCTAACGGGTCATAATTAAATTGAGTAGGATCTGTACATCCAAATATAACTGGAATACAAGAACCATCGTCTGTATTTGCATTTATATCATAGTTAAATGCTGTTGCATCAGTACAGCCATAAATAAATGGTACACATGAACCGTCATCTGTATTCGCATTTATATCATAGTTGAATGCTGTAGAATCTGTACATCCAAAAGCTTTAGCTATACATCCACCATTATCTAAATTGGCCAATGGGTCATAATTAAATGCTGAAGTATCAGTACAGCCGTAAACAGCTGGTATAGAACAACTTCCATCATCTACATCTGCAACAAATCCTTGTGTATGATATTCTAAATAAGATGGGTCTGTACAACCTGGCTGGTAAACACAAGTTCCATCATCAGTGTTAGCATTCTGGTCAAAATTATATGCAGTTGTATCAATACATCCATAGATAAAAGGTATACAATAATTTCCACAATTTAATGTAGGAGTATATGTTACACCTGCCTGTATTGGATTCAACCATGGATTATCTCCTTTTTGATAAACTATATTTCCAAAAGGATCTATAAGTTTGAATCCACACTGAGTTATGTCTGTACTTGTTCCTTGTTGGTCAAATATTTCATAAAACGTTATTTCAACATGAGTTAATGCGCTAACATTTATTATATAATCATTCGACATTCCATCAGTGGTAAATGCTCCGATTGGACTACTATTTTGAACTATACCAATATAAGAACCATTCCAACCATCTCCACCACCATCAAATACTCTTAATGTATAATCACAATTTGGTATACGGTCCATAATATTAGCATTAGGGTCGTAGTTGAACATATTAGAATCAACACAACCAGGTATTGCTAGTGTTAAACACATAGATTGGTCATTTGCTGTTGCAAGAGAATTATATTCTAAATATGCTGGGTCTTTACATCCATAGTCTGGATTAAGTGGTGGGCATTCATATAATGTATATGGATCGCTAGAAATAAGAGATCCAAAGTTTGCATTATCTCCTTCAGAAGGTATTAAACTAAATATAGTATCACCACATGCATCAGTTACTACTACAGAACCATCTACACCTCCAAAACATGAACCACATAAACCATCTCCATAACTATCTTGAAGATTAAATATGAATTCTGCTCCTATAGGAAGACAATATTCATCTGTAACCGGAACACCAGTTGTTTGATAATATCCTTGATTAACACTTGCTAATATACCTAATGTATCAGTTGAAACTATTTCCCAGCTTGTTTCACTTGCATAAGTATCTGGAGTTACCGTTACATATATTTTTTGATTGATTGTATCACCACATGGAGTTGAAGTTCCATATTGACAAGTACCATTATCTTGTCCAGCAAATGGGTTATAGTTAGTTGCCAATGAATCTGTACATCCTACACCGCAATTTACATTTGGTATAACTAAAGTATCCATTGAACCATCTAAAGTTTCTATAATAAAATAGTAATTAGGTGGTGCAACTGCTCCTGAATTTGTATATCCATAAAAGTTTCCTGCATTCCATGGCTGATATGGTTGATATGTTAAATTATTTAGGTCATTTCCTCTATAAAATCCTGTTGGGATACATCCTGGGTTAGTTGGATTATCCCAAGTAATACTAACCTGTCCTTGGTTAGGTGAATATTGAAAACATTGAATTGAACCTTGAAGATTTTGTATGCCTGTACATGGAGGATAAACACAAGAACTGTCGTTTATCATTGCTAGAGAATCAAAATTAAGTGCTAAAGTATCTGTACAGCCGTAAGTAATTACTAGAGGTGAACCTATTCTTATATTATCAACTGCTATATCTGATTGGTAAGAAGTTCCTCTATATCCGTGGAATTGTAAATAAAAGTCTCCACTAACTCCTAAAGAATCTAAGTCAAATACAGCAAACTGCCAAAGATTACCTTGGTCTCCTGATAATGTAAATATTTCTGTTGTATCTCCAGTTGAAGTATCTGATTCTATAATAAATACTTCTAAGTCTCCCATAGCTCCAGGAAGACCATTACCATTCCACATGTGGTACCAGAATGAAAGTTCCATTCCTGGACTATTATCTATATTGAAACATTCTGTTTGGAATGCATACCACGTACCTTGTGATTGTCCTGAAGCTTCTGTAAATACGTAAGTTCCAATACCAGAAACATCGGCAATTGGACCTGTTCCTGTAGATGGTGTTGAACCTATTTGAAAAGACCAAGGAACCGATCCTGGTACAGGTGTAATTACTGGGCTATTTTGTCCATCAAAGTGTGTGACTTCTGGAAAGTTAGTATTTACCCACGGACATGGAGGTGGTGGAAAACCATTCCCAGGCTGAGCCATAATAACCGTAGGTAATAAAAGTAGTAAAAGTAATATCTTTTTCATTTTGTTATCCCTTAAAAACTTGTTTTTTGCCACCATTGTAAACGTATCCGTGGCCTTCAGATACGAGTTTTTCATTCACCATAATCTCATTTCCTTCTGCATCTCTTATGTGTATTTCACCGAGTACTCTACCATATTTTCCTACACCATGAGACCTTAATAGAAAATAGCCAGGCTTATCGCTGACTTCCATTATTAGTTCCTTATTTCTTGCTTTAGCTTCTAGTCCTTTTGCTTTTTCTTCAAGGTTTCTTGTTCTACTTTCCCATGCATCTATTCCTTGGTATCTGATTCTTTTTTTGACCCAGATATCAAAGCCTACATCAATAAGAGCATCAATAGTATCACCATCAACAACTCTTTCTAGCTTTCCTCTGTAAATATACTTTTCCATGGTTAGCAGCACTTTCCATCTGGTGAACAAGTAGTACTATTAACTTTACAAGCTTTACATTTACATACTTGCCAATATGCCCATGCTCCTGCCGCAATTGTTAGTCCTAATCCTAGTTTTATATTTACTCCGTAAGAACATCCAGCTCCTATAGCCAATAAATATCCTCCATAGCATTTTACATAACAAAGAATTTTATCGTATAAACCTTTATTTTCTTTGTATTCT
>MDTA01055047.1_pt1 | contig 11381 bp, 1 predicted proteins | sample 811151 | NCBI WGS metagenome assembly MDTA01 (sample SAMN05326648, study PRJNA326480) | marine metagenome | isolation source: seawater | place: Indian Ocean: South | collected 2010 | reverse complement strand
TATGTTGAAGGAGAATGTTGTAATTAATATTTTTTCATTCCCTAAACTTTTTCAAATCTTTCCAAAAGCGGTTTGAACGAGAACCTACAAGGGGAGCCTTATAGGACAACTTAATATTTTTATTGAGTTGTCTTTTTTTTATGATGCTACAACCCTTGACAATACTGAGAAAATGGAATAGTGTTGTAGTGTTATTGTAGTGTTTTATTTAAAACTATTATATTCGCATTTAAAATTAACTACAAATAATTCTATTAATTGTAGATGTCAATTTCAAACAAATTTCCACCATCTTTAAATCAATTTTCATGAAAACGCTATTCTCTATTTTTTTAAATCCAATTATTATACTTTTCATATTGTTTTGTTTTTCAACTAATGCATATTCTCAGGAATGCGAAACGAATCTTTCAAATACAAATGCAAGTAACTACACTTGTAATTATGAAGATCTCTTAGAAGACGAAGGAAATTGCGCGATTGCTATTCCTAATTATGGTAACTATTTCTCAAATGGATTAAATTATCAAGATCCAGCGGCCTCTAATTATGACTTTCTTGATGAAAATGGTAATAATGACATTGATGCTTACCTTCCTGGTTTTGGTCAGGTTTGGGACGATGTAAATGAAACAATGATTTCAGAGTGGTTTAAAATTAACATCATTATGAGGGAATTGGCGGTTCCAGTTGGTTATATTAACACATTTAGAGGATCAAATAGTAAGTGGGAAGGTAAAATAGGTACAGGAAGTAATGAGGACAATTATACTACTGTAGAGTTTTCAATAAGAAAGACACCAAAACAACTTGCTAATTTGAACGATGGAAATTATTTTGAAATGAATAATGTTGTTTACGAGGTAATTAATACTATACAACATATTGTTCCTGGCTACGAAAGTGAATGTGCTAATGATGTACTTCCGTTTTATGACGAGATATGGGGTTATAATGGTGACACCCTCCAACTCGAGGAGATACCAGGCCAAGGTAATATGCCGGCGGATAATCCTTTCAGAAATAGAGTATTATATAGATATGATGGTTCAAATTATCTTAAAACAGCAGATGAGATTCCATCTGAGTATGTCCCTTATGGAGACCATGCTTGGGTTTCCAATCAAACGGGTTCATATTATAATCCTTGTGGCCCCATGTTTGAAAAAGAAGTTTTTAATGCTGATATCTCAGGTGATCCTGAGTATTGTTCTGACCAGTATCCTGAGTTTAAATGTAAATGGGATAATGTTGAAGAAGCGTATGTAACTAACAATCCTTTTGCTGTAAACAATGGCTTTCCCTGCGCTATCTACGGGTGTATGGATGATGAAGCGTTGAATTATAATAAATACGCTACTCATGAATCAGGAGACTGCTCCTATCCGGGCTGTGCCGATTCAAATGCAGAAAATTATGTGGGGTCACCCGAACTTATTTATAATTTTCAATTTTTCTTTGATGATTCAGGTCAAATTGTAAGCTCTCATGAAACTATTGTAAATGATAATGACGGGAATAATTACGACATTATTCAAGACGAATACGATTTTGAATATATATATGAAGGTCATTATTGTAAATATGAAGGTTGTACAGACTCAAATGCTTTTAATTACAATGTGGATGCCAACCAAAACGATGGCTCTTGTGAATATTATGGATGCTGGGATGATGACGCTTTTAACACAACAGTCATTAATTGGGATATTCCAGAAGGTGGAGAATTTATTCCCGATGGCACTTGTCAGGATAAAATATATGGGTGTACAGACGATCAGAATTGTAATTATGATCCTGAAGCAAATACATTGAATGAAGAAGACTGTATATACCAAGTAACAACAATTACTATTGGTTCGGATGGATTAGCGGCAAATTATTATAATGATTATAATGGTTCAGGTCAAGGAGCTGTTATACTTTCCTGGGAATCTAAACATTTAGATAAAAGTATTGGTAGCTATGAAATATATAGAGTAGGTACGACCTCTCCTATTGGTTCTTCAACTCAAGGCTCAGGGTTTGAAAATGCCAATAATAACTCTAGTGGAATTTTATATAATTCTGATGAAAATAGACAGTATTTTGTTGATCAATCAGAAACATTTATAAATTGTAATACATATGGTTATTATATTGTCGCATTGTCAGATGATTGCTATGATGGTAGCAAATTGACTTCTATATCTGAGACAGCAGAGGTGTTAATAGATGAAAACATTTCATTTACATGGGTAGATGCTGATACAACCTTAATTACTTCAACGTCAAGTGATTTTTTAGCTCAAAAACAGTTATTTGTTTCGCAAGGAAATTATGAAGATAAAATTCAGCTAAGCTGGTCGAATAACAATAATTCTTTTATTAGAAGTTTTGAAATTTTAAGAAGACCATATCATCCAGATGGGATTTATGATTTTATAGCAATTGATGAAGTCTCTAATCAAATACATCACTATATTGATGAAAATGTAGTTACCGAGTATAGATATGATTATAAAGTTAAGGCATATATTCAAACCTGCCAAGATGATTTTGTTGAGGACGTTTATTTGCCAGACGAATCTTGGGTAGCAACCGGTTTTTGTGTTGGGTATTCAGATATATATGGGCGCGTTACTTTCGAAGAGTCTTTACCAGTTGATAATGTTGAGGTACTAGCTAACCCTCTTAACACAACTAATAATTTCTCATTGTATAACAGTGGTGGATATGGTTTTCCGCTAAAGGGTGAAAATCAAACAGTAAACAGCTCCTCTATTGATACTAACAGTTTCTCCTTGATGACTTGGATCAATCTAAACGATGATGGGCCAATATTAACATGTAAACCTTACAGTAGTAGTCCGTTTCTAACAATTGAATTAGGTTGGATGATTAATGAAGCAGCCACATGGACTAATATTGCATTATCTTACGACCATTTAAATACTGAATTAAATATGTATGTAAACGGGATGTTACACCAAACAATTAATTCAGATTTTTCAGATTTTTCAGACTTTTATTTAGGCTATTTTGATGGTTACTTGGATGAATTATCTCTTTGGAATAAAGCTCTAGACTCAAATTTTATTGCTGAAAATTATAATAGATACCTAAATAATCAAGAAGAGGGATTAATAGGTTACTATCATTTTGATGAAGGAAATGGACAAATTGTATACGATTATTCTATAGGGAGCAATGGTGTTCACAATTATAATCATATAGATTTAAATAGAATTATTAATCCAGGAGGCCAATTATATTATAGTTCAGACATTCCAAATGATATTTTATATTCTGCTTTAACAGATGAAAACGGCTATTATGTGATTAATCAATTAAGAACACCAAACTTTGCTGAGATATCTGAAGTAATTCCTTTTGATATCACACCAACACGACCTGCAATATACTCAATTGAGGCTAATGGAGATACTCTTTTATCAGAACCGGCACATGAGTTTCTCCCTTCTTCTACTCAGATGCCTATTTCCGGTGGTAATAATGTTTCTGAAATTAATTTCACAGATGTTTCCTCATTTGAGCTTAACGGAGTGGTTTATTTTATAGATCCAAGTGGGAATGGTAATCCAACGTATGATGAGGATAGTGTTTTAACTTCAATTACTACGTCTATTTCAACAGCGGAATTTCAGAACGGCAATTCTATAAGACAGAATTTGGGGGTCGAAGGAGTCGCAATTTTAATTGATAATGAGTTTCAGTTTGACACAAATGGGGACACAATACTAACAAATGCAGATGGAACATTTAAATTAGCTGTTCCAATTGGTAGGCATCAAATTTCTGTAGTTAAACAAGGCCATACATTTGTTGAAGATATATGGAATAGTAGTGATCATACTATCATCGAGGTTGGTGAGGCTCAAACAGTTGATTATGAGTCGCTCAACACATTTAATTTTACTAATAATTTTGATGGTGTTCTGGAATTTTATGACAATACAAAGAGAACCCTTGTGGGAAGAGTTTGTGGTGGACCAACTGAGGCTAGTAAATTATATGATGGGTCATCAATAAATAATATTGGAGTTACAAGATTTACTATATCTTCTGGCGGTGATCATTCAACAATTGTTGAGACTGATCCAACAACGGGAGAGTTTATTGTTGATTTGTTACCTCTTAAATATAATATTTTTATTTCACCATCATCTGGTGGTTGGGAATTTGAGATTTACAACAATACTGATGCAGACAACTTCTTTACTAACGTTGAAACCGGATATTTGGGTCGGATATCAGATATCGATTTAACGGGTAATATAATTCCGTCTTCAGATCAAACTTTTCTTAAATTATCTGATGGTACAACATCACAATATCATTATGCTCAAAATTTTGTTTATAGGAAAACTCCTGAAATTGAGATTTACACAGATATTATTGAACAGGATAATTTGATAGAACAAAAAATATTGGGAGAAACTCAGTGGAATATTTTGAACATGAGCTGGGATGAATCTAACGAGGAATGGGTTGATGGAGACGATATAAGTATACCACTTATAAGTAGTGAAATACAATCAAATATTTATACACTTGGAATCCCTGTTTTTAAGAAGTCTAACCTCTATGCTATATCACCGATTATTTCAGAAAATTATTATAACTATGACCAATTTGAAGTTGAGCTTTATAAAGATATTGTATCTGAAGGTAGTATTTCTTTTAATGACGGAAATAAAATTATGATATATGAGATGGACTCAAATTTTTCAACCATCCCATATATACCCTCGGAGGTAAATACATCACTAGATAATGTCACTAATTCTTCCTTCCAGAAATCATTTACAGTTACCTATAATGATTTAGAAGGGATTGTTAGTGCATATGAACCGTATAACTTTTATGTATTTGGAAGCGCCCCAGATGAGGGATTAAATTTCTTTACTTCCGGGCCAGAAGTTGTTGAAATGGTATTAAGAGACCCTCCAGGAGATAAATCGTACTCATTTATTAACGAAGGTTCAGTTCAAACCAGCCAGTATAGTGTGACTGACAAATGGAATTTTAAACAAAGCATAGGTACAAAGATTAATTTTGGAGGAGCAACAACTATTACATTCCCCACCGGAGGACCTGTAACTTTAGTTGAACCGGTGAATAATCTTCAAATTAACATTAGTGCAGACGAGACAGTTACAAATGTAGAAGAGAACACTCACGTTTACTCAACAAATTTAAATTATAGTACATCTTCACAAGAGTATAATATTGGTTCTGGAGGAGACCTTTATATTGCAAAGAATTTCAATATGTTATATGGCACCAATAGAAATTTAGAAATTATAAATGTAGATCAATGTGTAAATGAAGGAGTAGTTTGTCTTGGTGAAGAAGATTTATTAAACCCTTCTGAAGCTTCTGGCGCTTCTTCTGTAGGGACTCTTAATTCACCGTATGAAAATTATACTGTCGGTTATTATAAAGATTTAGAGATTGCCCCAGTAGGTTTCCCAACAAAGTCAGTTTATTCTCAAAATCACATCACACAATTATTAATCCCACAGTTAAAGTGGCTTAGAAATATCATTATTAGTACTGCACCATACGAATTAACCAACTCGGAGGATCCTTGTTTTGATAACGAATCTCATTCGGCTTATAATGATACTATCGCTCCATATAATTTGACGCCGTGTTATACATATAATGATTTACTTGATGCTTCAGATCCTTTTGAATCACCATTTAATGTTTTTGATGATTTAAATCTCGAAGATCATTTGTTAGCTGAATTTGTTGAAATAGTTAAGTCTGCATTAGAAATAAGTCAAATAAATGGAGTATTTACTGGTTTTGACTCCCAAACATTAGAGACAATGACTTCTATTGTATCATCTGCTGAAGTAAATTCAGGAGCACTTGCTGCAGTTACTGAAGCATTAGATAACTCTTTCTGGTCTCAATTTACTAACTACATAGGAGGGGTATCAAATATGTTTAATGGATTAGAAACTTTTAAAGATAATGTATTAGATTATTTCTCGGGATTATCAGATGTATTTGATGAAGATATTTTAGGTTTAATAGAGTACTTAGATGGAATACAAGAAACACCTATAAATGACAAGGTTGCGTGGTTTAATCAACAAATTAATTTATGGGAAAAGGCGATCAGAAAAAATGAAGAAGACAAGTCTAGTATTTTTGATGATTCTGGATTGTCTACATCATACGATCCTTTTACTGGTGAGGTTCTTATGACATATGGGCCTGACCATAATTATTCTATTAGTGCAGGAAATTCTGTTCAAGAAACGAGTGCTAATCAATCTAATCATAAAGATATTCACACAATTAGTTATAATATTGATGGAAATGTCGTGTATAAATATGGTATGAAAATACAAGGAATTGGTACAACAGGGATTGTTGGACCATACCAATTAAAGTATACATTTGATGATAAAACAAATACTTCAACTTCAAGTTCAACTACGTTTGGTTATGTCTTATTTGATAATGATGAAGGGGACTACCTATCCATTGATGTTAAAAATTCAAACGTAGGCTGGGGCCCTATTTTTAGAAAACGCGCTGGCGCTACAAAGTGTCCTCATGAGAGTGAGGAACCATTTCTTTATTATCAAAATGATGATGCAGATAATTTGTTTTCTGAATCAACCCAACCTAGAGAGGTGCCATCTATAGACATTTATCCACAATCAATTGAAGGTGTTCCCGAAAGTGAACAAGCTATATTTACTCTTAGCTTAACTAATAATTCAGCTACAAATCAGGATATTGTTTACACGCTTATGACCGATCAGGCAAGTAATCCTCATGGTGCTATTTTAAGGGTTGACGGTTTAAATCCAAATAGAACTATTATGGTGCCTGCTGGCGAGACTATAACTAAAACACTTACAGTAAACAAAGGTCCAGAATGGCTTAATTATTCCGACTCAACATCCCTTCCGGAAGGGGGAGGCAATCATAGCCTGGGGCTTATTCTTCGCTCCTCTTGCCAATATTCATACGGAATTTCTAATACACCAGATATAGCTGATTCTGTATACTTTCAGGTATCATTTACTCCTGAATGTTCAGATATATCATTAAACACTCCTATTGAAAATTGGGTATATAATAGTGTAAGTGACGCTTATTATGATGGAGGAATGAACATCCAATTAGCTGACTATAATTGGAATTATTATAGTTTAGAAGATATTATTTTGCAATATAAACCTACTAACTCAAGTACATACTCTTCAATTACTAATTTCTTAAAAGTTCCGGAGACAACCACTGATCAATTAATAGACCCAAGTGGAATAACAGACTATGTTTGGGATTTAGGTGATTTACCTGATGGAGCATATGACATTAGGGCATATACAAAGTGTGGTGACACATACAATTATTCTGAAGTTCACTCTGGCGTTAAAGATATATTATCTCCAGAATTATTCGGTGCACCTCAACCTGCTGATGGAATACTATCATCAAATGACGAAATTCAAATTAATTGGTCTGAACAGATAGATGAAAATGTTTTTTATGCTAACCCTGCCAACACTAGCTTGTATGCTATTAAAAATTTATCAGAAGTCTCTCATGATGCTTATGTATTTTTTGATGAGCAATCTTCACTTAATATTCCTTATGGATTGAATCTACAAAATACTTCATTTACCATTGAAATGTGGTTAAGTCCAAGTGTGTCGGGTAAATTATTTGAACAGGGTTACAATAATAATCGTGCTAGTATTTTTGTAAATAATGATAATACCCTTAGAGTTCAATATGAAGTCTCTGGGGAAGTTGTTACAGCAAATTCTACCTCAGCTCTTTCAATGGATGGTTCATGGCAGCATGTAGCGTTTGTTTTTGATAATGATCAAAAAACAATGTCTTTTATCATCAATGGGACATTAGATAATACGGCACCCTTTTTGGTCGATTATGATGCTGAAGGAGCAATTTCAATTGGAGGTGAAGGTTATATAGGAGGAATTCATGAATTAAGAATTTGGTCATCTACCAAACATTACACAAAAATATATCAAAATATGGGGCTAAGGTTGTCAGGAAACACAACCGGTCTTAAAGGATATTGGCCAATGGATGAGCTTCAGGGATCACCGCAAGATTATGCTCAATCTAGACATATGAGTGGGGACGTTAACTGGACAGTATCGAAGAAAGGTCACGGCTATAATTTCGGTTCAGAGGCGTTTAACTATCTTCAAAGTAATACAATAGATTTCTTTTATGATGCATTAGATAACTTTACTATAGAATTTTGGTTTAAATCAGAAGGTATAAATGAGTGTATGTTATCTTCTGGTTCATATGACCCTAGCTCAACGTCAGGAAATTTAGATGGATGGTCTTTGGGATTAGATGGTCAGGGTCATATATCAATAGATCATAATTTGAATAATGGAAGTAATCTTCTGATGACTTCTAATAGTCCATTTAATGATGGTTTATGGCATCATCTGGCTTTAGTTAAAGATGCAAAATCAAATACGTCCTTATATATTGATCAAATTGAACAAGCAAGTTGTTCGTCAGAATTAACAAGAGGTTTTTTAACATCTAATATAGTTCTAGGAGCAAAACGTTATTCAGATGCAAATGGGGATCAATATTCACTTAATTTTGGTGGTAAAATGGATGATATTAGAATTTGGAATTTGAAACGAAGCGTGGATCAGCTTTCACGCTATCAAAATATCCGTTTGGATGGAAATGAACTGGGATTAGATTTGTATTACCCTTTTGAAGAATATGTAACTCAGTCGGGTGCCATATTATTATTAGATACTTATAATGATATTGCAGGAGACAATGATCTTAATATTATTGACACTTCAAATACTGATTCATTTGAATCAGAAGATCTACCAATTATAACTATGACCAACCCATACCAACAAGTTTTCTTTGAGTCTGTAGTTAATCAAGATAAGATTATACTTAGTATTACTGATGATATAGCATCAGTAGAAGGAGTAATAGTTGATGCTACAATGGATAATATTAAAGATTTATATGGCAATGGCTCAGAACCTCAATCATGGTCTTTCTATGTAGATAGAAATCAACTTACTTGGAGTGAAAGTAATATTGAAGTGGAGAAGTTAATAGGAGATGATTACACCTTTGAAACAGATATTATCAATATGGGTGGTTCAATTGAAAGTTTTCAGATAACGAATCTCCCAACATGGCTAACAGCCTATCCTTCAGAAGGTCTAATTAATCCTAATTCATCTACAGAGATTCAATTTTTAATTAATGAATCTATTTTCATAGGTGACTATGATTGTCAAATTGAATTAATTGGAAATAACGAATTTGCTGAAATTTTAAATTTAGATATTAATGTGCATGCGTCGCAGCCAGAAATATTGTTTTCAGATCAAAATTATCAGTATAGTATGAATTTTATTGGTAAAGTTTTAGTTGATGGTATTAGATCAAGAGATGAGTTAGATGTTTTAATAGCATATGTTGATGACCAAGTCAGAGGTTACGCAAGCCCTACTTATATTGAAGAATATGATGCATATATTATTTTTCTCACAGCATTTTCTAATGAAATTAGTGGGGACACAATAAAATTTAGGTTATGGGATGCGAGTGAAGGTAAATTTCAGTCTCAAGTTATTGCTGTTTCTAATCAAATCGATGATGAAAATCACGTTGAGTTTAGTGATGGAGGTGTTCTTGGAAACTTTAATAGTCTAGTCTCTTTTGAAACAAATAATATTCTTAGGCAAGAGATTCCTTTAAATGCCGGGTGGAATTGGGTGTCTATGAATCTAGAAGCTCAAGATAGTTCAGCTGAAGGTGAAGTTATGATACCAACTGTTACGAATTCTTTGAATGAAAATGCAGTTCAGATTATTAAGGGTCAAGAAGAATATTACCAGTATACTCAACAAACAGGTTGGCTAGGCACAAACACAAATAACAGTCTTCAACTTACAGAAATGTATAAGGTAAATATGATTGAGACAGATACCTTAATTTATGAGGGAGAACCTGTTGATTTATCAAACTCATTATATCATATTAACATAAATTCGGGTTGGAACTGGATTGGATATTTAGGTCAGCGTCCTTTAGAAATTAATGAAGCACTATCTAGTATGAATGCATCAGATGGAGACGTTATTAAAAGTAAGAATCATTTTAGTATGTATGCCTCTGAATCTATGGGGTGGCTTGGTACCTTAAATACTATTAATGAGGGGCAAGGTTATATGCTAAATTCTTCTGAAGAGCATGTTTTAATTTATCCAGAAAGTAGTCTTTATGGTTCCAATAACTTTAGACTTGATAATAACATATACGTAGAAAGTATTTGGCATAATGATCAAAATAAATATGAAAATAGCATGAATATAATTGCAAAAATTGATGATCAAACTTATGATTATCCTAAAAAAGATAATGTTTTAGCTTCTTTCAAAGTATCAGAGTGTACAGGTAATATAAATTCTACTGAGATAGATGATTTTACTTCATTATACTTCCTAACTGTTCACGGTAATGAAGGTGATGAGGTAGCTTTTAAATATTATGATTATGAAGAAGAAATTATTCTAAATGCATTTAATAAACTTACTTTTAAAAGTGATCAAATTATAGGAAGCATTAACGACCCATACTTAATTCAAATAGACAGATACAATCAAGAATATGGTGAATCTTTCTATTTAAATATAATACCAAATCCTGTTTCAAGCGAATTTGAAATAGAGTTTTACCTAGAGGATCATTCTAATGTTAGAATTAATATATCAGATGTTACTGGAAGATTAATTCATAAAGTAGTTGATTCAAACTATCAAGATGGTATTCAAAAGATTAATATAAATTCATCTCATTTGAGTAGTGGTATATATATATTAGATTGTAATATAAATGGTATTAATTCTCAATATAAGTTGGTTAAAAACTAAATTAAATGAAACGATTTTATTTTCAGATTTTTGTTATTGTATTTTTTTTATTAGAATCAAATACATTATTGATAGCTCAACCATCCTGGACTGTTAATGCAAACGAATATCAGTATTCAATGACGGTTACTGGAGTATTGGATATTGGCGGACTTTATTCATTTAATGAAAATGATATTGTTGGTGTTTTTCATGGTGACGTTTGTGTTGGAATTTCTTCACCTAGTATTCCAATGGAAAATTACAATTTGATTTTTATGATTGTTTATTCAAATCAAATTTCAGACTCCTTATCCGTTAAAGTCTTTAATAGTAATTCAATTGAAATTATTGATTATCCTTCAATAGAGTTTAATGCAGACAACATTATTGGAACTATAAATGATCCTTATATATTTCAGTTGTTTTATGGCTGCTCAGATTCTTTGGCATGTAACT
>MDTA01155918.1_pt1 | contig 11382 bp, 11 predicted proteins | sample 811151 | NCBI WGS metagenome assembly MDTA01 (sample SAMN05326648, study PRJNA326480) | marine metagenome | isolation source: seawater | place: Indian Ocean: South | collected 2010 | reverse complement strand
TGCCTTCATTTACAAAAAAAGTTGTTCAATATTTAGAGAAAGATTAATGAAAAAAATTGCAATCATTGGAAGTGGTATCTCCGGTTTAGTTCTTGGTAATTTATTTAAAAAAAAAGGTCTTGATTTTACGATCTTTGAAAAACGACCTGAATTGAGCGTGAATGAAGGTTATGGGATACAATTGAGTGTAAATAGTATTAAAATTTTAAATAAAATTGGTTTTGAAAATTTTGATAGTGATAAATTATTTAATCCAAGAAAAATTTTAATTAAATCAATAGATAATCAAAAAGAGATATCAAATTTAAATATCGATTATTTTAATCTTAGAAATGAAAAATATTCATGTCTTGCAAGATCAGATTTAATTAAGTTTTTATATGAAAAAATTAAAGATAAGGTTTTTTTTAATAAAGAGATTTATAAAATTAGTAAAGTAAATGATCAAAAAATTGAACTTGAATTTTACGATAAAAAAAAAGTTTTCGATTATGTTATAATAGCCACTGGCTTGAGTTTCAAATTTGGTGAAGACATATCAATTAATCAAAATTTTTTAACAGATTTTAATGGATTTTTTGCTGTTAGAGGAACAACAAATAGAGATTTTAATTTTATAGATAATGAAAATATAAATCTATTTTTCGGTAAAAATTCTCATCTAGTTACATATCCATTGAACAAAAGAGGAAAAAAAAATTGTATTTTTATTTTTAAAGATAAATCAAAAGTTGATAAATTTTTTTATAAGTGGCGATACAGTAAAGAGGGAATTAATTTTATAAGAGAAAAACTTGATAGTAAATTATTTAGATATAACAATTCATTTGAAAATTTATTTGGAAGTAAAGGAACTACTTTTAGATGGTGGCCAATTTATCAAAGTAAGTCTTTTTCAATCTCAGATCACAAAAGCTTAATTTATATTGGAGACGCATTTTTTAAAACTTTACCGACTATGGCTCAGGGAGCAGGTCAAGCAATCGAAAGTGCTCATGAAATCGATGAGCTTTTTGATTTAAAAGGTGAATTTAGAAACTCTGATTATGTAAATAAAAGAAAAAAAAGAATAAATTTAATTAATAGAAGAATTAAATTTAATAATCTTATTTTTCATATTTCAAGTCCTTTATTAATAAATTTCAGAAATATTATGATTAAATTGTTAGTTAAAAATCATTTTTTTTTGAAATTTTATTTAGGAAAAATTTATAAAGATTAATTATTAGAGATCAACCTTTGTCTTAAATGATCAATAGGAACTACCGTTCCATTTGAATTGTAATGCCAAAAAGTCCATCCATTACAACTTTCAGCACCTAAGATTGTAGCTGCTACTTTATGGATTGAGCCTGCTGTTCGCTCATGTTTAATACTACCATCAGCCATTATTTTGGCACTAATTTTCTTTTTATTATCGAAAATAGTAGTACCTGGTTTAATTATTCCTAATTCAACTAATGAACCAAAAGGTATTCTTGGTTTAGATCTATTGTTTTGAAGAGTATCTAAAAAATCATCTTCAATTGGTTTTATTTTTTTTAATCTATGTTCTGTCGCCTTTAAATATGCTTTTTCTTTTTCTATACCGTAATAGTTTCTTCCTAATTTTTTGGCAACTGCAACGGTTGTTCCAGATCCTAAAAAAGGGTCCAAAATTAAATCATTTTTATTTGAAGTTGCTAGTAAAATTCTATGTAGTAGAGCCTCTGGTTTTTGAGTAGAGTGAACTTTTTTACCATTTTTTTTTAGTCTTTCAGCACCATTACAAATTGGTAACTCCCAATTCGATCTCATTTGAAGATCATCATTTAAACATTTTAAAGATTGATAATTAAAAGTATATTTTGATTTTTTAGATTTTGATGCCCAAATTAAAGTTTCATGAGCATTAGTAAATCTCGTTCCTCTGAAATTTGGCATTGGGTTTTTTTTATTCCAAATAACATCATTTAAAATCCAAAATCCTAAATTCTGAATTATTGTACCCACTCTAAAAATATTGTGATAACTACCAATTACCCAAATCGCACCATTTTTTTTTAAAATTCTTTTACATTCACCTAACCACGAATAAGTAAAATTGTCATAATCTTTAAAATTTTTGAATTGGTCCCATTTGTCATTAACTGCATTTACTTTAGATCTATCAGGTCTAATTAATTTATTTTTGAGTTGAAGGTTGTAGGGTGGATCTGCAAAAATTAAATCAAAAGTTTCATTGGGAATTTTTTTTAATTCCTTTAAACTATCTCCATTAATTAGCTTATTTCTTAAATTTAATTTCATTTTTAAAATTAAATTAGACTCCAAAAAGATTCAGGGGTCAACCTAGGATTGCATAAATTGCTTTAAATTTGTGTTAGGGTTTTTTGTGGTAACAAGATGTTGTGTTTTTACGTGAAACTTATTTAATTTTGCTTATAGGTGAAAAATTTTTTCTATGATGAGCAGTAATACCCAAAGTCCTAATAGCAATTAAATGTTTTTTTGTGCCGTACCCAAAATTTTGATCCCAATAGTAACCTTTAAATTTTTTTCCTAGATTTGTGATTTTTTTATCGCGAGCAACTTTAGCAATAATTGATGCGGCAGAGATTGAGGGTATCTTTTTATCACCCTTAATGACATTTTTAAGTTTATAATTTTTCATGTTAGGAATTTTATTTCCATCGATTAAAACTAAATTTGGTTTTTTTTTAAGCTTTAAGATAGCTCTTTTCATAGCTAACAAACTCGCATAAAGTATATTTATCTTCTCAATTTCTTTTACAGAAGCTTTACCTATCGCCCAAATAGAATTTTTTTTTACATAATTTGATAAGGTTTCCCTTTTAATTTTCGATAAGCTCTTTGAATCTTTTAATAGTTTCTTATTTACAGATTTGTTTAAAATTACTGCTGCTGCATAAACTGGTCCAATTAAACTTCCACGACCTACTTCGTCAACTCCAGCTACAATTTTCATTTTATTTGAATTTTTAAGTCTTTAATTTTATTTCTTATTTTTTTTAAATCGTCCCAAGAATATTTTTTATTTTCTGGAAACCTTATTAAAAAGGAAGGATCAAAAGTGATTAGTGTTGGTAAATTTGTATTTTTGATTATTGTTTCTTTCCATTTACCTCTTTCATTTGAAATTTTATTATTTAATCCTGTGATAGCTTCCATAGCCGTACTACCCATTAAAATAATTATTTTTGGATTTATTATAGTTATGTGTTTAACTAAAAATTGCGCATATCTTTTAATTTCTGAGGTACTTGGTTTTCTATCTAGAGGTGGTCTAAAATTTACCGTGTAGCATGTATAAATATCTTTTCTTTCTAAATCTATTGCTGCAAGCATTTTAGAAAAAAGTGCACCAACATCACCTTCAAACGGTTTACCTAAACTCTCATCATTTTCATCAGGGGCTCCTCCAATAAACATTATTGGGCTATTAAAATTACCGTTTCCAAAAACAAGTTTATTTGAATTTTCTTTAAGCTTACAATTTTCGATTGCATTTATTTCATTTGTTAATTTAGTTAAATTTCGAATCTTATTTTTTAACTCGTTTGAATTAAGCAGTTTATTATTTTTAACTCTCTTTAAAGGCTTATCATTAAATAAAAAATCTGGATTTATTGAGTTTATTACCTCAGTGACATATTTGGCATTTTGATTTATGGCTTTTTTAGTCATACAATATTTAATGTTTTTAAAATATATAAAAATAATAATTATTTTTATACTTTATCAGAGTCCATTATATTCTAAAAGTAATTCTTCAAATGATATAGATTTAAAATATTTATCAAATTACTTTTCTGGATTAGTGGCATATGAAAATCAAAATAATTCAGATGCATTAAAATTTTTTAAATCTTCAAAATTTTTAATTGATAAACATTCAGCTTATTTACAAAAATACACATATTCTTTGGTTTTAGAATCAAAGGTTCAAATTGCAATCAATGAGCTAAAAATGAATTTTAAACAGAAAAAATACCATTTCTTTGATGGTTTTGTCCTTCTGGCTGTTGATAGTTTAAAAAAAAGTGATTTTAAAAATAGTAGAAATTACTTAAGTAAGGCAAAAAAGTATGCTGAAGGAGATCGTATTAAAGAAGCAGTTCATGAAACACTTGATCAATATCTTTATGTTTTCGAAAAAAAAAATATTTTGAAACAAACAAAAAATTATGGTGATTTTTCTTTTATAAGTGAAACTTTTCAGAAGTGCTATTTGGGAGATCCAAATACAGAAACATATTTTTTAAGATTGATAAATAATTTTGAAAGTGAGTATTCGAGATATATATTTTTTTATTTAAATTATCTTATTGAAAATAAAAGGGCACAAGACGCAAAAGAATATGTAAAAGATTTAGAATATTTGAATCTTACATTATTAATAGCACAAGGAAAACAATGGATTGATCAGAATGAATACAAAAATTTTAATAAAATTTTTTCATGTAAGAATCATAATCATTTAATAGCAGAACTTTTTTTTTTGGTATCAACCCTTTATTCTTCTCAAGATCAATACGAAAGATCTAATTTTTATTTAAATATTTCAACTTTTTTAAACCCAAAATTTGAATTTAATCATTCACTTGCGGCAGAAAATTATTATTTAGGTGAAAATTACGAAAGTGCTAAAAAAGTTTTAAAAAGATTTGATAAAAAAGACCAATTTTTTTATTGGTTTCAAATAAAAAAAAATGCTCAAATAATTTCCAAGCAACAAAGTAAAAATCAAGCATTAAAATTTATTAATAAAGAATTTGTCAAAATAAAAGATCCAAATATTAATATGATATTTGATGTTGCTAACTTTAACAAAAAGGTAAAAAAATATAAAAAAGCAATTATTTATTATGATCAAATAATTGAAAAGTTAAACAAGAATTCAATTATTTATGCTGAAATACTTTATAGACGAGGTGGATGTTATGAAAGATTAAAACAATATGACAAATCTGATAATGATTTATTGAATTCTCTTAAAATAAATCCAGATGATGCATATGTTCTCAATTACTTGGCATATTCATGGCTTGAGAGAAATTATAAATTAAATGAAGCAATAGAAATGTTAGAGACAGCTTATTCAATGAAAAGTAATGATCCGTACATAATTGATTCAATCGGGTGGGCTTATTATTTGATAAACGATTTTTTGAAAGCAGAAAAATACATGAAAAGAGCTGTTGAGCTAATGCCAGAGGATCCAATAGTCAATGATCATTATGGAGACATATTGTGGAAGTTAGATAGAAAAATTCAAGCAAGATTTTTTTGGAAAAGCGTTTTAAGTTTAGAGGAAACCGAAGATGAAATGAAAAAAGATATTAATTTAAAGCTAATAAGAGGAATATAAAATTTTTTATTTATGAGTAACTATAAAGTTAAATCTTTTGCTAAAGTAAATTTGGCATTAAATGTTACAGGGAAGCTATCTAAAATTCATAAGATTGAAAGTATAATTTCTTTTTTGCAATTACATGATTTAATATATTTAAAAAAAATAAATTCTGAAAAACATAAAGTTTCTTTTTTTGGAAAATTTTCAAAAAAAATAAAAAAACAAAATACAATTATGACTCTTTTAAAAATACTTGATGAAAAGAATCTGTTAAAAAATAAAAAATTTCAAATTATGATTAAAAAAAATATTCCTCAAAAAGCGGGACTTGGTGGTGGTTCGATGAATGCTGCGTTTTTATTAAATTTTTTTATAAAAAAAAAAATTATTAAATTAAAAAAAGGATATAATTTAGCTAATTTAACAAAATTAATAGGCTCAGATGTAATTTTGGGATTAAAACCAAATAATACGGTTCTTTTTTCTAATGGAAAAATGAAAACATTTAAGGGCAAAAATAAATTTTTTACAGTTATTGTTAAACCAAGATTTGGGTGTTCAACTAAATCTATTTATTCTATGGTAAAATTATATAGTCGATCAAAATTTAATTTATCTAATAAGGAAATGTTTGATCCTAATTACTTAAAAAATCTTAAAAATGATCTAGAAAAAATTGCTTTTTTGAAGCATCCTAAACTTAAAAAGATAAAATTTTTTTTGGAAAAATTGCCTAATACAATATTTGTAAGAATGACTGGTTCTGGATCTGCAATAGTGGCATATTATAATTCTAAAAAAGCTAGTCATTATGCAAAAAAAAAATTTAAAAAAAAATTTAAAAGTGACTGGTGCATTACATCAAAAACTATATAAAGATAACTTTTTGTGTTATAGAAAATTAATAATGGGGCGTAGCCAAGCGGTAAGGCACGGGTTTTTGGTACCTGCATCCTAGGTTCGAATCCTAGCGCCCCAGCCAAATATGTACAATTTTTTTAATAAACTATTTTTTAGATATAAAAATCTGAATGAAATATCGTTAAGATTTCAAAATATTTTTAATGAGACAAAAATTGAAAAAATTTTTCAATCAATAAATGATTACTCTGAAAATTCTGAAATTAGATATGTAGGTGGTTGTGTAAGAAAAATTATTAACAATGATAAAGTTGATGATATAGATTTAGCTACAAATTTAAATCCCAATCAAGTTTGTGAAGCTTTAAAAAAAAATAATATCGACTTTTTTGAAAGTGGCATAGAACATGGAACAATAACTGCCGTTATAAATAATCAAAAATTCGAAATAACCTCATTAAGAGATGATCTAATTACAGATGGAAGACACGCTAAAGTCTCATTTTCTAATGATTGGAAGTTAGATGCTTCTAGAAGAGATTTTACAATTAATTCTATCTATGCTGATCAAGATGGGAATCTATTTGATCCATTTGATGGAAAAAATGATTTAAAACAGGGCAAAATTATTTTTATTGGCGATCCAGAAAAAAGAATTAAGGAGGATTATTTAAGAATTTTAAGATATTTAAGATTTTTCCATGAATATTCAAAATATAAACATGACCCTAAAATAATTAAAATCTTAAAAAAAAATTTAAATGGTCTGTCAAAAATTTCTTCTGATAGATTAATTGACGAATTAAAAAAAATTATATCATCAAAAAAATTTTCTGAATTGACATTAAATAAAGATTCATTGGAGATTATAAGTTTAATTTTTCCTCAGTTAAAAAATATTCGTATATTTAATAAAATGAATGATTATGCAAAAAAAAATATTGATAAGATGGACTTTATCTTTCTAATTTGTTTAATGATAATTGATGGAACAGATAATGTTGATTATTTTTTATATAAGTTCAACTTATCAAAAAAAGATAAAAAAAGAATATTATTTATTAATGATTTTTATAAGAATACATTTTCGTTGAATCAAATAAGTGAAAAATATTTGAATTATATTTTTTATTTCAATGGCAAAGAATCTTTGAATGACATTTTAAATTTTAAGATTTTTAAATCAAAAAAAATAGATGAAAATCTTGTGAAAATGGTCAAAATTTTTGACGAAAAAAAAATTCCATCAATGCCATTTAATGCCCATATTTTAATGTCAAAATATGGTTTTAAGAAAGGAGTGGAACTTGGAAAAAAAATTAAACTAATTGAAAAGGAGTGGGTCAATAATAATTTTAAATTATCTGAAACAGAACTTCAAAAATTGTTGAATGCTTAAATATATTTTACATCTTTAATTTCAAAGTTTTTAATACCAGCTGGTGTTACTATTTCAACTAAATCGTTTTTATTTTTTCCAATTAAACCTCTTCCAATAGGTGATTGAAAATAAATTAGTTTTTGTTTTAAATCAGCCTCATCTTTACCAACTATCTTATAAGTAATTTTTTCACCATTATCTAAATTTTCTAAATCCACAGTTGAACCAAATATAATTTTTCCGTCGTTATTTATTTTTGTTACATCTATTACATTCGCTCTGGCTATAATGTCATTAATTTCAGTTATCCTTCCTTCATTGTGAGCCTGTTCCTCTTTAGCTGCGTGGTATTCTGCATTTTCTTTTAAATCACCATGAGATCTTGCTTCAGAGATTGCTGCAACAATCTTTGGACGTTTTTTTTCTTTTAAAAAAATTAATTCCTCTTTTAGTTTTTCTAGACCATTTAATGTAATAGGTTCTTTTTCCATTTTATTTCCATTTTGCCAATGGTGGCAAAGACATTAAAATTCCTTCTGTATTTCCACCAGTTTGAAGACCAAATTTTGTCCCTCTGTCGTAAAGTAAATTGAATTCAGCATATCTACCTCTTTTAATATATTGCAATTCTTTATCATTTAAAGTCCATTTTTTTTTTAGTTTTCTTTTTATAATTGAATTGAAAATTGTTTGAAAAGAGCTGCCTACATCTCTTATGAATTTAAAATCTTTTTCCCAATTTTCTTTTTTATAATCAAAAAAAATACCACCTATACCCCTTGTTTCCTTTCTGTGTGGTAAATAAAAATAATCATCACACCATTTTTTATATTTTTTGTAATAACTTTTATTATGTCTATCACAAACTTTTTTTAATTCTTTATGGAACATCTTTTTTTCAAAGTTATCTTTTATACATGGAGTAACATCTATTCCGCCTCCAAACCATCCTTGAGATGTATATATATATCTGGTGTTAAAATGCATAGCAGGTATATGAGGATTTTTCATATGCATAACCACTGAAATGCCAGAAGCCCAAAAATTAGAATTTTTTTTTGTTCCAGGTATATTTTTTTTAATTTTATTAGAAAATTTTCCATATACCTCTGAAAAATTTACACCAACTTTTTCAAAAATTTTACCTTCTTTTAAAATTCTAAATTCACCACCTCCTTGATTTTTTTTTTTATTCCTTTTCCATGTTTTAGATCTAAATTTAATTTTTTTTTTTTCAAAATTTTCAATATCTTTACAAATTGCATCTTGTAAAATCTTGAACCAGTTACTGACCAATTTTTTTTTGTTTTCTAAATTCATTTTGTATTATCTAATTTGTCTTAAATTTTCTGACAAAACTATTGCAACAGAGGATGCGATATTTAATGATCTTTTACTTTTTACCATAGGTATTTTAAGTTTAAATTTTATTGAGTCATGGACTTTTTTAGGTACACCAGCACTTTCCCTTCCAAATAATAGAGTATCATCCTTTCTAAATTTAAAACTAGTATAAGATAAAGAAGCTTTAGTTGTCATTAAAACTATCCTTTGATTTCTTTTTTTTTCAAAAAATTCAATAGAACTATTGTAAAATGTCAGTAAGCTATTATCCATATAATCCATAACGACTCTTTTGAACCTTTTATCGCTAAATAAGAAGCCACAGGGTTTTATTATCTCCAAGTCTGCTCCTAAACAAGCGCATGTTCTTATTATAGCAGCTGTATTCTGTGGTATATCAGGTTCATACAAGGCTATTTTTGGTCTAAATTTCATTGTTAATGTGTCATTCTTTCAGTAGAAAAAAAATACTTTTTTATTATATGTAATAATATATTAACTAGCTTAATCAATATATAGAATTTAATAACAAACAAATGTCAGAGAAAAAAACTAAAAGACGAGATTTTTTATTTACCGCCACTTATGCAGTTGGTGCAGTAGGAGTTGGTGCAGCAGTTTGGCCAATGATTGATCAAATGAACCCAGATGCTTCTGTAAAGGCTTTGGCAAGCACTGAAGTAGATGTGAGTAGTGTAAATCCAGGAAAAACAATTACAGTGCTTTGGAGAGGCAAACCGGTTTTCATTAGAAGAAGAACTCAAGATGAAATTAATGAGGCAAGATCTGTAAAGATGGAAGATTTAAAAGATCCCGAGAAGGATGAAGATAGAGCAAAAAATCCAGAATGGCTTGTGATGCTTGGAGTTTGTACTCATTTGGGTTGTGTGCCACTAAATGATAAAGGAGATTATAACGGCTGGTTTTGCCCTTGCCATGGGTCTCATTATGATACATCTGGCAGAATTAGAAAAGGACCAGCACCTACAAATATGGCAGTACCAAAATATGAATTTTTAAACGCTAATACAATAAAGATTGGATAAAAAAAATTATTATGAGTGATCACGAATACACACCTAAGTCAAAATTTGGTAAATGGTTTAATGATAGACTACCTTTACTTTCCCTTGCTAATCACTTGACAGAATATCCAACTCCAAAAAATTTAAATTATTGGTGGACTTTCGGAGGAATACTAACTTTTTGTTTAATCACTCAAATTGTAACTGGTCTAGTTTTAGCAATGCACTATATAGCTCACGCAGATTTAGCATTTGAGAGCGTAGAACATATTATGAGAGATGTTAACTTCGGCTGGTTAATAAGGTACATCCATGCGAATGGTGCATCTATGTTTTTTTTAGCAGTTTACATTCATATTTTTAGATCTTTATTCTATGGATCATATAAAGCTCCAAGAGAAGTAATTTGGATAATTGGAATTATAATTTATCTGTTAATGATGGCGGCTGCTTTTATGGGTTATGTTTTGCCATGGGGACAAATGAGTTTTTGGGGAGCAACTGTTATTACCAATTTATTTTCTGCAATACCGTTGGTTGGTGAAGGAATCGTTACTTGGTTGTGGGGAGGTTATTCAGTAGACAATCCAACACTTACAAGGTTTTTTACATTACATTATTTGATACCGTTTCTAATATTAGGTTTAGTAGTCTTGCATATTTGGGCATTACATGTTCCTGGGAACAATAATCCAGTCGGTATAGATATCAAAAAACCCTCAAAAGATACTGTTCCATTTCATCCATATATTGTAATTAAAGATGGTTTTGCACTTTTATTGTTTTTAATTGTTTTTGCTTTTTTTGTTTTCTATGCACCAAATATACTAGGTCACGCTGATAATTATATTGAGGCAAATCCAATGGTTACTCCTGCTCACATAGTTCCAGAGTGGTATCTTTTACCTTTTTATGCAATTTTAAGATCAGTGCCTGATAAACTTCTAGGCGTTATTGCAATGTTAGCAGCTATTTTTATTTTAGTTGCATTACCCTGGTTAGATACCTCAAAAATTCGATCAGCAGTATTTAGACCATTGTATAGACAGTTTTATTGGATACTTGTATTAGATGTGCTTATTTTAGGTTACGTTGGTGCTATGCCAGCTGAAGGCTTGTATTTACTTATTGCAAGAGTAGCGACCGCTTACTATTTCGCACATTTTTTAATAATACTTCCGATATTAGGTCTAAAAGAAAAAACATTACCAGTGCCAATGAGTATTACCGAACCAGTTCTTGGTGGAACTCCAAATCTTGCAACTGCAAAAAAAAAAGAGAGTTTGGCTGTTGATTAAAGTGAAAAATTTTTTTAAAGCAATTTGTTTTTTGCCAATAATTTTATTATTTACTCATAATACTTTTGCTGAGGAGAAAGTTGAGTATTTAAAGACTGATTGGACTTTTAAGGGATT
>MDTA01186570.1_pt1 | contig 11383 bp, 10 predicted proteins | sample 811151 | NCBI WGS metagenome assembly MDTA01 (sample SAMN05326648, study PRJNA326480) | marine metagenome | isolation source: seawater | place: Indian Ocean: South | collected 2010 | reverse complement strand
TTATCCTATTGCACATTTATTAGCTACATTGCCTATGAAATACAGTAACCTTCTAATGATATGTGTATTACTCCCATTTTGGACTTCTTTATTAGTTAGAACTGCTAGTTGGATGATACTTCTTCAACAACAAGGAATAGTAAATGATTTTTTTGTTATGATTGGGTTAGTAGCAGACGATAATAGGCCAGAAATGATGTATAATAAAGTTGGTACTTATGTTGCAATGACACAAATTTTATTGCCTTTCATGGTTCTGCCTCTTTACAGCGTTATGAAGACTATTTCACCAAGTTTAATGAGGGCAGGTAAATCTTTAGGAGGAACACCTTTTATAGCATTTTGGAGAATTTATTTTCCATTAACTATCCCAGGAATTGGAGCAGGATGCCTATTAGTATTTATTCTAGCTATTGGATACTATATTACTCCAGCTTTGGTTGGAGGAGCGTCTGGTACGCTAATTAGTAACCAAATTGCTTATCATATGAAGACTACACTTGATTGGAGCTTTGCATCTGCAATGGGATTAATGCTATTAACAGGAGTTTTAGTAGTTTATTGGATTTACAACAAACTTGTAGGAGTAGACAACATTAAACTAGGATAAATTATGGCTTTACCAAAATATACAGAAACAAGATATAGAATTTGGCATTACATATACATATCCATTTGTACTTTTGTTTTTATTTTTTTAATAGCACCCTTATTTGTAATATTTCCACTATCTTTTAACGCAGAAGAGTTCTTGGTTTTTTCTGAAGGAATGAAAAGATTAGATCCTGAGGCATTCTCTCTAAGATGGTATGAAGATATGATTTATGGAACTAAAAATCCATGGGGTCTTGCTGCTAAAAATAGTTTTATTATTGCGGTATTTGCCACGATTGGTTCTGTAATATTGGGAACTGTTGCAGCTTTAGGATTAAGCAGTAGGCATATGCCATATAAAGGAATTATAATGGCAACTTTAATTTCTCCAATGATTGTTCCTTTGATTATTTCAGGCGTCGCTATATTTTTCTTTATCGCAAAAATAGGATTAGCAGCTACTCACGCAGGAATTGTGATAGCCCATATAATTTTAGGAACTCCTTTTGTGGTTATAACGGTGACTGCAACTCTCTCAGGCTTTGATCATAGCCTAACAAGAGCTGCAGCAAGTTTAGGTAGTAACCCTGTTGATACATTTATTAAAATTACTCTTCCATTAATTTTGCCAGGTGTAATTTCAGGAGCCCTTTTTGCTTTTGTTACATCTTTTGATGAGGTTGTTGTAGTATTGTTTTTAGCTGGATTGGAAAATACTACTATTCCAATTCAAATGTGGACTGGTTTAAGAGAACAATTAAGCCCTACAATTCTTGCAGTTGCAACATGTTTAATAGTATTATCTGTTTTAATTCTCTTAAGCGCAGAACTTTTAAGAAGAAGATCAGAGAGATTAAGAGGAATAAATAGATAATTTACCTTAACAATTTAATCATATATAGAAACCTATAATGAAAATTAAAAAAGTTGTTGTAATTGGCTCAGGTACAATGGGCAGTGGTATTGCCGCCCATTTATGTAATGCTGACATACCAGTAACTCTTTTAGATTTAAAAACAGAAATTAGTGAGAAAGCAAGAGATCGAATATATAAATCAAGACCACCACTCTTAATTGACAAATCCAAAATAGACAATATTAAAGTTGGTAATATTAAAGATAACTTTGATGTAGTGAATGATGCTGACTGGATAGTTGAAGCGGTCGTAGAGAGAATTGATATTAAACACGATATTTATGAAAAAATATTTAAAAGCAGAAAACAAGGAGCAATAGTTTCCTCAAATACATCTTCAATTCCTATAAAAATTTTATCAGAAAAACTAACCAATGAAGAAAAAAAAGATTTCTGTATTACACACTTTTTTAATCCAGTAAGATACATGGGCTTACTAGAAATAGTTAAGAATGAAAATAATGATCTTAACAAAATAAATTCATTGAAAATTTTTTGTGAAAAAGAACTGGGCAAGGGAGCCATTGTATGTAATGACACTCCAGGTTTTTTAGGAAATAGAGTAGGTGTTTACGCAATGCAAGTTGCAATGACAGAGGCGATTAGAATGAAACTAACAATTGAGGAGGCCGATGCTGTTTTTGGACGACCCATGGGTATTCCAAAAACGGGGGTATTTGGATTGTATGATTTGATAGGAATTGATCTAATGGCAGATGTATTGAAAAGCTTTACAAAAGAACTTCCCCAAAACGACCCTTTCCATATTGTTGCAAAAGAAAATCCCTTAATAAGAAAACTTATAGAAACTGGATACACAGGAAGAAAAGGCAAAGGTGGTTTTTACAGAATGAATAAGATGGATAATCAAAAAATATTAGAGGCTATTGATTTAGATACAGGTAAATATCTACCATCAAAAAAAATAGATCTCAAAATGGATAGAATTGACATAAATTCATTAATAAACAGAAAAGATAAATTTGGTGATTATGCATGGTCTGTTATATCAAAAATAATTCAATACGCATCTTCACTAGTTCCAGGCATTACTGATAAATTTAATGATATTGATGAAGCTATGAGGCTCGGTTTTAATTGGGTAATGGGCCCATTTGAAATGTTAAAAGAGATAGGTGTATCAAATTTTTTTGAAAGAATAGATAACTTTGATAATAATAAGTTTCTTGAAAGCCTATCTAAATCAAAAAATGAAAATTTTTATGGTAATAGACAACTTTATACAGAAATAGAAACTTTAGGTAAGATAAAACCAAAGGCAATTAAAATAGATAAAAATAAATCAGCAGAAATTTATAGATTTAAAGATTTTAATATTGTTGAATTTACTACGAAAGCTAACGCTTTAGATTATGATTCTATGGATGCTTTAAAAAATGCAACTGATAAACCATTAATTATAATCAATGAAAGCATGCAATTTTCCGCAGGTGTAAATTTAAATTATACAATGGACTTTATAAATCAAGGCGATTTAAAATCGGTAGAGAAATTTATTAAATATTTTCAAGATACCTGTAGAGAACTAAAATATTCAAAATATCCTGTAATTTCAGCACCATCTGGTCTAACTTTAGGTGGAGGCTTTGAAGTTCTCGTTCAAAGTAATTTTGTGGCCTCACATACCAATATAGTCATTGGACTTGTTGAAACTATTGTAGGATTAATTCCTGCAGGAGGGGGATGTAAAGAAATGTTATGGCGATGGTTTCAAACAGATGAAGCTAAAACTGACCCAGATTATGCGCCTCTTAAAGTTTTTGATATTATCGGCTACGCAAAAACAGCCACTTCACCTATTGAAGCTGAACCATTGAAATACTTAAGACCAGAAGATAAAAAAATTATGAATAGAAATAGTCTGCTAGTAATTTCAAAAAAAATTGTTCAAGATAATCAAAATTTTAATCCACCATCAGAGTGTCAATTTAACTTATCAGGGAAACCTTTAAAAGATAAAATGATAAAAATATTAGAGAAACTATATAACGAGAAAGTTATTTTTGATCATGGAATGCTGGTTGGAGAGGAATTAGCAAATGTCCTAAGTGGAGGAGAAACAACTATTGATAAAACTTTATCTGAAAGTGATTTATACAAACTTGAACTAGAGGCATTTATGAGATTAATAAGTAACAGAAAAACACAAAATAGAATTAAACATACACTGGAAACTGGCAAGCCCTTAGTCAATTAGTCTAATAATTTAAAATATTTTATATAATCTGGTCTTAGAACGTAATTAGATTTATTTCCTGCTTTAACTTTTTTAAGTGCATCTAAGCCATATAGAACTTTTCCAATAGGTGTATATTCTCCTTGATATAAAGGTATTTCTTTTAAAATTATAAAAAATTCACTATCTTCAGTATCAAGTAAATCTTTTCTTGCAAAAGCTACAGCTCCACTTGAAAATTCAAATTCATCACTTAATTCAGATTTTAATAAACCTAATCCAGACTTGCCCGTACCAATTTTTGCATAGTCTAAATTATTTATATTACCGAATTGTAAATCACCAACTTGTATTAAAGTATTTTTTATTACTTTATAGAAAGCTGATCCATCATAAGATCCATTTTGGATTAAAGTCTTAAATCTTTCCACTGCTTTTGGAGAAATTTCAGGATAAAGCTCTATAACTACATTTCCACATTCAATATTCATTATCGCAACATTAGCCGGGTCCTTTAGATTAATTTTTTTAAGGTTTAAGTCTTCAACAAAAAAACACTTATCTTTTATTAAAATATAAGAGCCTAAAGCAGTCAAACCTAAACAAATTAAAAAAACAAATAAAATTTTTTCTGACAACGTTGCTTTTATTTTATTAATCATTAAAATTTAAATGAAGTATCTATATCCATCAAAATTGATTTTATATAGTTTACTTTATTGGTTAAAATTTCATCATTCTTAATTTTATTTTTTACCATAGATTCGTTTATCATTAAGAAAGAAAAAATTTCTGCCATATCTTCAGAGGGTATTGATTTTGAATATTCAGTCAAAAAACCATTCGTTTTTTCAAACAAATCTAGATTCAAATTATCAGAACAAGTTGAACATTTTCCATAATTAAAATTTAAATCATTAAATGATATCCATTTTTTTTCGTCAAACTTGCTTAAGTTACTATTCTGAATCATATGAAAAATCTCGTGATGTATCATTCTTTCAAAATAAATAGGATTAAAATTTATATCTATTATAAGGGTTCTTTTATTCACATCAGGAATACCCCCAGTGTTCATATTTGAAATAAATAAATTTTCACAGAGTACTACAAAACTTATGTTATTTTTTTTAAAAAACACTGAACTATATTTAGAAAAATTTTTTTCAATTATTTTAAATTTATTTTGTAAATTTTGAGCATTTGTTCTTTTGCAAGAAATATTTTCATCTATACCAAGTTTGAAATTTCCTTTAGTATTTAAATATTTTATACCATATTGAGTATTTAATTTATATATCTCTAGATTTCGTATTTTGATCAGATTATAAATTTCGTCTGCTTTAGCAGATGAAATAGACAGAATTAAAAATAAAATTGCTAGTATTCTCATTAATTAATTATAGACGTATTAAATAATATTATATTAACTTAGATTTTTATAAATGAAAAAAAAAGAAACAAAAAAAACTATTCAGCCGGTAAGTGGTACAAAAGTTCCAAGATTTGCTGGTCCATCTACTTTTGCTAGATTGCCTGAATTAAGAGATGTTAAAAAATGTGATATTGCTATAGTTGGTATTCCGTTTGATGCTGGAACAAGTTACAGACCTGGAGCAAGATTTGGACCACAAAGTATTAGACAAGCATCAAGACATTTAAGAACTAATTATCATCCCAATTATGATAGCGAGCCGTTCGTTGAACAACAAGTTGCTGATGCTGGTGATATTACATGTAATCCTTTTAATATAAATGAAGCGATAAAGCAGATTGAGGTTGGAGCATTAGATCTTTTAAAAAAAGTAGGTGGAATAATTAGCATGGGTGGGGATCACACTATTGCTTTTCCACTACTAAAAGCAGTGAATAAAATTAATAATGGTCCTGTAGCTCTAGTTCATTTTGATGCACATCTAGATACTTGGGATACTTATTTTGGAGCTCCATTTACACACGGAACACCATTTCGAAGAGCAAGAGAAGAAAATCTTTTTTTGGACAACTCCTCAATGCATGTTGGAATCAGAGGACCACTATATAGCAGAGATGATTTAAAACACGATGCAAGTTTTGGATTTAAAATAATTCATTGTGATGAATTTCAATCTCAAGGCACTGAAAAAATTGTAGAAAGAATTAAAAAAAGAGTAGGTAATAATCCGTTATATTTATCAATTGATATTGATGTATTAGATCCAGCGTTTGCACCTGGAACTGGTACGCCAGAAATAGCAGGCATGACCACTAGAGAAATGGTGAATGTATTAAGAGGACTTTCAGGAATGAATTTAGTTTCAGCAGATGTTGTAGAAGTATCACCAGCGTATGATCACGCTGAGATTACATCTTTAGCAGCGGCAACTATTATTTATGAATTAACAAATCTATTTGCAAAAAAAAAACAATAGGTTAAATTTCTAGAATGCTAAATAAAAAAAATTTTTATATTGACGGAAAGTGGGTTTCCCCAGCAGAGTCAAAAAATCATATAGTAATTGATCCATCAAATGAAGAACCTTTTGCAGAAATATCGCTAGGAGGAAAAAAAGATGTTGATAAAGCGGTTAGTGCTGCAAAAAAAGCTTTTGAAACGTGGGCATTTTCTAGAAAAGAAGAAAGATTAGATTTACTAGAGAAACTATATGTAGTTTATAAAAAAAGATGGGCAGAGATGGCAAAGCTAATTTCTCTTGAAATGGGAGCTCCGATGACATTTTCAACTGAAATGCAAGCTGCAACAGGAGCTAGTCATATAAAATCTTTTAAAAATATTCTAAAAGATTTTAAATTTGAAAAAGATCTAGGAGAGGAAAAAAACAATCAAAAATTACTATACGAACCAAAAGGAGTATGTGCATTAATTACACCTTGGAATTGGCCAATAAATCAGGTTAATTTAAAAGTAATCCCTGCACTTGCATCGGCATGCACTGTAGTATTAAAACCATCTGAGATAGCTCCATTATCTTCCATGTTACTTGCTGAGATGATTGATGAAGTAAAATTTCCTTCAGGGGTTTTTAATTTAGTTAATGGAGACGGAGCAACAACAGGAGATGCTTTAACTAGTCACCCAGATATTGATATGATTTCTTTTACAGGCTCAACAAGAGCTGGAGCATTAATTTCGCAAAATGCAGCAAAAGACTTTAAAAGAATTAGTTTAGAGCTTGGAGGAAAAGGTGCTAATATAATTTTTAAAGATGCTGACAATGAGGCTGTAGCAAGAGGAGTTCAAAGATGTTTTAGAAACTCAGGGCAATCATGTAATGCCCCAACAAGAATGCTTGTTGAAAAGTCAATTTATAATGAAACTGTCGAGAAAGTAAAAGAATTAGCAAACAACACTAAGGTAGACTCACCAGAAAAAGAAGGCGATCATATTGGACCGGTAGTTTCTGAAGTACAATTTAATAAAATTCAAAATTTAATTCAAAAAGGAATAGACGAGGGTGCAAAACTAGTAGCGGGTGGGACTGGAAGGCCTAAAGGTCTAGAGAAAGGCTATTATGTTAAACCAACAGTCTTTGCAGACGTTAATAACAAAATGGAAATTGCAAGAACTGAAATTTTTGGACCAGTTTTATCCATAATTCCCTTTGAAAATGAGGAGGAAGCTATTTCAATTGCTAATGATACTCCTTATGGTTTAACTAATTATATTCAAACCCAAGATAAAGAAAAGGTCAAAAGAGTTGCAAGAAAACTAAGATCTGGAATGGTTGACGTAAATGGAGTCGGAATAGCTGTTGCATCACCTTTTGGTGGCTATAAACATTCTGGAATTGGAAGAGAGGCTGGTACAGAAGGTTTGATAGAATTTTTAGAGTTAAAAACTGTTGGTGGATGGAATTAATTTTTCTTAATTAATATTTTAAAATAACATTTTTATCTCTTAGGTCTTCAATTACTAAATTGTTACCTGACCCTTTTCGGTCGATAACTAAGAAATTCATATTTTCACTAGAAATCAGAGGAAAATGCCAGGTACCAGGATTATAATTTATTCCCACACCAGGTGGAATAATAAATGACTCAATAGAATTTATATCTGGTTTTTCACCCTCTGGAGCAACAAATGCAAAAAAAGTTGTTTCCTTCATGGGAATAAATGCCTGACTTCCAATAGGATGTTTTTCCATCATATCTATTTTCATTGGAGAGCTCCGCTTTAAGGCTGAAAAAATACTTATAGTAGTTTCACCGTCTTCCATAGATGTATTTAAATTTGCTATACCATCGAATCTTTTTGCAAATCCATTATTAATTTCAATCGGTTTTATATTATTTGTAGATATCATATCTCCAAATTTCAAAAAGTTTTCTTTTGTAATTTGCTTTGGTATAATTATTTTTTCTTTCATATCGGTGTTCCAAAAAATCTTATTCTTGAAATTCCTCCATCTGGAAATATATTTATTCGCAAATAATTAATTTTTTTGTTTTTCAATCTTTTATTTTTGAAGTTATGCTTTCTGTGACCATAAAGCTTTGTTTTTTTTAACATTATTGGCCAATGTTTTGATTTCAAAACTATCTTTTTATTTGAAACCTTGCTATTAATATATTGGGCTTGGATCGAGCATTTATCTGGATAATTTCCTTTGAAATGATGTGTATCTATTTGCATCTTTTTAATTTTTCCAACGCAAGAGCATTTTACGATTATCCAATCAAAGTTTTTTCCCCTGCTTCTTCTTGTTTCCCATCCATCGCCCATATTTTTAGCAATCCCAGGTGCAAGTATATTTTCAGATCTACCAAAATGCTCATTGTTGCAAGCTATGGGAACTGAACCATTTAAAATTGATGTTAAATTTTGTAATTTTTTTTCTTTTTTAATTTTTATTTTCATTTTTCCATAAATTCTTAATCTTGCAACACCTCCATCTGGAAATATATTTAATTTTATATGAGTAAAATATTTTTTATTTTTTACTTTAAAAAAATGATGACTATTTGCTTTCGCAGATATTTTGTTAACTAGATTTATCCATTTAGTACTTTTATTTGGTATTAAATTATTACTTTCGCATCCTTGTAATGAAAATTTATTAGGGTGATTTCCTGAAAAAAAAGACGTATCAACATCTACGATCTTTACTTGACCAGGCTTTCCAAGTTTTAAAATTAAAAAATCATTGCCCTTCACTCTTTTTCTTCTTGTTTCCCATCCATCCATCCACTTTCCGTTTTTATCAAACACACCCTCCTTATAAACTGGCGGCCATGGACTTATAATTCTTTTGGCGGGAGCAAAAAATTCATCTGTTTTGTAAACTATTTTTGTGCCCAATCTAGATTGAGCTAGGTCAATTAAACCATTTAAATAAATAATTTTATTTTTTTTCATATTTGTTAAGAATAATTTTTAATCCAATGATTAGCTATATCTATTCTTTTGCAAATCCACACATCTTCAAATTTAAGAATATAGTCTAAAAATTTTCTTAATGATTGAATTCTTCCAGGCCTTCCAATTAGTCTACAATGAAGACCCACAGACATCATTTTTGGACTTATTTTTCCCTCTTGATATAGAGTATCAAAACTATCTTTTAAATAGTTATAAAATTGATCACCAAAATTAAAACCTTGGTTTGTAGCAAACCTCATATCATTATTATCAAGGGTATAAGGAATAATTAATTGTTTTTTTTTTCTTCTATATTCCCAATAAGGCAAATCATCACTGTATGAGTCGCTATCGTATAAAAAACCTCCATCTTCAAAAATTAAATCCCTAGTATTTGGACTACATCTTCCCGTATACCATCCCAAAGGTCTTTTACCAAAAATTTTTTCCATTGATTTAATTGCTTGCTTCATATGTTTTTTTTCAATAGATTTTTTAATATTTTGATAATCAATCCATCTCCAACCATGACAGGCAATTTCATAGTCTCCATTCTTGAGAGCTTCACAAACCTCAGGATTTTTTTCTAGAGCCATTGCAACTCCAAAAACTGTTACAGGAACTTTTTTTTCTTTAAATAATTTGTCGAGTCTCCAAAAACCTCTTCTTGAGCCATATTCATATACAGACTCCATATTAATATTTCTATCTTTAATTGGTTTGGCTCCGATAATTTCTGATAAAAATGTCTCAGAATATTTATCTCCATTTAAAATAGTATTTTCTGCACCTTCTTCATAATTAAGTACAATTTGAACTGCTAGTTTTGCATTTTTTGGCCAATTTACTTTAGGATCTTTTGAACCATAACCAATCATATTTCTAGGATAATTTTTTGACATTTTTTATTTATAAGTTGATTTATTCTTTACACCATCTAGGAAATTTAGACATTTATTTATCTCACTCAATTCAATAAATTCATCTATTTTATGAGCTTGTTCTATAGATCCAGGTCCACATACAGCAGTACTTATACCTATCTCTTGAAATAAACCTGCCTCAGTTCCAAAGGAAACTACTTCTCTTGAGTTATCTCCTGTAATGCTTGATACAAATTCACATGCTTCTGAATCTTTTACTCTTTCAAATCCAATAATTTCTCCTATAATCTTTTTATTTATAGAAGCGCCTGGATATATTTTTTTCATTTCAGGTAACAAAGTTTCATTTACATATATATCTAATTCCTTATTCAAATATATCCCATCCTCTTTAACAACTGGTCTTGTTTCCCAATTAACTTGGCATTTATCTGCTATTACATTATGAGCAATACCTCCAAATATCCCTCCAACCTGCAGCGTTGAGTAGGGTGGCTCAAATATAGATTTTTTTGGAGCTCTTTCTTTTAATTTTTCTCTAAGCTCAATCAGTTTATTGACATATTTTGATGCATATTCTACTGCGCTAACTCCTTTATCTGGTTGCGAACTATGACCCGCCAAACCTTCAAAATAAGTTGTATATTCATAACAACCTTTATGTGCATCTATTATTTTCATATTTGTTGGCTCTCCAACAATACATATTCCATTGTTGATGCCTCTATTTTTTAACTCATTTATTAAAATAGGTGCACCGATACATGCAGTTTCTTCATCAAAAGTAAATGAAAAGTGTATATCTCTATCAAGGTTTGAAGAAGCAAATGATGGTGCATAGGATAGAACGCAAGCTATAAAACCCTTCATATCGCAAGATCCTCTTCCATAAAGTTTGTTATTTTTTATAGTTGCTTTAAATGGGTCTGAGGACCAACCCTTAGAGACTGGAACCACATCAGTGTGTCCAGAAAAAATTAAAGGTGTTTTATTAGATTTTTTTTTTGCTTTAAGAGTAGAAAAAAGATTAACTCTTTTTTTTTCTTTATCGTAAGTTCTAAAAGAATTTGCACCAGTTTTTTTTAATATTTGATCACAATAATCAATTATTTGATTATTATCTTCGCCCGAAATTGTTTTGAAGGCTATTAAATTTCTTAGAATATTAATTGAAATTTCATATAAATTATTATTTTCTGTACTCATAAATTATTTAGATTATATATTAAAATTATGAAAGAACAAATAACCTACGATATCTTTAATAAAATAGATATAAGACTTGGCACTGTAATATCGGTAAAAAAAAATGAAAAAGCCAGAAAACCCTCATTAGTTGTTGAGGTAGATTTTGGAAAAGAAATTGGAATTAAACAGTCATCTGCTCAAATAACACATTATTATAATGAAGAAAATTTAATAGGAAAACAAGT
>MDTA01155103.1_pt1 | contig 11383 bp, 12 predicted proteins | sample 811151 | NCBI WGS metagenome assembly MDTA01 (sample SAMN05326648, study PRJNA326480) | marine metagenome | isolation source: seawater | place: Indian Ocean: South | collected 2010 | reverse complement strand
TTGGTCACCATCTTTACCATCACCATTAAGGTGTACGTCTAAAGTTTGTTTGTCCTGATGCTTTTCTTTATTTGATAAAAGAACCTCATAAATTTCCTCAGTATACTTACCGTGATATTGTGAGTCATATAATGCAGACTTTGGCATTACACCAATTTTACTTTCAACACAAGCCTGATTAACTTTATAATCAGCGGCGATGTTCCACATCTTAGCATCACGTTTGTCTTCTGGAAAATCTAATAGACGACCGCCTGTACCACAGTGGTCATAAACACAGTGCATTACCTCGTGACCAACTACAAAGTCAATCTCTTCCGGAGTTAATGTTCTGAAAAAATCTGGGTTGTAATAAAAATGTTTACCGTCAACGGCGGCTGTTGGACACCATTGTGCCTCAACTAATTTCAATCTTGTAGCAAGTGTACCAAAGAACGGATGTTTGATAAGCATTCTAACACGCCCACCAACAATCATTTCTTTGACTTCCCTATTAGTATATTCAAATACTACGGGTTCATCAGAGTTTTCATCAACCTGAACGTTATTCTTTTCTAGAAGGTCATCAAGTGCTTTATCCAAATCAATCTTTTCGTTTAACATTTGGTCTGCGATTTGACCTTGCATTGCTTGTTCTTCATTCATTTTTGATGCCTTTTTTGCTTTCATTATGTATATATAATAACACGATTCTAGAATCTGTCAAGTTTTCACTATATTATTATCCCTATAAAATATAGGGTTTTGAATAACTACGTACATTTAGACTATTTTAACCTAAAACCTCATATATGGGCGCCTATGGACGTTTAAAAGGGTGTTTTTAAGACGTTCTAGATGTCTTTTACTTTGTTACTATTCCAATATGCTTTGATATTCTCATGAGGAGTAGCATTGTAATCTTCAAACATTTCACGCCAATTATCCACAAGTTCCATGTTTTCTTTAGATATATAGTAATCCTTAAATTTATCGTAACTTCTACTAATTAGCTTAGAATAATTCAAATCTGTACTATCAGGTTCCCAAGGTGCTCCTATAGCCAATGTGAATTTCTTACCACTATGTGTATTTTCCATTTCATGAGGCCAATTACCTGCCATCATAAAACAGTTGTTAAGATTTGTTGGTCTTACTCTTGCATCATTCTTTCCTAAGAATACTAGGTCATCTACATTACCTTCCATTACAAATCTAAACTTGTGTTGAATTGTTTCAAACTTTTCTAATGAGCAATCAATATGAGGTGCATTCTTATCACCAGGTAAAGTACAAATAAATGTCATACGTGTCCCACCTGACATAGGAAGTATGTGTTCTTCTATCCATGCTTTTAATTCAGGTGCTTTGTTTCCTAACGGACTCCACTTGTATACACCTTTTTCTTCATGGTCAGTATACAAAGGTACTTGCCAACATGTTCTGAAATTATCTCTATAGAATTTTTCTACACTTATATCTTTGAATATCTCTAATTCATGTGTAGGAGGATTAGGTAAGTCTATAGGCAGATATAATAGATTTTCTATTATTTGATTTGTATTTAAAATTTCCATTCGTGATGATCCTTATGATTTCTATCCCACGGATTCCAAATGATAACTTCTTTAGAGTTTCTAGGTTTCCCACCTAAGTGGCCAAATACATTTATTGCAGATGATCCATGAAAGGTATAAACACTAAAAGGTGATACAACAAAACATACTAATCTTGGATCTATTAAAAATAATACTACCAACATAGCGATAGTAATTTGTATCCAATGTCTATTCATAAACTTTTGAAAATCAGATTTAAGAAAATCTTTAACAAGTCTAGGTGATATATATTGTGAATTATAATTCATTAACCAAACATTATACCAACCTATATGCTCTGGTGAGTGTGGGTCTTTTTCAGTGTCATGGAATGCATGATGTTGTCTATGAGTGGCCGCAAATGTAAGAGGTGAACCAACACCTGTGACTAATGCACCAAATGTATATAGATAACTTTTTATGCAATCTTTATATTTTGTGTGAGCCATATACATATGCAGACCTTTATGACCTACTATATAAGCCCAAACTATACAACCAAATAAAATGATTAGAGCATACTGAATATTAAAACCATAGTAAAATAGACCTGCTATAATGGACAGGTGATGAAACAACAATAATTTTTGTGTGCTATGCATATTATCCTCTAAACATTATACTGGCGTTTGTGCCTCCGAAACCAAAACTATTACATAATACTGTACTAATATTTTTGTTTTCTGATACTTTAGAATAGTTAATATTATAACCTTCTTCTATATTATCTGTATTTATCGATGGAGTAATTGTATTATTTTTAATTGATAGTACACTTAAAGCCGCCTCTATAGAGCCTGCGGCGCCCATAGCATGACCTAACTGAGATTTATTAGCAGTAATAGGTATATCTCCTAATCCAATTCTGTTTATCGCATCTATTTCAATGTAATCTCCCATAGGTGTTGAAGTTGCATGGGCATTAATTAAATCTGGTTTACAAGTTTTGTTTACTAAATCTTCCATACATTTTGCTATTTGTGTTCCATCAGGATGAGGTGCAACAACTTGATAGGCATCATTATTCATACTATAACCTGCTATCTCACATAATGTATTATTTGTTTTTTCTTTTGCTAGTAAAAATAAAGCACCACCTTCTGACATTACGAGACCATCACGTTTAGTATCCCATGGTCTACTTGCAATGTTTGGTGTATCATTATATTTGGTAGATAAGGCTCTAAGTTTACACATTTGTTTTATAGAATCAAATGATACACTTTGGTCTACTGAGCCTGCAATAACATAATCAGCTTGATTAGTTTCTAATAACATACAGCCTAATATGATACTATACATTCCTGTACTACAAGCGGTCATTGTCATAGCACTAGGACCCGTAAAACCATATTTGATATTGATATTATGTGCGGTCATATTTGAACAAAAAGTATAACTGTTATCTCTGTTATCTTTATTTGCCTCGACACTTTCAATATAGATAGAAAGACCAGGAGATACTAATACCGCAGTTCTTCCTTTTGGTAAATCATAATCTTTAATTAAATTATCTGCAAGTGCTAAAGCCCATTGCTGATATTCAGGCAATCTGTCTTTATCCATTTCATTGATGATAGGATGATATTCAGGATTAAACTTTACTTCACCTGCAATCTTAGAACGTATATACCTGCTTGACTCTGGATCAAATCTAGTTATTGTATCATATGCAACTTCATTGTTACAAATATGTTTCCATGTTTGCTCTGTCATTCCAAACGGAGTAATCATAGATAAATTCTCTACGTAAATCATATTTGTTCCATTGTGTTAAAATCTTTGTAATTGAGTTTCCAAACATCTTGTTTAGAATCATATAATTGAAAATCTTTGTACATTAATGTAAACTTATTATCTCTTGGTAATACTTTATGTGCTACTCTATATGCTTTATCATTGGCAGTTGAATTAAATGTTGCTACGATTGTTTCAGCACCTTTATCTAAACACCAATTAACTTGATAAGGTAATATCTTACCCATACCAAAATCATTTAGCATTCTTGAGGATACTTTATCACTAGCCATACCTTTAAATTCTTCAAGGGTAGCAAGTCTATATGCTATTACATAACAGTTCTTGTTTATATGAGGTAGATAGTGTGAACCACTAAGACTAATAATTTTATTTTTATGATAAACAGCCCACCATTTTTCAAGGGCTCCCCATTTTCCAAACTTAATTGATTTGAGAGTAGAATTATTTTCTGTATCTACTTTACTACAGAATTCTTTGATGTCAGGAATATGTGTATCATCACATTCTACTATTTCAAATTGTAGATTATTTGCACCTATGAATTTTTCTACAACCATCTAGGCTATATTCCTACTCACCTTCTTTAACACTTCTTCTAATACTTCATCATATGATTTACCATCATACAAGAATTTTCTATGCCAATCATAGGCATGTGGAGCATAGTTTCCTATTGCTTTACTTGATGCATGTATATAATCAAACTTAGCTTTTGCCATTTCCATTAGTTCTGGCTTAGCAAATAGTTCAATACTATCATCAAACTTATTCATATATACACCTAGCATCGCCCACATTTGGTCAGGGTATACACCGTTACCTAAGAAGTTTACAGGTCTACGATAATGTTCCCAATTCTTTTCTTTGTGATTATGGTCTATTCCATATTGTTTTACTTTTCTCCAGAAAGATGTATCTTCTCTATCTGATAAAGTAAAGTGATAAGAAATAAAGTCTGCTATACCATCTTCTAGTTTACACATATTTTTATTGAATGCATAAATTTGTGAACGTGTAATGATAGGATCTTTTTCTTTAGCACGATTAATAATTCTATTAACTAATTGAATACATGCTTGTGCCACATAAATTGAATTAGCTTCCATAGGTTCTACAAAAGCACCACCCATTCCAATACCAACTACGTTTTTATTCCAAGGTGTTTCTTGTCTTCCTGACTCCCATGAAATATGTCTTGGTTCTTTAATGAATTCATATCCATCCCAATATCTAATTAGTTTTTCTTTTGCATCTGCAGGATCGATTTCGTCTTTATCAAAAATATATCCTGAACCCATACGATTGAATAGTGGAATGATAAAGTTCCAACCTTCATCTTGTGCATAAGATTGAGTATAAGGACGCATTTCATTATAAACATCTTTATACTTTACTGGACCAACGATTGCATCAGTTGTAAATATATGTTCATATTCATGCCAACCATTATCCATTGTGCTTGTTAAAATACGATTAAAGCCTGTAGCATCACAATATAAATCTGCCTCATGTTCTGAACCATCTTCTAATACTAATTTAGTTACATAACCTTGTTCATCTTTTTGAATATCTGCAACGTGACCCCAAACATGCTTTACTCCGTTTGGTATTGCTACTCTATCTCTAACTATCTCTGGAAATCTTTCTGCATCTACATGCCAAGCATATGAGTTATAGCTACCTATCATTTTATGGTCTTCCATATCGTAAGGTGCTTTGCGACCATCCATTAAGAATGTTGCTTCCATCATGCCTTCTGACATTTCATGCCAGTTAACTCTACCATCACGTAGTAACTGTAACCAATAATCATTCCATTTATCATTTACACCAGGTTTACCTTGTGAGTTAAAATAATAATCGTCTGTGGTTAATTGATTATAATAACTTGTTTTGATATGTTTTTCTGGAAGTGACCATGAGAATGTAAAATACTGTTCATCAAAACGTGAACAATGCCAGTGATTAGTTACGTGATGCCTTTTGCCTGGTATATTCCAACCAACAAATTTATTTCCTAATTTGTATATTGAATTAGAAGATGCCATCCAATCACGTTCATGTATTCCCATTTCACGAAAGAAGTCTCCTAATTGAGGTATAGTTGATTCTCCTACACCTAAAATTCCTACTTTCTTACTTTCAATAAGTGTAACATCAATCTCTGGATTTTTCAATTTCAGATATCCGGCAGTAAACCAACCAGCGGCTCCACCACCAAGAACAACAATTTTGTTTACTTTAGTTTTCATGTTCTCTCCACAAACTTTTCTCTGACTACATGCCTTTGTACTTTACCCATTTTATTTCTAGGAAGAGGCTCTGTAGTTACAATAATCTCTTTTGGTATTTCATACTGAATAAGTTTATCTTTTATAAAATCAAATAACTCAGTATTATTTATCTGGTTTTCAGATGATACTATGGCAACAATTTCCTTTTCACCTAAGTCTCTATCCCTATATGTTACACAAACTTCATTAACCTCAGGGTGTATTAATAGTGCATTTTCTATTGATACAGGTGAGACATTAAAGCTATTCACTTTTATCAAGTCTGTCCTGCGTGATTTGAAAAACAGTAAATTATGCTTCCTTTCGAATACATCTCCTGTACACCAATAACCTTCATTATCAAATTCGGCATCCATATTAAGATAGCCTTTCATAACTGAATCACCTTTTAACCAAAGTACACCATATCTATCTAACTTATATTGATACTTGTCAGTAATTTCTAATTGTAAAGGGTGTGCAATATTGGGCTTGATAAGATATGTTAAAGGAGGTACATGTGTTTCTGTACAGCCATATAAATCTCTTATTGCAGGAACACCTTTATCGAATAATGTATTCAACATTTCTTCTGGAATGACAGTACTACCAACTGATAGTTGTCTCCAATGTGACATATCTAAATCTTCCCATGCTTTTAGTTTAGATAAAGCAATCATCATTGCAGGTACGATGATTCCAACTGTAGGTTTAAATTTTTGATTGAGTTCTATGAATCTTCTTGGATTAAATTGTTCCATAATGACCGTACAGCCTTTCATTAACCCTGGAAGAGGATACAAATATAAGCCAGCAATAGTGGAAGGAGGTAGTTGAGCCAGTACAACATCATCGGAAGTCATTTCATAGATTTGCATATTTTGTACACAAGCCGATGTACAACCAAGTCTGGTATGACTAACTGCTTTTGGTTCTCCTGTTGTACCACTAGTAAAGATAACAGTATATAAATCACTAAGATGTTTTGTATATACTAATCCCTTCTTATGAGGCTCTAGCTTTAATGCATCGTCCTCATTAAGAATGACATGGTCGGGATTACTTGCTGATTTAATTTGTTCGATTACTTTATCTGGTAGATTTGGAAAAGTAGGCATAAAGGTTATACCTAAAGAGTCACACGCCAATACCATACGCACATAATGATATTCTTTGTCACTAGCAAATAACACTTTATCACCTGGTAACATTGCAGTAGATAAAATGGCAGAAAGTTTTTCTACACTATCTATTAGTTCTTTATACGTATAACTTTTATCACGACAAATTATAGCGGTTTTATCGCCATGAGTCTTCGCCCGTATCTTTATAGTTTCCCAAATCATATTATTATTATAACAAAAAAAGGGAGAGAAGTCAATACCTCTCTCCCTGCTTTAACGCAGTAAGTGTCTGCTCTTATGCGTTATGAGCCTCGATAATTAGTTTACCGTACTTCTTGAAGAAGTCCTCGATGCATGGAACCTTTCTAGGTTCTAATGGAAGTTTGTAAACTTTCAATGCAGTTCTACCACCTAGAACAATCATTTCAGTTTCAAAGTTATCCATCATGAATTTGAAAAAGTTGTTAGCCATATCATATAGCTTGTCACTTTTACCTTTATTGTTTTCTGCAAACTCTTTTAGTTCATAACAAAGTGATGCAGTAAGTGAAAACATTGCTGAGATTTCCTTAGCCTCTCTTGAAAGAGTTTTAACTTTACCTGACAAGATATCAGTAGGATTTGGAAGTTTCCCAGAAATAGCCCTGTGAGCCATAAACTTTGTTGCAACACCATCACCAACAGTACCTGCAATCAAGTCATGCAATTCAGAGTCAGCGATAACTTCGCCTTCTTGAGGCATCAACTGTGATGCAAAAGTCCAAGACCTTGGAGTAGCAAAAGCCCTTGATGCAGTTTTAGGGTCAAAGTTAAACAAGTCCATCTTGTTAGATGTTAAGTAACCAACTACATCAGAATGGATTTTGTTTTCTAAAGCCCAAGTCTGCCAGTCATTAAAGTCAACACCCATTTCTAAGTGTACAAACCTGTTAGCTAGTGGAGAAGGCATTCTATAAGCAACACCTCTATCTGATTCTCTGTTATCTGCGGCAACAATTAGAACATTATCAGGAAGTGTGTAAGAACCTAACCTTCTGTTAAGAATAAGTTGATAAGCCGCCGCTTGTACTGATTGTGGTGCTTGGTTCATTTCATCTAAGAATAAAACAACACATTCAAATTGGTCAGCTAATTCTTGAGTAGGCAAATCAGCAGGCGGAGCCCACATCATTTGTCCTGTTTTCTCATTATAGTAAGGGATACCTCTTAAATCAGTTGGCTCCATAAGAGCAAGTCTGAGGTCAATCATCATACCAGCACGTTCTTGAGTGATAGTATCTACAATTTCAGATTTACCGACACCCGGAGGGCCCCATATAAATACTGGTCTTTTTCTATTGAAAGCATAATTTACTTCCGATTTAATATTGCTAGGCTTGACTATCCTAACGTCTAAGTCATTCATTGAAACTTGAGCAGACATATTTTCAGTTCCTTTCTTTGTCATTATGTATACATAATAACACGATTCTCGATTCTGTCAAGTTTTTGAGGTTAATTAAAATGCTTATTTACTGCTATTTTTCAGATATTTTAGATTTTTGTTCAACCCAATCTTGTATTCCCATGAGTATTATTTGTGCCGCCACAGATTCTTCGTACAATCTAAGTCTTTTATTTGTCAATATATATGGAGTTTTTAGATATCTATCTAATATTAGAATCATTTTACCTGATACACCTGTGGTTGTAATGCCACAATCAGTATCTTCTACAGGTACATTTTTGATAATGTATTCTTTAAAATGCTTTGCCATCATTTTAGCACCAAATGATGTTAATCTAAAATTTTCTGTATTACTGGAAGAACTTATGAATATATCGTTGGTGCGAAATTCTTTACGCCCTGCTTTGCGACCCTTAGTATTCTCATTGAGATAACGTATGAGTTCGTTTTTCTTCACTATTCCAACTCAAGTTTTTCGCCTTTTGTAAGAACATATACTTCAAACTCGTCTGTCTTAAATAATGTATTTAATCTTTGTGCCAAGTTTATAGCATGTCCTGGGTTTGAGAATGATACCTTTTTATACTTAGGTCCTGGAAAGTTTACTAATGAATTAAGACTACGTAAGTTAATGGCAATACCTTTATGGAATACCGCGTATACGGCATCCGCTTTAAGTACTTGTTCACTTCGATATGTTTTACCATCAGTATGTTCTAACAGTATAGTTGGTTTAGGTCTTGCCATAAATATTCCTTATTATGATTTATATCTATATTTATCATAAAATTTTGGTTATATTCGAATATAAACTAATTCTCTATATATGGAAAATGTGGTAAAGACATCGTTCTTTGTTGATTTCTAGCCGTTATCCATTTTCTTAGTTCTTTTTCGTCTTTTTCCTCTACAATAAACTTAAATTCTAATTCTTCATAGCCTGTGAATTCATCACCTCTTAATACTTTCATTGTGAATTCATCACCAGGTAAAGCCATTAACGCATGATAAATCATATGTAAAGGTCCATATACTTTATCGCCATTTAATTCTACAATTAAATCACCTGTACGTAATCCTGCTTTATAGGCTACACTATCTTCATGTTCAGACATTTCAGCATATAGCATCTTTCTGTCTTTTTTATCTAATTCTATTTGTCCATTTTCTACCATTTCTTCAAATGTAAATGTAGCAAATTTATATGGCATTTGTGCAAATGGAACCCATTTGACCATTTCATCACCTTCATTTTCTAAAATATAGTTCATAGACTTAACTGCTAAATCAGAAATCAATGCAAGTCCTACACCATCCCAACCAGGTACACTTCTACCTGGAGATAAAATACTCACAATAATTCCTGCTACTTTGCCATCTGTAGTCATCACAGGTCCACCACTATTACCTTGATTGATAACGGCATCAATTTGCATATGTAATGTGTATATACCTGTACCAAATCTATTTACATAGTTAACCATACCTGATGATGCAGTATAAGGTAAAGACATACCATGACCTACAACTACAACTGTATCGCCTTCAGTAACTTCTTCGTCTACTCTTTCATGAAATTCTAAGGCATGCCATTCTTCATCTTCTTTCTTTTCAATTTTAATCAAAGCAAAATCTGATACTGGATCAACACCTACTACTTCTGCATCATAAGTCCACCAATCAGTTGCAGTATTAACTGTCATTTTTACATTTAAAGGTAAAATAATAGCACGTTCTACAACGTGATAGTTTGTTGCAATGTATCCATGTGTATCTGTTATTTTAACAAAGAACCCTGTACCTTGTCCACCTAAATTCTGTACAAAACTTTGGTCAGTTGAATTTAATTTAATGGATACAATACTTCTAAAGTTTTCATGTATCGTATGTTTAATGTCTCTTTGTGCATCAAACCCTTTACCATTAAATAAAAAACCATTGGTATCATATATAACATCACCCGCCGTTTCATTTATGTTTTCATATACCCAACCAATACCTTGATGAATTTTAACTTGTATATCTCTTACATAGGAACTGGCGGCAAATGACAACACCACTGCTAATGCCACAATACCTATGTATTTTAACTTACTCATTTGAGTCTCCTTACTGACGGAAATCTCCGCCGTCGATTACAATTCCCCCATTGTCACCCTTGTCTTTTAGTTCTAATAAAAGTTTAGTAATGTCGTGATGTATTTCGTTGGCTTCTTGAATAGAAAGTCTAATACTTGTTTCGCCTTTCATATTAGACCTGTTGACAGTTGCTATAAACTGCTTTAATTTATCATACATCGGCTTTACTGGCTTTCAAAACTTCGGCTTCCAGTTCTGTCTTAGTCTTGAAAGGTCCGACGAATTCGTAATTGTCAAGTGTTTCCAGTTTTACACAATAAGTATTACGCCAAACACCATTAAAATGCAACCCATAATAACCTGCCGCATATAATGTTTTACTGTTTTCCGTCTTCGTGTATGTTGGCACGTTCTTTCCTTTTACTTCTTTTAGTGCAGTATTGAAGCCTTGATGTTTACATGGATACCCTTCCACTTCACTCATAGACTTTCCGTATTCTACACTTTCAATACGTTTGACAAGTTTTGGTTCTAGAATAGATGAACCATATTTTGTTGTAAGAGCATCAGTTCCTAGAATCTCTATACCCTCGTTCCTGATGATGACCTCAAAGTCTGAGTCATCTTTCTTTCTGATAGTACCCAGCTTTACACCGGCATCTTCCAGTATCCAAAACTTGTCTTTTATAATCTCTGTCGTATACATAATCACCTTAGAAATTATCTGTACACATTACGTGTACAGATATATTTATCCTTTCTATTCGTAGTTAATTGCATCATTGTTGCATATCTGCCTTGTTTATTTGACGCAATGATTTGTCATTTATCTGACTCTCAAACTCACGGAGACGTTTATACACACTCATAAGTTCAATAATAGTTGGCCATGCTTTCAGTAAGTACTGCATTGAACCTTCTACTCTTCCAAATGCTCTAATTATTTGTTGCATAACTCCTAATGTAACTACACCTGCCACAATAGCTGGTGCAAGAAATACATAAGCACTTAATACGTTTGCTTGTAGATATGCAATTCTACCTATGTTAAAGTATAGATAACGCAAATATGATTTGAAATGAATACCTCTAACACCATCAAATAGTTCTTCTATTGTTTTT
>MDTA01117091.1_pt1 | contig 11383 bp, 12 predicted proteins | sample 811151 | NCBI WGS metagenome assembly MDTA01 (sample SAMN05326648, study PRJNA326480) | marine metagenome | isolation source: seawater | place: Indian Ocean: South | collected 2010 | reverse complement strand
TGAGATATACCTTTTACTCCCAAGAAAGTAGCGTACAGAGAATTATCATTCCAGCTATCCATTAATTTAGGTGCGTCATTAAAAGCTCTGTAATGTTCTGTTTTTACATACTTGCCATTAAGCGCCCCAAACTTTCTAGCCATAGCTTCACTACCTACTTTTCCGATCTGTTGATATTGATTGGGTCCAGTGCCTAAAGGCTGTTCATCAAATATAAATTTATTATCAGCTTTTAATGTATCGTTATGTTTCACAAGATTATCAAAATAATCTTTTTTAAATAACGTCTTACTCATTCTGTCTATAGTTTCAACGACTCTTCTTTCGATACCCTCTCTCTGTTCTGCCACTGTTCTCTGTCTGTTGACGTTAGCTTTGCCTGGTATTACTTTGGAACCTCCACTGTACTCACCAAGGAAATCTCTAATGGCTGGTAGAGAATCTAAACTTCTACCTTTCAATGGCCCTTGAGCAACGCCATTTAAAGATTCAACATCAGTTATATTTTTAGGAGTGTTATAAGCGTTGTGAAATTCTTTGTTGTCAACTAAAGATTTTAATATATCGTTTGCTTCTTTTTCTGATAGTTTAGGAGCCCCTTTTGGCAAAGTTTTATTTAATTCCTCTATAGCTTTATCATACGCTTCTTTTTTTGCAGCATTAACACCGCCTTCAACACCTTCAAAAGGGTCAAAGTTTGTGTCATTAAACGCTCTGTATATTCTTGTTCCGTAAAAACCACGGTTTTTAATTATGGTTTCTTTTAACTCATCGTCTATAAAGTTATCGCTTCTTATAATTCTGTCTGAAAGATTATCAATTTGATCTCTTATCTTTTTTGCACCTTCCAGAATACTACTTTCTTTAGTAAATATTTTTTTTAAAGTAGACTTATTTTTAATTACATCTTGTATTTTTTGATCTAATTCTTTGAGCGTTTTCTCTGCGTTTGCTTTAATGAAACCTCTGTCTTTGAGTCCTTGTTTCTCTGCGAATATAAAACTTTGCAATGCGTCTAATGCTACTGCTTCATCAGTGCTATTTTGTACGCCTGCTTTTGTTAATATTTTAATGCCGTTGGTTATTTCTTCCATGCCATTTCTGGCCAACTGATCTTGTGCTGCAACTTGAGCTATCCTAGAAGCTTTTAAATCTGCAACAAACCTATCTGGAAGATCTCCTTTAAAAGTAAAATTATTTTCAAATATTTTTTTTCCTTTTTGAAAAGCTTTACCAAACACTCCCTCTGCCTCCTCCGGTTGTAAACCTAATTTTGCAAACGGTTTGTTGTCATCAACTATTTTTTGAGCAGCATTTTTTAATAGATCTGATTCTGCAGTTTTGTCTAAACCAGCCCTGATAAGTTTTGGAGTAGCGAAAGCACCAGTAATTCCTAATGACATCAGTGCGCCTTCAGTAGCTACTTTAAATCTGTTTCCTATTCTAGCTTGAGCTAGATCAATGCCTTCTAAGTTTTCTAGTTCTGTTCTTTTGGTAGGACCAGATTCAAAAAAATCACCCATTGTTTCTACATCAGGAGTAGATACAGCAAAATCAGCACCAGCAAATGCACCAGTTTGAACTCCAAGCTTTCTTGCTTTACTCAATCCTTGACCAGCTTTACCTGCAGCTTTGGCAGCGATTCCGCCAGGGACAATAAACTGCGTCATAAATTTTACAGCTTCGCCTGCGCCAGTGTATGTTTCAGGAGTAAATTTATCGAAGAATTCATCGACTGATTCTGCAACGCTTTCTTCTCCCTCATCAAGAGTAGCTAAGTCAATGAGTTCTGCAGGCAATGCGGCAACTCCAGCAACCGCTTGAACCACTCCTGCTCCTACACCACGAGCAACATCTCCGAAGACGCTAACATCTTCATCTCCAAGTTGAGCGCCTCTTTGAATTCTTGGATTGTCAATTGAATATTTAACAGCAATTTTTTTAGCTAATTCTATATCATCAACAGGTACAGTTATTCTTCTTCCGTCAGGCAAGTTAATAGTTGTACTCAAAGTTTTTTCCTAAATTGTTTTTGCTATTTCAGCGGCTTCCTCTGCAGAAAGCGTTTCGCCTCCTAAAGCTTCAAGACCTTCAAGATCACCAGTGACTATCATTCTTGCATCTCTTATTGCTTTTCTAAGCACTGCATTTTGTTTAACTTCTTGACTCATACCTGTAGTGTCAACGTGCATCTCAGGGCTAGATATATACTCAGCATACAACTCTCCGGCAAGTTCTCTTATTTGTTGTTCTTGAGATTTGCCGCCACTCAAAATTAAATCTTGTAGCTGTTCGTCAGTTATGTCTGGAAATATTTCCCTATATGCAGCCACTTGTCCCGGTATAGTTGCTGCTTCATCTCTTGCAGCTTCTGCGGCTTGTTTTCTGTAATCCATTTTGCCTTCCATAAAAGCACTGATTGCACTTTGACCTCTTGGTCTTCTACTAGTTAGCGCAGCAAACCCTGCGGCAGTAGATGGGTCCATGTTAGATAATCTTTCAGACAGCATTGGAAACAATCCAGGCGAAACCATAGTTGGATCTACGTCACTCGTTATGATAGGTTCTGGAATAGATTTAGGGGTTTCTGGTTTTTCACTTATTGCAGGTTTAAATCCTTTAGTTGCAGCTTCTGCTTCAGTCAAAATATCTTTAGGACTCCCAACCATTCCTCCTAAATTCAACATAGCGATGCCACCACGGCTCATTTCCATGGCGTTCTTTTCATTTAAGTATTTTCTTAGAGCTTCTGTATAACCAAGGTCTTCATTACCCGGTTGATCTCTGAACTCATCTAACTCTTCTTTGGTAACAGCGGCTAACTCTTTGCCTCCTTTGTTTACAAAGGTATCAACGCCCATCTCTCTGGCTTCAGCGATGCTTCTGGCAACTTGGTTTAATTCTTCTCCTGCCTGCTCTTCCATTTCTTCTGCTCTGTTAAGATTATTTAACTGAGTTTCTAACTGAGCTATTCCTTCTTCGTTAGATTTTTGTTCATTTAAATATTGACCAAGTTCATTAAGGTCTGAAATAGCACCTCCAGCTTGTTCAAAAAGTTCAGGAGTTGCTTCAATAAGTTCAGGGACTTCAGGTAAAAGAGATATACCTTGCAATCCCACTGCAGATTTAAATCCTTTGCCTGCAGCTTCTCTGACTGTATCTGTGTTAGATGGAAGTATATCTTTAACTTTTTTAGTTATGTTATTTTGAAATGGAGAAGATTTTATTCCTGCTCTTTCCAAAACTTCTTTTTGATCACCAAGTTTTTTGCCAATTTTATTTATTCTAGAAAGTATTTTAGTTCCGGCTGAACCCATTTTTGCCAACCTAGCATAAGCAAGCGCAGGAGGCATAGCTAATAAAACTACACTTGCTTGATCTATAGGATCAGTGTGATCAAAAATCAATCCTCCTTCTCCAAGTAAAGACATGTCTCCAAATTCTTCTTCTAAAAATTCATCTCTAAATTGTGGATCAGCAAGATTAGAAGCAATTTCTGCCAATCCAGCAGGAATTCCAGAAAGATTTTCATCGTAGTAAGAACTTATTCGATCAAGGAATCCGGGGTCACCGCCATCTTCTAACTTCATTGGACCCATGGCTTCGTTAATTGGAGCAATGCCAGCCATGATGCCACCGCCTGCTCTTCGTTGAGGAGTTTGAAACATAGGTCTATCGTATATGCTGTTCATGTTTAACCTCTTCCCCTACCTAATAAACCACCTAATAGTCCGCCAAGAAAATCAATACCTCCTCCAAATTCTTTAGAACCAAGAGAACCAATACCGCCTATGAGTTTTTCAAGGAAGCTGGGGTCTTGGAATGGGGTGGTCTGTCCAGCACCAGATCCATATCCAGTGGTGTAGCTTGGTAATAATCCGCCTAATCCTTGAAGAGCAGCTTGGCCTCTTTGAAATCTAAGATAAGGTTCGTTAGCCATTTCTAATGCAGCATCATATCCATAACCAAGAGCCCTGTCTTGTATGCCTCTACCTGTTGCGCCTAATCCAGTTAACGTACCAATTTGATTGGTGAGCATGTCTTGTCCTTGCCTTCCAAGACTTGCAATACCTGAAGCAGCGCCAGCTTGTCTTCTTTGAGCATCTTCAAATGCTCTCATGGACGCATCTCTTGCAGAAGTGAAACCTCTGTTTCTAAGATCTGCACCTATTCTTGACTGCTCCCTCAAAGTGTCTCTGTTTATTTGAGCTTCTTGAAGAGCGCCTCTTGATCCACCGAATGCACCAGACTGAGCTTGTCTTGCTCTGGCTTGTCTTTTCTGGTCTTCCCCTAGTCGAGAAACGTCCGCCTGTTGGCTTTGAATAACAGACTCAGTGTATGGGTTCATAAACTGACTAGCGAACAAAGGATTGTAAGCCGAAGCACTAGACTGATATAAGTCTTGAGCAGTGCCTAACTGACCAGCAAAACCACCTAGTCCTCCTGCAAGATTTCTAGCCTCAATTTCTAATGGAGATAACCCTGCTACCTGTCTTGTTGGAACAGGTATAGGTTGACTCATCAAGCCACCTGGTCCGAAGTAAGAAGCTAGTAAATCTCTACTCGCTTTTTCTACCGCTGGATCAGTTGTTGTCTGAGATGCGTTTGGGTTTACATATGGAGTTAATACACTTTCTGACATTATGATAATCCTGCTGCTTTTTCGCCTGCTCGTTGAAGCGCATACATTGTTCTAGCGCCTTCTCTTCTAGCGTTCTTTTTGTCTTTTATTTTACCGTTGAATAATCTACCTATACCTCTAACTGCTTTTGCGTTTACAACAAACTCACCATCACTTAGCATAGCTGGTATGTCATCGGATCTTTCTGTACCAGGACCAGATATCTGTCCGTTCTTTCTAGGGAAGTTAGTTTCACCGCCCTCTGCTAAAGATATGATGCCACCATTCCTTGCATTCCTTGGAGTTAGTGCGCCTGTCTTATCGTCTACATTATAGTTGGCGTACATTTGACCGGGTACACCACGGTAGCCAAGATTAAAATCAGGTTCTTCTCCTTTAGGAACAAAAGAAGTAATGCCGTAGTAACGAGGATCTTGCATTTGCAATGCGCTTGGAGAATATCTCATGAAGTTAACTGGATCGTTAAAGACTTGTAATCCAGCTTGTTCAGCGGCTTTATCTAACTCTGTTTGGCTTCTGCCGCCTGGACCGCTACCAGCCATTCCAACGCCCATTCTAAGAAGATCTAGTATGCCTGTACCAATCTTTATACAAACATCATTTATACCATCGCCATTAGTGTCTCTTCCAAAGTAACCGGGAGGGCATACTCCATTTTCGTCTGGTTTGGGTGTGCCTTCCTTATCTCCACCTCCACCTCCACCTCCAGTGTCTGGACCCCGATCTGGAAGATCTGTGTCATCTTCACCTTGATTATTTCCACCTGTATCTTCGGGCTTCTCTTCTTTCTTGTCATCTCCGCTGTCTGGAAGATTTGGAGGAAGACCGCATAACACCATTCCGCCAGGTAGATTAAGAGGAACAAAAGGAGGACGGCACTCACCATTCATTAATGGAGGTTGTCCTTGTCCACCTCTACCTGTTTCTTCTTGTCCGGGAGCCGGAGTTCCTCCACCGGGGGCTGGACCACCTCCACCGGGTGGTGATCCGTTACCTGTGCCTGGACTTGGAGCGCTGGGAGGAGGAGAATCATTAGTAGGAGGTGGACTGTCATCTTCACCACTAGGAGGTTGTTCATCATCTCCTTCTTCATCTTTAGGAAGAAACACAGATGGAATACAAATATCAGGTTCTCCATCTCCGTTTAAATCAAATGGTGTAAACCCTAACCCACATTTCCCATTTACTGGTTTTGGATAAGGTTGATATGTTGGCATGCCTCCTCCTATGGGAGATAAATCAGCAGGCAAACCACTATCTCTATTTTTAGTGTTAGATGGCGGTATATTTTTATCACCGCTAATAACTTCAGCGGCTTTAGCGGTAGCTTTATCAATAAGATCTACTATGCCCCCTCCAATACCTGTAATTGCATCTATACCGCCTCTTCCAATGCTACGAAGAAAATCAGCAAGACCAGCAGGCCCAAGCAAACCTTCCAATCCTTTCAACCTCTCTCCAATTACCTTAACTTGCTCTCTGTCTGCAATTTCGTCTGCTTGAGCCCCTTGAGTTCCTGGCGTTGTCATCTAACACTTCCACCTTCTACGAGCCTGTCGTAGCCTAGAGTTTGGATTCTTTGCTGCTTTCGGAAATTTCTTCATCTGCCCTGCTGATCTAGCGCAAAAAGACTTTCTTCTTGCTGCCCTCTTGCCAGTTGGTTTACTTTCTGTTACAGCCGTCTGTAGTTTACTACCTGGATTCTTTCTGCGATAGGCTTTTACACCTGCTTCTGTCATTCCAGCCCCTGATTTCGTAGGTCGGAAGTTCTTCTTATTACGTTTTGGCATATTATCAGGCTTTCTTATGCGCCTGCCGCCACGTTTTACGGTTTTAGTAGCGTATCCACCGTTTTTAAATTCTTCTGCATAAGACCTAAACATTAGCTATGTCTCGTTTTTTTTCTACGATCTGACATAATTGCACCGCACCCTCTATGATATGCCGTCATCATACCGCCATCAGCTTTCTTTCTTATACGTCTACCACCACGTTTCACAAAAGTAGGCACATTGGTGGGCTTACCGCCCACGCCCTGCGCTTTTGATCTTTTTCTTTTGACTGCGCTTTGCCTTTCTCCTGCCGTCATTTGATTTGCTTTAGATCGAGGCACACATTTTGGATACTTTCTTTTGGAACCCTTGGTAGATTTACGACCACACTTTTGAAACTTACCGTCTTTCTTCGGTGCGCCTATATCTACCCAGTCTCCTTTCGATCCTTTACCAAACCAATCCGTTAAGCTCATCGAAGAACTCTGTATCTTTTAGCAACAAACCCACCGCCATTCATCTTCTTTGGTCCCCAATCTTTTTTCTTTTTACCAGAGGGATCTTTTATTTTGCCTGCACATATCTTACTGGCATAAGCGTTTGCATAAGCTGACGGATATACATCAAACTTACGTTTGGCTGCGGCCTTTCCACGAGGACATAATTTAGTCACTACCCTACCTCCACTGCAATAGAACCGTTAGTTACTACTTGAACCGTGCCAACACTAGCCGTAGCCAGTAATGTACGAGAATCATATGATATATTTTTAAATGTGTCTCCATCAAATACCTGTAATCTGCCTGCAGTTTGGTTCCAAATAACGTCACCGTCCCTGAATTTAGATTTATCAATGGTAGTTTGATTGAATTGGGGCGTTTGGTCTACGTCAACAGCGTTTAAATTAAGCTCCAGCACCCTGACCGCACGGTTGTATGTATCGGCTGTGACGTTTCCATCAAGCGATAAAGGCAGTCTGGTCTGTAATATCTTAGCCATTATCTCTTACCATTTGGTTGTAGATCTAACCTAGTCTTGCCAAGCCTGAATCCCACCCCTGCGTTTTCAGATTGAAATCGTAAAGCTGCCTGCCTGCCTCTAGCCCTCATGTCTATCTTGGTGGTACTACCAGTGAAGGCTGTTGTCTGTTCTGTGGCTAGTTCATCGCCTGGGAAGTTTCTAACTTTAAGCACTGCATCAATTGACTGACCGCTACCCCCAGATCCATTGAAGTTAATGTCTGGGATCATGCGTCTGACAAACTGAAACTGCTCTCCATCGCCTATGTCAAAGTCACCGGACTCAATAAAGACAGACTCCATGGGCGATCCATCATCGTCATTGCCCACCTCATGGCTATACAAGTAGGCAGTGGATGAATCTTTGCCTGCAGCTATGGGGTTATCGGATATACCTTCGTCTATCCATGTGGTTCTAGAGAGTTGTCCGATTGACCAGCTATCTTCTTCATAGTTGTAAGTAACGTATCGGTCAATGACTGCAGTAGAAGCTGAACAATAGAACCAACCCACTTCGTTGAACTGTTTGTTCACAAAGCCAAAGAACTGAAATCCTTGTGACTGGTTCATGTCATCGTACACATAAGACTGCACGGTGCATCTGACGTTCTGAACCGCACCTGTGTATTTATAGAAACCTTTTTTATCCATCCAAAAGATTCCAGCAGGTGTATTCACCGGACAGTTTGGACCCATCAAGCTTACACCTTCATTGATTAAGTTAAGACCAAAGGTCAAAGGCGGTCCTATAAACTGCAAGCTATACAGAGCTACATCAGTCCATACCAGCGTTTCTTGTCGGGCTCGTAAGCCACCAATGATCTCAGAACCTGCGGAACATCTAAGATCACCTGCTGTATTGTCCGATCTGGGTTCCCAATCTGCTGGGTTTTCTTGATCAGAGAATGCAATCAAAAGCGGATCAACTGACCCTGTTCTAGCAGTTATTGAATCATTAAGCGGATCTGCACCCAACACTATAACGTGTCTATCAATGTCAGATACGATGACTTGTAACCCTTTGGTGGGCGTAAGGTTAGCACCAGATAAAGCGCTTAGTGCAACGGCTCTGGTATTTAAGCCATTAGTATTATCCCAGTAATAAATGCTTCCTGCCCTTGGATTAGCTATGAGATCTTCACCAAAATTATCCATTGACCACAATCTTAATTGATTGCCTTCAGAGATAGCAGAGGTTGATCCCCATGCTCCAGAGCCCCATGAGTCGATACCCCATCCTGTGCCTGCAACGAAAACATCCAAGCCAGTATTGATTTGATATGCGCCTACCGTAGACCCACCACCATTACCAGTGTCACTTGAGTTAGCAGTCACTGTACTACCAGAAGTATCTTTGGCTGTAATGGTGTAACTGTTAGTGTTTACTACTGATAATATTTGGTATTCTTGATTCAAAACATCAGCATCAATCAAACCACCCAAACTCGCTGCGCCCGAAAAGGTAACAAAGTCATTTTCAAATGCACCGTGACCAGTTTCGTTTACTGTAATGATGGATGATCCGTTGGTTGCAGAGAAGGTAACATCGCCTGCCGCAGTGGTCAGACGTATAGGGGTCACATCGTTGTAACTTGCGCCTTCTTGAATGTATAGCTTGAATCGAGTGCCAAGCCCTAAAAGCTTTGACCCTGACAGATTTACCCAGTTATGTAGCTTTCTGCCAGTTCCTTCGTAAGAAGCCAAGATAAACTTTTGCCAACCGCCTATCTTTTCAGCATACCCTTTTCTAAATCTAACTAGGTTACCGTCAAACCAACCGCCTTCAGCGGTATAACTGGTGCTTTCTTTGTTGATGCCCGGTCTAAACTGAAAAGGTTGTAATGGCATATTATGCGTCCGCTAGTTCAAGCATTCGTGTTCTTAAACGCTTACTTCGTTCTGGAGTCTGTTTACTCCACCTGCTGTCATCCATCTCAAGTGCTACTTGACCCCAAGCTTGATCTTCTACCGCTTCGTTCATGTGTTTAAATTTACTGAGTCCGGTCGGTCCCATCTGAAAACACATGTTCACAAGCACATGCTGGGCTTCTTGAGGTAGCTCCTCCCAATTGTCATATATCCTACGACAGCCATCAATGGCAAGTTGCACATCCTCTTGAAACAACTCATAGCATCGATGCTCTGTGATGCAATCTTCTTCTGGTGCGCCATCATAAGCACTTCTGACTGGGAGACTGGCTTCTGGATCAGTGTGTAAAATCTTGTGACCGATCCCTATGGTGGCGTGACCTTCCGTGCAAAGGTAAGGATGAAGCACCTTGCCTTCATCACTAGCTATTTCTTGATACAACTGCTTAACGTCTACTGTCATGCATACTTACCAATCAAGTAACCAATTATAAAAACCACTGCTATTTCCATTTTTCACCTTTAAGTATACAATATTATTAAATAAATTCCCCTGTTAACCATAAACCTAACGTGGATTGCGAAACGGCAGGGGTGTTTATTTTTTGTTATTAAAGCTTTGAAACCCAAAGAACGCTGCAATCAGACCGCTCACCGATATAAAATACACTGACGCTATGTCTCCTAATATAGAAGCTGCTTGGTCTAGTTTCAAAAAGGATGTAATTACAATACCGCTTGGATATAAAAGCATGCCAAACAAAGCAAACCAACACATGTTCTTTTGTGCGTCAGCTTTTTCGTTAGCAATCTCAAGCGCCTGTAATCTTTCTGTGGTAGCGAGCTCCGCATCTGTCACCACACCATCGCCATCTGTGTCGTATTTCTCGTATTCACTACCCGGCTCTAACTCTTTATTCATTTTTCTCTACTTACTTTCTGCGTTTTTTCTACAGTTCTCATAGCGCCAAGTCCAAGCATGCCCAGCAATACAGGCATCATGGCTGACATATCAAGGCTAGGAACCTCAACATTCATCTCAGCCAACAGCAACCCAAAGTTAGCCATAGGAATTAGGATATAATTCGAGAGTAAGGCAACACAGCATGTCCATCCCACGGCAGGTCTCCAGCCAGCAACGAACATACTCTTGCTTGCCGCTTCTACTTTGTTGACTTCTAGCTGACCCTTTGCAAGCTCCTGTGCATGCCGTTCTGACATGGTTGCAATCTCGTGAGCTAGAGCATTCTTTTGGTCTTTATCTTCGATAAACTTATCAAGCAACCCGGTAACAGGGCCAACGAGGGAACTCAGTATTGCGCTCATATCATCTCCTTGTTATTCATTTATGCGGTCTTTGACGCACCTGACCGCGAGGTAGGGTAGGCTGAATAAGGCCTGCGTCAAGTAAAATTTCATCACATATTCTCACTCAAATAAAGGCGTATTTTTACTCACCATCCTTGGGATGCAATAACTGGTTACATTTTGTTGTCTGTAATAAGGTCGATCATTCGGGCTCCACTTACCTTGTTCTATTGCACTGGCAAATTCTTGGCATCGATAAACGCTTTTAAACACCATTCGGTTGTCAGACACAGTCTCGCCTTCTACCACCACCACTAGCAAAAATGCCATCAGCATTTATATCTACCACATTTTCTCATGTTGCGTTGACGTTCTTTAGCTTGCTCTAATCTTTGCTTTGCGGAATCTAGTCTTGCATCTTGTATGGCTTCATAAACGTACCAACCTGCCCAACCTACAAAGGCTATAGAACAAACAATAAAAAGAACAGCAAGACGATCTTTCATTCTTTGTTGTCGTTCTTTGCGCTTCTTATGAATGTCTTTTAGATATTGCTGGTGAGCTCTCTCTGACTCCTTTCGTATGCGTTGAGCGTCATTCCATACGCTAGACATCCCCATCATCATCAGGTGGTCTTTTATCTTTGTCTCTACCGCTTTAATCTCTCTACGTTTAATAGAGAGATCCATAGCCTCTTTGGGGGTCAAAGGCCGTTTTAGTTTTTTCTTTTTCTCCCAATCATCTAGTTTCTGAGCAGTGTTACTAAACTTTCC
>MDTA01177703.1_pt1 | contig 11384 bp, 16 predicted proteins | sample 811151 | NCBI WGS metagenome assembly MDTA01 (sample SAMN05326648, study PRJNA326480) | marine metagenome | isolation source: seawater | place: Indian Ocean: South | collected 2010 | reverse complement strand
TTTTTGAAGTCTTGTTCTTAATATTTATAATTAACCAAAACAGGGCTGAAGAGATAATCAGCGCAACAGATAAGTGTAGCGATAACCTGTAATGACTTACAGTAACATCATTAACTAGACCACTTTTAACCATGTACCATCCAATAATACCTTGAAAAACTATTAAAAGAAAAATTAGACCACATTGAGCAAGAAACTGTTTGTCAATTTTTCTAGTAAAGTAAAAATACGCCAATGGAATTAAAAAAAATAAACCAACAAATCTTCCGATAATTCTATGAAAATATTCCCAATAAAAAATTATTTTAAACTCATTCAAGGTCATATTTGGATTAAGTAATTTATATTGAGGAATTTTTTTATATAATTCGAAATAATTATTCCATGAAACATCATTTAAAGGTGGTAATATGCCTTTAAATAATTCCCATTCAGTTATTGATAAGCCTGAATTAGTTAATCTTGTCAATCCACCTACTATAATCATTAAAAATATTAATAATAAACAAGAGTTTAACCAGTACAAAAATAATTCATTTATTCTTTTATCGTGTGGAAGCATGATTTTTAATATATATATATTTTAATAAAACAAATATTTTAAAATGTCGCTATGGTAAGTAAAAATATTATCAAAATAAGAAAAAAGTTAGATAAATTGGATAATTTATTTTTAAATCTTATTAAAAAAAGAACTAAGTTAGTAGATCAAGTTCTTAGTAACAAGAAATTCAAAAATGAAATAGTTGATAAAAAGAGAATTAAATTAATCTTAAGGAATATAAGGAACAAATCTAAATCAAAAAAAATTGATCCTAAAATAACCCATAAAATATGGAAATCAATGATAGGTGCATTTATTGATTATGAGTTTAGGAATTTTAAAAAAAAATGATTATTTGCTGTGAGGAGGTAATTTCTTCTCAATAAAAAACTCGTGTTTTCGAGTATTTGGATTATACTTTTTTAACTTTAATTTGTCCTTCGCCTTTTCACCTTTTGTAGGTTTTTTAGCATAGTAAATAAATTTACTGTCTGGATTATTTTCAGGCACCATTCTAACTTTAATATGAGTTTTTTTCGCCATATTTTTTTAAATTTCTTATTTTCTCTAATATTTTACTAGTTTTATCTTTAATATTTTTTTTATGATAGTCAGCTTTTAAACCATCTGATTTGTAATCGTCAAGTTTATTTATCTGAGAATTTAATATACTTTTAGCACCATTTATAGTCATACCTTTTTTTTTTAATAAAAAATGAATTAATTTAACAAGTTCAATTTGATCAGGAGAATAATATCTTTGATTATTTATCATTTTAGGTTTTATTTGGCGAAACTCTCTCTCCCAAAATCTTAAAGTATAGTTTTGAAGTTTATCATTTTTGGCGCTCCTTAGATTAAGAATTTTAGCCAAATCAGATATCTTAATATATTTAGTTACTTTACTCATTCAAAATTTTAATCGTTTTTTTTGAGGGTTTAAATGAAATAGATTTTCTACTTTTTATCTTAAATACCTCTCTTGTCTTTGGATTTCTACCTAATCTCTCATTTTTATTTAGTATATAAAATGTTCCAATATTTTTAAGATTAAAATTATCTTTCTTGATATTAGAACAAATAATTTCAACCAAATTATTAATTATCTTTTTCGAAAAAATTTTGGAATAACCTTTCTTTTTAGATAGATTTAACGAAAAATCATTCTTATCAAAACTATTCTTGATCATTTTTCAAATGACTTAGATTATGTTTAATTTGACTCATTAAATCACCTTTCACAATTTTATAACATAATTCAATCGAATGATAAAAACCTATTGCATCTATTCCTCCATGACTTTTTACTACCGGTCCATTAAGGCCAAGAAAAATAGCACCATTATATTTTCTAGGATCAAGTTTATCCTTAAATCTTTTAAGTGAAAAATAAGAAAATAATAATGATATTTTTGTAAAAAAGTTTTCTGTAAGAGATTTTTTCAAATTATCCGTAATAAATTTTGCTGTTCCCTCTGCTGTTTTCAATGATATATTGCCTGTAAATCCGTCTGTTATAATAACATTGCATTCACCGCTCATCATTTTATTTGGTTCAATATATCCTTTAAAAATAAAATTATTATCACTGCTCAATGAATTAAGTTTTTTAAAAGTTTTCTTTAAAATATCTGTGCCTTTGATCTCTTCAGATCCAATATTTAAAAGTCCAACTAATGGTTTTTCATTTTGAAATATTGATTTATATAGTGCAGATCCCAATTCAGCAAAATCTGTTAAATTAATTTCATTACACTCGATATTTGCTCCTAAATCCATAACTACACTCATACCTTTTTCATTAGGCCATAAACCTGCTAAAGCAGGTTTGCTTACCTCATCCATCATCTTTAAAATCATACGCGATATAACTAAAAGAACTCCTGTGTTTCCAGCAGATAAACTAATATTTGAGTCACCATCTACTTGTGACTTTATACAGTTCCACATACTAGTGTTTTTTGAATTTTTAATTGCAGTCAAAGGTGTTTCTTCATCTGACACAATTGAATTTGTATGCGTAATTTTTATAGACTCTTGAGCAACCTTATATTTTGATAATTCACCTTTTATTTTATTTTCATCGCCGAATAGGTTCAAAATAAAATCACTTTTAGAACTATAATTTTTGAGAAACAAATAAACACCCTCAATAGTTTTATTAGGGGCATTTTCACCACCCATTGCATCTATTGCAATAGTTAATTTTTTTGTCATTTATAGTATTAAATATCTAAGATTTTTTTGCCATTATAGTATCCAGATTTTAAATCTACATGGTGAGAAAGTTTATATTCCCCACTTTTTTTATCTTCTACTATATTAACAGATTTAAGACTGTGATGAGATCTTCGCATCTTTTTTTTTGATACTGATGTCTTTCTTTTAGGTACAGCCATAACTATTTTTTAAACTTTATTGCATCTCTTATCATATTATTAAGAGACAATTCAAAACAAAAATTATAAAAATTCAAAAAATAATCTTCAAAAAGCCTGTATTTTTCATCTTCTGTACCTTCTAAGTCTTGAAAATACCTTATAACTAATTCCTTGTTTATTCTAAATTTATCTTCAGTAGAAATTTCAATTTTTAACAATATATCATAAAGAATTTTGTTATAATCTTTCATTTTTTTATTAACAGTAACATCACCATATCCTAACTCTCTTATATTATTTTCAATACTGTGAAATAATGAGTCATATGAATCTTGTGAAAATTTTGTACCTTTTTTTTTGAATATAATTAGCATTAAAGAAAAATGAATAAACATTAAATATATTCTAGTTTCAAAATTATCTTGTAATTTGATAGTTTTATAAAAAAAGATATTTCTAGATAAGGAAAGTAAAGTATTATACAAGTTATTATTATGCTTTTTAAAAATCATAAAATTTTTTATTTTGCCGTTATTTTTAATATTTTAATAGGATGTAAATTACAAGAGCCTTTAAAAACGCATGGAATTGTTTACTTAGAAAATAGATCAGAAAAATTAATAATCAATAAATCAAATAAAAATGACGTAATTCAAATATTTGGTCAACCTCAGGTTAAAAGTCAAGATAATGATGACACCTGGGTTTACATTGAGCGGATTTTATCAAAAGGCAAATATCATAAATTGGGAAAGCATGTTGTAAAAGAGAATAATGTGTTAGTTTTACAATTTAATAAATATGGAATTTTATTTGAAAAAAATTTTCTTACGAAAGAAGACATAAATAAAATTGCCTTTTCTAGCAACACAACTGATAATGAATTAACAAAAAAAAGCTTCGTAGAAAATTTCCTTCAAAGTGTTAAACAAAAAATGTATGGAAATAGATGAGTTTTAATGAGCTATGACAGCTAGGAGAAGCAGAGCTACTATATTAGTAATTTTGATCATTGGATTTACAGCTGGTCCTGCCGTATCTTTGTAAGGATCACCTACAGTGTCTCCAGTGACTGCAGACTTATGAGCCTCTGAACCTTTACCCCCAAAATTACCGTCTTCAATATATTTTTTGGCATTATCCCAAGCGCCACCACCTGCAGTCATCGAAACCGCAACGAAAAGACCCGTGATGATTACTCCTAACAACATAGCCCCTAATGACGATAAAGCTGCTTCTAATCCTCCAATTTGAAGTATTATGAAGTAAAGAATTATTGGAGATAGAACTGGAAGCAATGAAGGTATAATCATTTCTTTAATCGCTGCCTTTGTTAAAAGGTCAACTAATTTCCCATAATCTGGTTTTCTTTTGCCTTTCATTATACCTGGTATTTTTTTGAATTGTCTTCTTACTTCAATTACTACAGCTCCGCCTGCCCTTCCAACTGCCTGCATACCCATTGATCCAAATAAATATGGCAACATTCCTCCAATCAATAAACCGGCCACGACAAATGGATTAGATAAATCAAATGTAACATCAACACCTTCTAAAGCTGAGTTTTTTACTTTTGAAAAATATTTTATATCTTCTGTATAAGCAGCAAAAAGGACTAATGCACCTAATCCAGCAGATCCTATTGCATACCCTTTCGTTACAGCCTTTGTAGTGTTTCCAACTGCATCAAGTGCATCAGTTGTTTTTCTTACATTTTTAGGTAATTTTGACATTTCAGCTATCCCCCCAGCATTATCAGTTACTGGACCATAAGCATCTAAAGCGACAACCATTCCAGTCAGTGCCAGCATTGCTGTTACCGCAATAGCAATACCATATAAACCTGCCAAACTGTTAGTGTATAAAATTCCTGCTACTATTATAAGAGCGGGTATAGCAGTAGCTTCCATTGATATCGCTAAACCTTGAATTACATTTGTTCCATGACCAGTCGTAGATGACTTTGCAACCGTTCTTACCGGACGATAATTTGTTCCTGTGTAATACTCAGTTACCCAAATTAGCAATCCTGTGATGGCAAAACCTACAACGCCACAAATGTAAAGATCTAATCCAGAAAAAATTGCACCAGCATTATTATTATAAGTGCTTTTTAATCCTATTAAAGAGTCTGTAACAGGATACATTATTATTAAAGATGTTATAGCTGTAACAATAAATCCTTTGTACAAAGCTCCCATTATGTTTTTACTTTTACCAAGTTTGACAAACCAAGTTCCTATTATTGAAGTTATGATACAAGCTCCACCTATTGCTAACGGATAAATCATCAAATTGTAATCTTGAGGTGAAAAAATTGAAGCTAAAACCATTGTAGCTACAATTGTAACTGCGTATGTTTCAAATAAATCAGCAGCCATGCCAGCGCAATCTCCTACATTGTCACCAACATTGTCAGCTATTACGGCAGGATTTCTAGGGTCATCCTCTGGAATTCCAGCCTCCACTTTACCAACTAGATCAGCTCCTACATCAGCTCCCTTTGTAAATATTCCACCGCCTAATCTAGCAAATATTGAAATGAGTGAAGCTCCAAAACCCAGAGCTACTAAGGCATTTATTATTTCTCGATTTTCTACATTTAGATTGATTAAAATTATATAATAAATTGTTATTGCTAGTAGAGCTAAACCAGCTACTAATAGACCTGTAATAGCCCCCGATTTAAAAGCTATCGTAAGACCTGACTGTAAACTAATCCTAGAAGCTTCTGCTGTTCTTACATTTGCTTTAACGGAGATTAGCATTCCAACATATCCAGCCACTCCAGATAAAAAAGCTCCAATAAAGTAACCTAATCCAACTAGGTAATTAAAAAAATAAGTTACAATTGCTAAAACTAATATGCCTACGATAGCTATAGTTTTATATTGTCTATTAAGATAAGCCTTAGCTCCAATTTGTATAGCTTCAGCAATTTCTTGCATTTTTGTATTTCCTGCACTAGAGGAAATTATTTGACCAGAAAGAAGATAACTATAGGCAACAGCTAGTATACCTGTGAAAGATATTAAGTATAGGAGTTCCAAAAATTCTGTCATTATATTAAACGGATAAATGCCAAAAAAGGGTTAAAAACGCAAGCTAAACTTAATAGTTTTTTTACTTTTCTGTTACTCTTTCCTTATTTCTTTAGAAATTTTATCTAAAATGGCGTTTAAATAACCAATTTGAACTTTTTCAAGAAAATATTCGGAAGCTGCTAAATACTCACTTATAATAACTTTTTTTGGATTATTATGTTTGAATAATAACTCAAAAACAGCAGCAAAAAGTATTATTTTAAGAAGTTTATCGGTTTTCTTTAAATCTATGTCATTGTTTAGATATTTAGTAATGGTTTCCTCTATTATTTCCGATCTTTCTAATGTTCCATTAACAACATCCTTTATAAATTTTTTATACTGATTTTTAGGGAATTCGATATTTGTACTAGGATTCATTATAGAATTATAAATTTTTTGAATAACTTTTATCCTAGGTGATGAGTTTTTAAATTTGTTTTGGTCCATTTTTCAAAATGGACACTACTGCTCTTGCAGCTTCCAGTCCTTTATTTGGTTTTGTTGATTTAATTATTCCACATCTTTCTAAAGCTTGTTTTTTATTTAATGCGGTGATTATACCGTTTCCAATTGGTTTATTAAATTTTATAGAAATATTTAATATCATTTCAAATGATGAGCTGCAAATAAGATCAAAGTGAGGTGTTTTACCCTTTATAACACATCCAATCGCAACAAAACCATCAAACTTATTAATATTTTTTCTTACAGCGATCGGAATTTCAAATATTCCTGGAACTTTTATTAAACTAACTTTTATGTTTTTTTCTTTTAAAAAATTTTTAGCTTTTTTTACAAGTTTACTAGTTATATCATCATAATAATTAGCATTAACTATCAAAATTCTTTTCATTTTATAATAACTTGTCTCTTAATTTTTAACCCAAATCCCTCTAATCCTATAATCTTTTTTTTTGTTCGTGATAATAAAATCATAGTTTTTACACCAAAATCTTTAATAATTTGTGCACCTATACCGTAATATCTTAAAGTAAGATCTGTATCTTCTTTTTTATTTCCTTTCATTTCATTATTTATAATTACAAGTAAAAAATTTTTATATTTTTCTAAAATTTTTATATTTTTTTTAATTTCTTTGTTTTTAAAGAAATTATTTCTATTAATTTTTTTTGAAAGCACTCTAATAGGTATTGATTTATTGCTTGAAAATTTACCTTTTGACAAAACAAAGCTTTCATTATGATTAAGTTTATTCTTGTAGACACTTAATTGAGTTTTTGAAATTCCATAATTAATATTTTTTGAAAATGACTTATAAATAAGTCTTTCATTTTTAAATCTATAAGCTATTAAATCAGCTATTGATGCTATTTTAATTCTATGTTTTTTAGAAAACTTTACTAAGTCATCCAATCTTGCCATCCTTCCATCTTCATTCATTACTTCACAAATAACTGAACTAGGATTTAAATTTGATAATTTTGAAATATCAATGGATGCCTCTGTGTGTCCTGCTCGCTCAAGAACTCCCCCGTTTCTTGAAACTAAAGGAAAAACATGGCCTGGAGATACAATATCTTTCTTTCTTGATTTTGGATTAATTGCAACTCTCACAGTTTTAGCTCTATCAAAAGCAGAGATACCAGTAGATATACCTTTTTTTGCCTCGATTGAAACCGTGAAAGCTGTTTGCATTCTCGATTTATTAACTTGGGACATTAAAGGGAGTTTTAATTTATCAATTTGCTTTTTAGTTAAAGCCAAGCATATTAACCCTCTACCATGCTTAGCCATAAAATTTATTATTTTAGAATTACATTTTGATCCAGGCACAATCAGATCCCCCTCATTTTCTCTGTTTTGATCATCAACTAGAATAAACATCTTTCCCTTTTTGGCGTCTTTAATTATTGATGATATTGGTGAAAATTTTTTATACATTTTTAAGAACAGTATTTATATATATATTTTCCAAATATATCTAACTCAACATTTACCAAATCACCCTTTTTAAGATTTTTTAAATTTGTTAATTTCAAAGTGTGCGGAATAATATTAAGTTCAAAATAATTTTTTGTGATTTTTGAAATAGTTAAAGAAACTCCATTAATACAAATTGATGCTTTTTCAACCAAAAATTTTTTTAATTTTTTATTTTTTATTTCTATTCGTAATTTCCAGGAACTATCTATAAAATTAATTTTTTTAATTTTTGCTGTTGTATCAACGTGACCTTGAGTATAATTGCCTGATATTTTTTGCCCATATGATAAAGATTTCTCTAAATTGATCCTATTTCCTATTTTAAGATTTTTGAAATTTGACCTTCTTAAAGTTTCATTGGATACGTAAAAAAAAATATTTTTTTTCTTTATATTTGTTAATGTTAAGCACACACCATCACAACAAATGGAAGAACCTATTTCAGATTTATTTAAATGTAGATTTGTTTTAATATTGATCAAAATACTTTTTTTATTTTTTTTTTACTGATTGTATTTTACCCGTATTAAAAATTATACCATTAAACATTTTAGCCCTTTAAAGTGTAAAGTTCTTCTTCATTTAAATTTACTCTAATTTTGTTAATAAATTTACATTTTTTAAAATATTTTAAATTTATATTATTATAACCATTTCTCTTTAATTTTTTATTAGACTTAAATACAAACAAAGTATTTATTAATTTTAATTTTAATAATTTAGATAAAAAAGTTAAACCTGCCTCTACCAAAATTCTCCTTTTTCCTAAACTAAAAATTATATTTAAAAACCTGATAAAATCTTGTTTATTTTCAAGCTGGTTTACTTGTATCACTTTGCATTTTTTATTTTTAAAAAAATTTATCTTTTTTTTATTCTTAGAAGAAGTAAAAATGTAAGTCTTTCTTTTTTTTGCTATTTTAAGAAACTTTAAATTAGTCTTTAGATTTAATCTCCTATCAATTATTAATAAATCAGGTTTATAATTGTTAAAACCATTTATTCTACAATTTAAAAGCGCATTATCTTTATTAATAGTTTTGGATGTTGATAAAATAGAGTCATATCTAGATCTAATTAAATGACTAACTTCTCTAGATCGATTATTTGTAATTCTTTTGGATTTTTCATTTATTGTGTAATAATCTCTTGAGAAAGCTATCTTTGCGTCCAATAATGGTAGTTTTTTATTTTTGTTGAGAAAATAGCTATTATAAAAAAAACTCCTTGAAGATTTAATTCTCTTTAATCTTATATTTTCTTTTAAAAGAACTTTTTTAGCTTTTCCGTTAGTTTTTGAGTCAGGATCATCAAATGAGTAAAAAACATTTTTAATTTTCTTTTTTTTGATTATATTTGTACAGGGTGGAGTAACACCAAAGTGTGCGCAAGGTTCTAACGTAACATACATATTGGATCCGTTAAAATTCCTTTTTTTATTCAAAGCATTATATTCAGCATGTGGCCTTCCATTAATAGAAGTAATCCCAGAGCTAATAACAGAATTATCTTTAACAATTACACAGCCTACTGAAGGATTGGTGCTTGTTTTTCCTAAGTGATTTTCAGCTATATTTAATGCGAGATTTGAAAAAAATTTATGATTTGCTTTCATCTATATTGCCTACAAATTCTTCAAAATCTTTTGCTTCTTTAAAATTCTTATAAACAGAAGCAAACCTTACATAGGCAACTTTATCTAACGTTGAAAGTCCTTCCATAATAAATTTTCCTATGGTCGGTGTTGGGATCTCACTCTCGCCAAGTCCTTCAAGATTTCTTACAATTTTTGAAATAAATTTTTCAATTGTTTCAGAGTCTATTGGTCTTTTTCTTGTTGCTATTCTGATTGATTTTGAAATTTTATCCCTATCAAACGGCTCTCTTTTTCCGTTACCTTTAATGACTGTAAGCTCTTGGAACTGAACTCGTTCGAAAGTAGTAAATCTCTCTTTCCTTTCGCAGCCACACAATCTTCTTCTTCTGATAGCAGTACCATCTTCAGTAGGTCTTGAGTCTACGACTGAGGTGTCTTTTTCTCTACAAAATGGACAAAGCATAATACTAACTACTATATATAGGGAAAGATGAACATAGTTCAATTATTTCTTTTTGAACTTCTTTTTCTATTTTTGAGTTATTTTCTTTATTTTTGCTTAGTCCTTCTATTACTTTAAAAATCAAATCACCAACCAGTTTAAATTCATCAGAACCAAAGCCTCTGGTAGTACAAGCAGGTGTACCTAATCTTATTCCAGATGTAATCATTGGACTTTCGCTATCAAATGGTATTCCATTTTTATTACATGTTATATTTGCTCTTCCCAAGGAAGCCTGAGCATCTTTTCCAGTTACACCAAAGGATCTTAAGTCAATCAACATAAGATGCGTATCAGTTCCCCCAGAAAAAATTTTAAAACCTTTTTCTGTCAATCTGTTTGAAAGTACTTTTGCATTATTAACTACATTTTGAGTATATTCTTTAAAATCTTTTGATAAAGCTTCTTTAAAACAAACTGCTTTAGCTGCAATGACATGCATTAGTGGTCCACCTTGTAATCCTGGAAAAATTGCACTATTAAATTTTTTAATAAGGTCTTCTCTATTAGTTAATATTATTCCTCCTCTTGGACCCCGCAAAACTTTATGAGTTGTTGAAGTTACTACATCTGCATATTTTGTAGGATTTGGATAAGCTCCTCCTGCTACTAAACCAGAGAAGTGAGCCATATCAACAAGTAAATAAGCACCAATCTTATCACAAATTTCTCTAAATTTTTTAAAATCAATAATTCTTGAATAAGCGCTTCCACCAGCAATTATAAGTTTAGGTTTATTTTCTATAGCCAGTTTTTCAACACTTTGATAGTCAATAAGTCCTGTATCTTTATCCACCTCATAATGAAGTGCATTAAACCATTTACCTGACTGAGCGGGTTTAGCTCCATGAGTCAAGTGACCACCAGAATTTAAACTCATAGCTAAAGTTGTATCTCCTGGTTTTAATAAAGCCAAGTATACTGCACCATTTGCTTGAGCACCAGAGTGAGGTTGTACATTAGCAAAATTACAATCAAATAATTTTTTTGCTCTTTCTATTGCTAAATTTTCTGAAACATCTACAAATTCACATCCTCCATAGTATCTTTTTCCAGGATAACCCTCAGCATATTTGTTTGTTAAAACTGAGCCTTGTGCTTCTAATACGGCTTTTGAAACTATATTTTCTGAAGCAATTAATTCAATATGATTTTGCTGTCGAGAAAATTCTTCTTCGATAGATTTATACAGTTCTGCGTCAGCGTTTTTTAAATCTAATTTAAAAAAACTATTTAGATATTTGTTTAATTTTACTGCAATTGACATATTTAAATCTTTTTTACCCTTCTTAAATGTCTTCCACCTTCAAATTTAGTTTGTAAAAAAAGT
>MDTA01052616.1_pt1 | contig 11384 bp, 9 predicted proteins | sample 811151 | NCBI WGS metagenome assembly MDTA01 (sample SAMN05326648, study PRJNA326480) | marine metagenome | isolation source: seawater | place: Indian Ocean: South | collected 2010 | reverse complement strand
TGCAGGAGTCGAAGAAGGCGAAGAGAGAGTCAGTTACAATGGCAAGCTCTTGGCTATAAAAAACTTTGACCAAGAAAACTTAAACGAAGCATTTGCTAAGTATAAAGAAAATTTAGAAGATTATTTGTACAAACCAATAAGGCTATTTAAGGCAGGTGTAATTAGAGGGGAGCTACTATCTATAGTCTCTGAAGAATATAGCGATACGCTAAAAAGAGATTTTTTAGATATGATTACGGTTGCTTCAGCTAAAGGCATGACCAATAGAGTTTCTTATATTGCCAGTCTATTTGATTGGATTGAATCAATTGAAGAGCATGTCAGTAAGGCCGAGAAGAAGCTATCTAAGTTTTCTGATGTTCATAAAATACTTGGCTTCAAATTTGACACAAAGAAGTTTCGAGATGAAAACCCAAACATAAGCACATCAGGTGCTTTAGAAATAAAAGACTAGGAGTAACCCAATGGTCGATAGAAATCAATCAGATTTATTAGGGATTATAGCGACAGGATTAGCAGACAATACATCTGGTGCAATCACTGCCCAAGTCCTTAGAGATATCATGACTGATACTGTCGATACCATATTTACGGTTACGTCAGCGTCAGGAGCTACAACTACTGCCATAGGAGCTGCAGATGGCGAAACTTCAATTGTTCTAGGTAATGGCTCAGGTATACATTTTGCCGCCGGAACAAATGTCACAACCACTCTTTCAGATGCAGGCAATGGCTCTGGTGTTGTCACTATTGGCTTGGGTCCGTTAGGCAGTGCTGAAAACCCAAACGGCCTGATGAGCAGTTTTAAGTTTGGTAGCGTAGATGCAAATGGACAGGGCCAAAGACTAACAGTTCACGACTCTTCTGGAATCATGCTCAAAGCTGGTTCAAATATGAGTATTGATTTTGGAGGTTACTCCACAGCTGACTCAGGAGTATTTACTTTCAATGCAGTCCTTCCTAGTGGCAATGCAATTACAAGCGTTTCTGCTGGAGGTGACACCGGTTACACTTGGACGAGTCAAAACGACATAGTAGCAGAAGGAGCCGGAGATACCCTGTCTTTAGTTGCAGGCACAGGTATCCGTTTGGATACAGATGCAACAAACGATGCAATTAGATTCTCTGTAAGTGGCTCTTTACCTCTCTCCACACACCCTTCCACAAGTCCTGCTAGTTCTTCAGACAACGCTGCTAACACTTTCATTCAAGATATTACTCTTGATGCTTATGGGCACATCACTGCTATCGGAACCAACACTGTTCCTAGTGGGAATTACCATCCTATCATTGACTCGTCAAATAGATTAGATGCGTCTCTTATAGGCTCAAATGGAGATGTGTCTAATGCAGAGTTTGGTTATCTTTCAAATGTAACATCTGACATACAAGCTCAGATTGATTCCAAAGCCTCTGGTGTTATGAGTAAATTTCATATCGCTACAAACGGAAGTTCGGAAGTAGTCACTGACGGCTCAGGTTTATTCTTTGAGGGTGGTTCAAATATATCAGTTGCTATGACAACTAGCAATGGAAGTGGTATACTTACATTCAATCTTATTAGCGACCCAGCTTCAAGCGGCAATGCTTTTGGAGTGATATCAACCAATAGCGATGTTGGTTATAGCTGGAATAACGCATCTGATGTGACAGCAATCGCAGACGGCCAAGCTTTATATATTATCCCTGCAAGTGGAGTTAGGATTGATACTGACAACACAAATAGCGCTATCCGCATAGGCGTTAGCGGGACTCTTCCAGATTTAGAATCTGCTCCTAATATATCTACTATTGGCACAATTACCACTGGTACTTGGAACGCAGACACAATAGGTATTAGTAAGGGTGGTACTGGCTCTACTAGCTTTGGTGCTGGAGAAGTAATATTTATGCCAGATGTTGGCACTGCTCTTAGCTCTTCCAGCAGAATGAAGTTTGATGGCCAGACTTTTACCATCACTCATACAGCAGGCCCCGGAATTACTCTTGAAAACACAGATGGCGATGAGAATGGAGGCTTATTTAAATTCACCAAGGACGGTAGTTCTCCAGCTACCAATGACGAGATAGGCACGATAGAATGGTCAAGTGAAGACTCTGGTAGCGCAGGTACTACTTATGCAAAGATAATAGGCTCTATTGCTGATGTCGATGCTGGTTCAGAACAAGGGGCTCTTAAGTTCTTTGTTGCAGAACTAGACGGCACTCTTACAGAAGGCCTTACGATAACTGGAGTTGATAACGATGGGGATGTCACTGTAGACATTATAACTCATGACGGTGCAAACGGAGGTCTTAAACTAGGAGGGACTCTCGTAACAGCCACAGCTGCTGAGCTTAACGCGCTGGATGGATTTACCGGTTCATCTATTGGTTCTGGAACGATGAGTAAATTTCATGTTGGTTCTACTACACAAGCTAGTCCAACCCAAATTAGTATAGGGGATGGTTCAGGCTTATTCTTTGCTGCTGGCTCGAACATGACAATCACCACAACAAATACAGACGGTTCTGGTGTGATAACATTCGCTTCAACTGCTAGCGGAGGTGGTGGTACTGCAACTAGTGGGAATGCCTTCACAACAATCTCAGCTGGAGGTGATTCTGGCTATACTTGGACTAGCCAAAATGATATCGTAGCAGCAGGAGATGCTGACACCTTAAAGTTAGTTGCTGCCAGCGGCATAAGATTGGATACAGATGCCAGTAGTAAAGCTGTAAGATTTTCTGTTAGCGGAGCACTACCCCTTGCTACTCATCCAAGTATAAGCGCTGCTAGTAGTTCGGATAACGCATCTAATACATTTATTCAAGACATAACCCTTGATGCTTATGGTCATATCACTGCGATTGGCACAAACACAGTACCTAGCGGTAATTACCATCCAATAATAGACTCTTCCAACAGACTTGACGCCACATTAATTGGAGCTAATGGTAATGTTTCAAACACAGAGTTTGGCTACTTGGCAAGTGTGAGCTCTGATATACAAACTCAGATAGACGCCAAAGGCTCTGGAACAATGAGCAAGTTCCACGTTGGTGTAAATGGTGCTTCAGAGGCTGTTACAGATGGCTCGGGCTTGATGTTTGCTGCTGGTAACAACGTGACTATCAGTCTTGAGGGCAACAATGGTAGCGGTATTCTTACGTTCTCTGCTAGTGCCGAGGGTGATGCTAGGTCTGTTGCCGGAGATACTGATAATGGTTTAATTACTTGGGTTACAAGTGACAATACCTTTGCTGCTGAATCCAATCTGACTTACGATGGAACAACACTAAAAGTAGCTGGTCTACAAGGCAACAATCCCGGCGTTCCATTTATTGAATCTGATGGGATTATATATGGCTCTGGTATTTCGACGGGTGCATCTGGCTTAAGAATAGCTGGAGTAGCGGTAACTTCAACAGCAGCAGAGCTTAACATACTCGATGGGGTCACTGCTGATGCAAACGAACTCAATCTTTTAGATGGTGTTACGGCAACTACTACTGAATTGAATTATGTTGATGGCGTAACTTCCGCGATACAAACTCAACTTGACGCCAAGGGCTCAGGTACAATGAGTCGCTTGAAGATTGGTGCCAGTGACGGACTACCTCAACTGCAGCAGCTTGGCGATGGCTCTGGCATATTCTTTGCTGCTGGCGATAACATGACCATCGCACTTACTAACAATGATGCTGGTAGTGGTATAATAACTTTTTCTTCTGCCGTTCCTGTAAACAATCCCACGTTTACTGGGAATATTACAATAGGTAGCGCCGAGATAAGCGAAACGGAATTAGAAATACTCGACGGAGCTACGCTTACTACAACAGAACTGAACTATGTTGACGGTGTTACATCGGCTATTCAGACTCAGCTTGATGCCAAGGGCTCTGGAACAATGAGCCGATTAAAGATTGGTGCAAGTGATGGTCTTCCTCAACTTCAGCAGTTAGGAGACGGCTCTGGTTTGTTCTTCGCTGCTGGTAGCAATATGTCAGTTACCCTGACGAACAGTGACGCCGGTAGTGGGATTTTAACCTTTGCTTCTGCTCACCCCAGTATCAGTGCCGCAAGTGATTCAACAAACACCGGGAATACTTTTATACAAAGTCTTGGTTTTGATAGTAATGGACATGTAACTTCAGTTGGCACAAATACAGTCCCTAGTGGTAACTATGCCCCCACAGCTGACCCCACCTTCACTGGCGTTGTTACAACCCCAAGATTAGTAGTGACCGCATTAGCTGGAAACACAGGAGGTGTCCCTCACATTGATTCAGATGGAATCATATATGGGTCAGGTATCTCTGCTGGCCCTTCGGGTCTTAGAATAAACGGCACCGCCATTACCTCCACAGCGGCCGAGTTAAATATTCTAGATGGAGTTACTGCTGACGCAAACGAACTAAACATTTTGGACGGCGTAACAGCTACTACCGCTGAGCTAAACTATGTTGATGGTGTAAGCTCTGCGATACAAACCCAGTTAGACGCCAAAGCTGCTGTCGCATCTCCTACATTTACAGGGGTTGTGACTACTCCAAGATTAGTGGTTACTGCCTTAGCTGGGAATACAGGAGGAGTACCTCATATTGATTCAGACGGAATTATATATGGTTCTGGTATCTCGGCAGGGCCTTCAGGCTTAAGAATAAATGGAACTGCAATTACAGCAACTCCAGCAGAGTTGAACTTGATTGATGGTGGGGCTACTGTTGGAACTACAGCTGTAGCTGATGGAGACGGTATCATTCATAATGACGATGGCACTATGAGAGTGACAACTGTCCAAACATTTGATACCTACTTTGCCCAGACAACAAAGACGCTAACAAATAAAACGCTAACAAGCCCAACAATAACCAGCCCAACAATAACAGGCACCACTACACTTGCGTCTGGAGTCACTATTGGTCTTCAGGCTAATGACAGTTCAGATGGTTATAGTCTTGAAGTTGCGGGTCAGATTGGAGCATCTGGTGTTGTTGTACCACCAATCACAGCTTCTGATGGCTCTACAATTACTTTTGACCTTAAGAGGTCTAGCTTCCATATGGTAACACTTGGAGGAAATAGAACTTTGGCTGTTGAAGATGCAAAAGTTGGACAGAAATTCATGATTAGACTTCAGCAAGATGGAGCAGGAAGCAGAACTGTCACTTTCTTTGACGGAATTAGGTGGGCAGGAGGAGGTACGGCTCCAACTCTTACGACAACAGCAAACCAAGCAGACCTATTTGGTTTTGTTGCCACTAGTGGAACTACCGAGTTTGATGGCTTTATCATAGGGCAAAATATTTAGTGAGACCTAAAGTTTGCGCTTTGGCTACTACGCCAAGGTCAGGAACTCATTTTTTAAGATTTACTTTAGACAATCACCCACAGATGAGCTGGGCAGGAGAATTTTTTCGTACAGACATAAAAAGGAATATCAGAGAAACCAGAATACAAAGTTATGTATACAATGGTTTATCTAGTACGGCAATAGACCAATTCAAGTATGTTGGTTTTGTCTGGCATTTGATGCTTGACGCAGACTTGGACTATTCAGCGGTTGATAAATTTATATTACTAGAGAGAAAACATAAGCTTGCACAGTTTACCTCTCTTCAGATAGCAGCCAAGACAGATATTTGGAGAGTCCCCGAGAGAAAACCAAATTACAAAAACACACAAAAAATACAGATTGACTTAGAACAATATTTTAAATTTTTAGATACGTACAACTCTGCTTACAATGAATTTAAAAAGACAGGAGTAGAGTATAAAACAGTATATTATGAAGACTTGTGTAATGATTTTAATCGCACTACAAAGTCAATACAGGAATTTTTAGAGTTAGATTATTTCAAAATTAAACGCGGAGATTTGCAAAAACAGGAGCACAGACCTCTAAAAGAAATAATTACAAACTACGAGGACATTAAAAAGTACGATGGATTTTACAAAATATGAATTTACATTAGATTGTGACCATCCAAACTGGATAACAGATAAAAGGCATGTAGAGATTATATTTGAGTTTCTCATGCAAACAGATTTACAAAGAGTAGCTGAGTTAGGCTGTTACACCGGCTTTTCTACAGCTGCTTTTATAGAGGCCCTTAACAAAGGAAAAGATTTTAGGTTACACCTAGTTGATACTTGCCCAACAGTGCAGTTGAAAAAACTAATTTCAATGTGTGATAAGCCAGACAATGTTGTCTTTCACGAACAAGCAGGCAGGGATGTGCTTCAAAAATGGGGAGACTTTGATTTAGTATTCGTAGATGCAAACCATTCAATTGAAGGTGCTGGTGGTGAGCTATTGATGATGTTAAGAAATAACACGCAAAACATTATGGCTCATGATACTAACCTTATCAACTTGGACGAATATTGGGAAGGAGAGGGTTCCGAGCTCATAGCTAGAGTCCTGTCTTCACATAAAGATTATTTTTGTTTAGAAGATAAAAAAGAAAGAGTTGGAGAAAGAACCGACAGAGGTTTCTTCTTTGCTTCTAGAGAACAGGATAAATACAGAATAGCAAAAGACATATTTGAAAAACTATGCTGATATATCTTACTGACCTTAAAGAGATGCCCAAATGGAATAGGCAGGAGACAACTCTAAAAAAACTTTTTCACGAAGAAGCTACAAAAGGATATAGCGATATATATAGCATAAGATTGTTTGGCCTTTATAAAGACGAGTCTAAAAACATAAGACATAATGTATACCATCCAATAGATTATGTCAACCACAATGTTGTAATAGTTGTAGGAGAGTTTGATTGCTTCAAAGAAAGTAGACCAAATAATACACATGCAGTAAAAGAAATAGATAGGGATGGAGACACGTCAATATTAAAAGTCAAGTTTCCAATTATGAAAAATTCCTACAAACCTTACCGTAAAGATGAATATACAAATGAAATTTTTGATAAGCTTAAGCAGGATGACAGAATACTTTTTTGCTATGTAACTCCAAGTGGTAAGGGCTTGCGATTTGCATTTAAAGTTGATAGAAGCATACATAATGATTTAGAGTATTTATCAAACTATTATTTTTATGGCAAAGAATTTTTAAAATATGATAAAGAAGGCAGGTTTAACATTGAGTACAATGCTAGTACTACAGGCAGTTTTTACGAGCTTGGGAATATTACTAGCGTATATTGGTTCTTACCTACTACAGATAACTGGCATGTTAAAGATGCTGTAGAGGTTAAAAAAATATAATGGATTACGAGTTTAGCCAAGATTGGTTCTCAAGAGAAAATCCTGCGCAGGTTGTAAAACAGTTTGAAAAATTCCTGCTTCCTTATAAATCAAAACCCTGTACCTTTCTTGAGATTGGTTGTTTTGAAGGAATGTCAACTATATGGATGTTAGAAAATGTGCTTACACAAGAAAGCTCGCGGATTTTTTGCATTGATGCTTGGGCTGATTGGACTGAAGATGCTTTTGTAAGATTTGTGTCCAATATAAATAAGACAGGATTAAAAGACAAAGTAAATATTATAAAAGGAGATTCTTCAAAAACTTTAGGCTGGCTGCCAGATAGTCATTTTGATTTCATTTATGTTGACGGCAACCATGATGAAAAAGCTGTTATACAGGATGCGATATTATCGTTTAGGACACTTAAGCATGGAGGCATAATGGCTTTTGACGATTACTTGTTAGGGATAAGATATCCAAATACTCCCGGTTCTAAGGCGATGAAGGGTTCCTGTAAAAATGCTATTGATTATTTTATTAAGCTTTTTGGAGATGAACTAGAAATAATACACAAAGACTATCAGCTTTGGATTAAGAAAAATGTATAAGTTTTTGCTTTCTAATGGCTGTTCTTTTTTGACACAAAGAAAAGGTGTAAGAAAACATACAGGAATCTTGCTTTCGGACCATCTAGGGCTTGAACATATAGGCCTTGCTAGTTCAGGAAAAGGTAACGACAGATTAATACTTACTACAAAATTATTTTTTTACGAAAACCCAGAAAGAATAAAAGATACCTTTGTATTAGTTGGTTGGACAAACCCTGCAAGAATTGATTACATAGATAACTATCACAAAGAATATAAGGGAATAAACTGGGGAGAGACTTGGTTCTCATTGAATGGCAAAGAGCCTGTTTGGAAAACTTATAAGAAGATTGACAACTATGGAAATCTAGTAGCTAAATTTTTTAGACAGGTATTAGAACTTCAAGACTTTTTTGAGAACTTGAGTATAAAATATTATATGTATCATTCACTTCAAATTTTACCGTATAACAAAAAAATAAAACTTGAAAAGTTGAAATTACTGAAAGATAAAATAAACACGAATAATTTTTATAAACTTGATGAGTACAGCCAACAAGCGTTTATAAATTCAGATAGAGACAATCTTGTTGTGAGCAAAGAAGACCTTCATCCAAACAAACTTGGACATTTGTCTTGGTTTGACCAAATAAAAAGCTTTGCAAACATAACATGAAATATATTTTTTTAGTTTTGCTGTTCTACGCCATATTCTATATATATAGATATTACAAGAACAAGAACGACAATGACCCTTTTATTTATCCCACCTAAATAATATGAAGCTAGCCATAGCGCAACTACATACAGAAAATCTTGATGATTGGGCTTGCATAGCTGTAGACAATAAGAAAAAGTATTGCAGGAAACATGGTTATGATTTTGTTTGCAAAAGAGGTTTGTATGAAACTAAGTTTGAAAAGAGACATCCAAGTTGGCATAGCATAAAACTTATTTTGGAGATACTTGAAACTACAAATATTGATTGGGTTTTCTGGTCTGATGTGGACGCACTAGTGATGGATGCAACAAAAAAACTAGAAACATTTATTGAAGATGATTATGATATGATTATTCCAACTCAAGGACAAGGCGAGTATTGTGGGATTAAAACACGCAATTGTCTTTGCTGTGGCCATTACTTTGTAAAAAATACAGACTGGTCAAAAAAACTCTTAAAAAAACTTTGGGATTGGCCAAAAAATGAATACGACAATTATAAGACATATAGCTATTGGGAACAGTGTGGTATGAATTATTTTTATAATAATAATACCATGAGCTTCAACGAACATGTTTATATAGAAAAACAGAACAGAGCTTTTAATTCTTTTTATTTCATGGATGATAAAAAACGTCCTATGGAATTTAGTCAATGGGGAGAAACCTTTTTTAGAACAAAACAGTCTAAAGAGGAGTTAGTAAAAAACTTAGGCACTGCTTATAACGATGGCGATTTTATTATACATTTTGCTGGCAAACATTGCGTGCCATACAGGAAATCATTAATGCAAGAATATTCGGAAAAAGTCAAATGGAACTAATAGTAAAAGTTAAATCTGATGGGTCTAACCCATATTACCAAGATGGAGATGTCGTTGATGCTATGTCTCTTGGTCGTATCCATTTAGCCCACGCAGAGATGATATGTCATGTTGACAATTTTGGGTTTAACACTAACGGAACTAGGGATTTGAATACTTTGCTCCACAAATTCCAAGAGGCTACTCACACCTATAAGTTTGAGAGGATTAATAGCAATGATGTCAAAAGGACTAATTTGTTGACCGGCGAAGAGGACATCCTTAATACTACTCTAAATGAAAACGGAGAAAGTATAAACGCATATCAATATATATCTAGAAGGCTAAAAAACTCTAAGCATAAGATATTTGGGCCTAGTGGTGGAGAAGTATGGTATGGCAAGATGAGGGGCGATGCTGATGTTTTCCTTCCGACAGTCTGGAATCATATAGAGACTGAGAGTGATAATCTGCAAAACAATCACAACAATTGGCCTTTCACTGACTTAGAGAAAAGACATTTTATTTGCATCAACACCTCTGGAAGAAATTATGTAGGAGAGTCTTTTACTAGAGTTGAACTCTCTGGTGACACCGTCAATGACAGAGCTTTGCCTGCCTTTGAAGATATGCCTGAAGATATTCCAGAAGATTATAGCCCTGTCATTTTAGCCAAGAAGAAATGGTTTGTTCCTTATTGGGATTTGTCTACTGAGCTTGGAAGTTCTATAGACGACTTAAGGAATCCAGACCATATGTGCGATTGTAGGAAGCCGATGGATGAAAGAGAGCATATCGACATCCTAACTTATAACAAAATTACAGAAGGTTTATTATAATGGCTACCGTAACAAAAACTATAGGAACTAGCAGTAGAGACTACAGTACTATTTCTGCGTGGGAGGCAGATTTATCTGACGCTAGTATATATTCAGATGGTGACGATGCTGTTGGAGAAATGTATGCAGATTCTACATTTACTGGAAATACCGTAACTATAAATGGTGGAACTAGTATTGGCGGTAGTTCTGGTCAAGACCTTGACTCAGTAAAACTCACTGTTCATGCTGATAGTAGACATGATGGAACAGCAGAGAGTGGAGCACTGCTAAAGCCAACAACTGGCTCTGGTCATAGTCAAGGTATCATCAGAATACAAAGAGATACTTTTACCATTGAATGGCTAGATATTAGTATGGACAGTCTAGATTCTACAAACACTAATGTAGCTATAAAATTAGAGTCAGGTGTTGGAAACTGTACCATAAGAAATATGCTAATACATGACAAAGGTGGAAATCCGGGTAGTGCGGGACCGGTAGCTATTCATAGCAATCAAGCTGCAATCACTACCAATAATTGGTATTTTCTTAACAACATAATTTATAGCATTATAGAAACTGCCGATGATAGTTCCTCAGCAATCAACTGTCGTGCTTTTCAAGGTAATTTATATATTTACAACAATACAATATATCTAATAAAGTCCCATGGTGGCAGCAAGGATGCTGTTGGAATTAGATGTGCCAATGACGCAGATACTACGGCTAACATAAAGAATAATATAGTTGCAGGTCTAGATGGTGCTGATAAAAACCATGGATACAAGATAGATAATGGTAGCGCTACTTTAAATTCTGCCACCAATCTTTCGGATGACAGCGTGGACGCAGCAGACGATGCTGAAGATTTTGGTCGGAGTGCAAATGACTCAAGCGGCTTAATAGGTAAAACATTGGCACAGATAGCGTTCGTATCTACCACTGCTGGCTCAGAAGATTTGCATATTACAGCAGATTCTGTTTGTGTTGATGCTGGAACAGACTTAGGGACTGCTGGTGGCTCACAAATTGACATCAATGGAAGAGATAGAGACTCTCAAGGAGACACTTGGGATATAGGCGCGCATGAGCTTGTAGCAGATGATGATACTACAGGTGCTGCATTTATGATATTTGTCGATAGTTAGGTGTATTAATATTAGTACAACCTTTATAAGGAGTCAAATATGGCTTGGGAAACAGACCTAGTAACTATATTAAGAAATGTCATTTTTGACGTTGATAGCACAAATTATAC
>MDTA01093898.1_pt1 | contig 11385 bp, 6 predicted proteins | sample 811151 | NCBI WGS metagenome assembly MDTA01 (sample SAMN05326648, study PRJNA326480) | marine metagenome | isolation source: seawater | place: Indian Ocean: South | collected 2010 | reverse complement strand
AACTCGTGCGAGGTGTTTGATACGACGTTGATTCTTGATATGCCAAAGTCGTAAGAATAACCCACCTTCATGTAGTCAAACAGAGCAACTTGAAATGACCCAACTACAGCGCTTTGCGACCTGTAGCCTATGCCCACGGAAATAAGGTCGTCGTATACAACCGCGCCGTTCATTTCAAAGCTTGGCGCTAGCCCTTTTGCATATCTGATGTTTACAGATGGCCTGAACATGTATTTGCCATCAAGCTCTAGTGAAGATCCGCCTGTAGCCACAATTACCTTAGGCGCCTTAGACCCGCTAGTAATGCCGTTGATGTTTGCTGATGTGGCGTTTAGAATGGAAAGTCCGCCAAAGCTCTTTTTGTCTTGATACCAGAACCCAGCGTCAATTAAAGGGAAGGTGAATTGTGCTGTTTCTCCAGTTAAAGCTGGATCTCCCGACGCCTCCACGTCGGGGAAGTCCAAATCTCCAATATTGAGCCTAAACTGACTCATCCCTAAAGAGAATCCAGCGCTTACCCATCCTCCTTTAGTCAGCTTGATTTTATGAGAGTAGGCAAGGCTTACAGATGTCGACCCCCATGGTCCCGCTTGGTCGTTCTCAAGCTTAACACCAACACCCTGAGCTGACCTGGCACCTTCACTTAACCTGCCCGTAAGGCTTAGGTATGAGTTTGTGGGTGCTCCCGGGAATCCTACCCATTGGTTTCTGTGTCCTAGCCTCATGTCTAAGCATTCCTTATTCCCAGCTGCCGCTGGGTGGTCCATGAACGAAGACATCAAGTAGTTAGATCTTGTAGGAATGAACTGTGCGTTGAGGACAGTTGATGTTGCTGCGATTAGGAGTGAGGCAGCTAGAATGTTTTTCATTAGCTGCTTCATCTGATAATCGCTACGTTGCCAGTGATGGGCTCAAGGTCCACTCCTGGTTGGTTTAACTCAATAACGTAATAGTAGGTTCCTACTGGAACGTCCTTACCTCCTATTTTTCCATCCCATGGTTGTGGGTAGGAGCTTGTCCGCATTATCTGCTGACCCCACCTATCGTAAAGGGTTAGGATGGAGCCTGTGTATGACGCAAGACCTGTGATATTCCAAAGGTCATTAACCGTATCTCCGTTGGGAGAAAAGGCATTAGGCACGTCTATTTCCGTGCCAACGACTATTAGAATTTGGTCAGAGTATTCGCAATTTTCTACAAAACCACTAACCTCGAATAGGGTAGTTGTCTCAGGAGTTACGTTTACATTGTGGGCCGTCGGGTTGTCCACGAATTCGCTAGGCTCCCACTGGTATCCCACTCCTATGTCGCCTCCCTGAACATCAATGTTTGCCGACTCAAGATGGTCAATATTTGTGGGGCAACACGCCTCGATTGTTAGCGGTATGCCTGATACTCCTACCTCGATTTCACAAAGCGAAGGCTCCGCACCGCTTTGGTAGTTTAGGATAACCAGGTAGTCGGTGTTGATGTAGAGATCGTCAGTTGTGAACTGTGTGTCTGACGTAGCTGTAATGCAGTCTGAAACTGGAGAGTACTGGATAATGTCGCAGTAGTCTAGCGGGTTAGCAAGTACTACCATTGCAGTAACTGCTGTGTTTGAGCAGTCGATGTTGCTAAGACTTACTGTTACTCCCTCAGTTGTGCTTAGGTATGTGGTGTGAAACCTAACAAAAGAAAACATGTCACCTGTAAAGCAAGAGCTTACTGGCGCAGCACTCATGTCCATTTGGGTAAACTGCGTCGACAATTCTGATTCGCCACCGCAGAGGGGGGTGGGGTTGTCGCAAGTTTGGGCTAAAGTGTTGGCCTCTGAAAAACCGACTAAAGCAATTGCGGCAAACAGCGCCGTCTTTAATATCCTATGTTTCAACTCTTTTCGCATTTCATTCGAAAGGTAAGGAGAACTATTCCGCGAATTTTATCAGTAATTCTCCCTTTTCCACAGCGGAATCGGCATTAGCTGACACTTCTTCAACCGTGGCTGAGACTGTTGATTTTATCACGTTTTCCATTTTCATAGCTTCTAGAATTAGAAGAGAATCACCAGGGTTTACTGTGTCTCCAGGTTTAACTAGCACGCTTAGCACCTTGCCTGGCATGGGCGCACAGAGCTCTAGATCAGCCTTGGAATCGCCTGCCGACATTCCCATTCTATCTAGAAGTAACGCTCTTTCGTCAAGAATTGTTACCTCACGTTCTACGCCGGATACTCTGACTACCATCTTGCCTGAGTTGTCGGGGCCGTCTACTGCACTAACTGAGTAGTTTTTCCCATCGATGTTTACCCTGTAGCTTCCTGGTGCTAGCTGAGTCCAAACCCAATCAGACCTACCCTCGCCTTTTTCACTTACCTCGACGACCTTGTCGTCCCAACGAATTTCCATTGCCATGTCGCAAATTTAATCTCTTTACTCCGACCTTGCGCATATGTCTGGAATCTACCTACATGTTCCCTTTTGCAGAACGGCATGCCACTATTGTGACTTTCACTTTTCAACCTCGTTGAATTCTGTGGGCGCATTTGTAAACGGGGTTGTGAGGGAAATAAAGCTCCGCAGTGAGATGTGGAAAAATGAAGATTTCCGGACATTATATCTTGGAGGAGGTACGCCTTCCGTGTTATCGCTTCAAGACATAGATAAAATTCTTGGTGCGCTGAATGAGTCTTTGCCCGGGTTTAATTCTGAGCGATTAGACGAGGCTACAATAGAAGTAAACCCCGAGGACCTTACTGAAGAGGTTTCCAGGGGTTATGTTGAGTGTGGTTTTGATAGGATAAGCATTGGAGTCCAAACCTTTGACGACTCCTTACTCAATTGGATGAACCGCAAGCATTCAGCTGAACAGGCTGAGTCTGCCGTTTTTGCAGCCCGCAAAGCTGGTTTTAATAAGGTTTCAATCGACCTTATTTATGGGCTTCCACATGGCTCGCCTAAATCGTTTGAACACACTGTGAGCAAGGCATTTTCTCTTCCTATCGACCATATTAGTTGCTACGCGCTTACCGTGGAGCCCAGAACTGTGTTAGGCGCTAGGGTGAAAAAGGGCGAGGAAAAAGAAGCCCCTGATTCGGTAATTGAATCTGACTACGGGTTGATTTGTTCAGTCGCTGAGGATAATGGGTTTAGTCATTACGAGGTGTCAAACTGGGCGCGTAACAAAGAAAACAAGGCTGTGCACAATTCTGCATACTGGTTGGGCGCTCCTTATTTAGGTTTAGGACCTGGCGCACATGGGTTCGACGGTAAGTCTCGCTACTCTGTTGTTTCTAATAATCCTAAATACCTGCGCTCAATTGATGAACTGATTCTTCCCGACACCTTAGAAACTCTCACTCCTGCTGATTGTAGTAACGAAATGATGATGACGGGTTTAAGGACAGCTCAAGGGGTTAATTTTAATGAGCTAGAGCAATTATTTGGTGTAGATCACATCGGCTCAAATAAAGACGCATGGCAAAAGTGGTCGGAGGCAGGCGCAATTGTTTCTTTAGATAACGGTAGACACCGCATCTCTGAGGAACATTGGCTTATAGGCGACTCAATCGCCTCAGACTTTATTGTACTATAATTCTAATCGCTGAATAGCCTTCTGCGATTAAGGTGTAAACACCTTTTTCAAAAGAACTAAAATCTAGTTTTACTCTGTTAGTCTTAGGTATTTGATTCGAAAGAATGGTAGATCCTTTAGTGTCGAATATCTGAATAAACTCAACGCCTTCGCCGCTGAATTCTATCAATTGCTCGCTACTTGTTGGGTTAGGGTATGCAAGCGCCTCTCCAATTCCTGACTCAAAATCTTCAACAGAAACCCAGTTGCTGATAACGTCGTTAGTCGCCTGAGAAGAGCATTCGCCATCCTCACTAAATGCTGTTAGAGTAATTGTAAATGTTCCTGATTCCGAGTACCAGTGTTCTGGGGTGTCGTCAGTATAAGTTTCTCCGTCACCCATGCTCCAGTGATACCCGCCAGCTCCTGCGCTCATATTAAAGACCTCAACAACCCCGCTAGAACCGTCCCACGGTGACACTACGATAAAGTCAGCAATTACCGGCTCCGTCAAATCAAACTGCCCTCTTGGCGTAATGGTATATCCGTCTACTAAAGGCGGATTGTAGTCCCTCTGTCCGCCAATTCCGCTAACACCAAACACTCCTACAGGCGCCGGTTGTCCAAACAGATCTGTATTAGCATCGACCCTCATTAATATCTCCTGTGTTCCTGTAGTGATCGACACGTCAAATCCAGGCGTGGCATTAGTCCATTCCGCAGGATTAACAAGCTCAACGCACTTCAGTTTTATAATTCTCGACTCTGTCTCTTCGTCTAGCTCAAACACAAGGTTAGGTTGTTCTGAATCGAAGCCTGAACCTTCGTAGATAAGGGTGTCTAGTCGGATTTGGGCTAGGCCTAAGTATTGATCAATCACACCTCTTGCCCTTACGCTATCGCCTTCGACAACATCGTATCCAAAGTCATTTACAGGGCTGAAAGCATTGATTCCATTAGTCTCATCGATAAGAGTAAACTGAAGGCCACTTGGGTAATCATTCCATCCGTGTACAATTCCTCTAAGCTCGCAAGCTGTGCCTATGCTATCTAAAACTCCTTGAGGGTTTACTCCTCTAACTTGGTTGATTTCATATACAGGGTAGTCCAAATCAGAAGGCAAAATATGCACCACCATGGTGTCTATTCCCAGTTCAACATCGCCTGACACAATGCTTAAAGCAAGCAGGACATCTTCTTGAATCTCTGGTTCTTCTTCATCGATCGCTGTAAAGGTGAAGGTTTGGGAATTGAGCAGCCCCATTTCAAAGTTGAACTCTAGAGGGAATACATCCGGATAATCGACACCAACTACTGCGTCACCTCCAGCAACACTTACTTTTAGCACCGCATCTTCAAGAGGGTAGGTAGGAGACATGCTAACCTCAACTCCCCCTCCTTCTGTTACGTATAGTTCTGGGAAATCAAACCCTATTTGCATTGTGCCCAGGCCACCACAAGTCGCGCTGTGGTCTCCTAAGAAGTCGAAAGTGTCTTGTGGGTAGCCGTCCCACTGTGTCATTCCTTCACTCCAGTCAGTGCTGCCCGAGCCTATGTTGGGTTTTCTTACGAGGGTGAATTCCGCCATCGCACCACCTGTTGTTACAGTCCAAGGCTCACCTGGATCCTCTCCTATTTCGCCCATAATGTCGATCGCCTCTTCGTTTTTTCGAAGAACAATTGCATCGTTTCCATTATACCACGTCACGTTGCTAAATACTGTAGACACATTTAAAATGGCCCCAACAGCCTGGCTGTTTCCAATTACAAATGTTCCTCCAGGAAGGAGTTGGCCTTCAAGGTCTAGTTGTTGGGTTGGTTCTGTTGCTCCGTTGTTATACGTCTCTACAGAGTAAGGCGCTAGGTCTATTGTTAGTGGGGTAGGGTTGTGAATTTCAATTGCCTTGTTGTGGCTGTCGCCCTCCACGTATTCTGAAATAATTAGATCGTCACACAGTCCAGCATCTCCACACTGCATAACTGTTACCTGAAGAGCTGAAGCTCCTACGCTGTCACATTCTAATGCTGTTGCGTTAAAGACTAATTCTCCTGTTTCTACGGTCGTTTGGTCTAGGTCTCCTTGTGTGCTTACTCCCCATACGTGATAAATATCCGCGCCCAGGTCTGTAAAGTCATAATACGGCTCTGCCGTAGTTGCAAGAACCTCATCGTCGTCATTACAAATGGCAAATAAGAAGTCATCTTCTACAGCCTCGCTGTAATATCCAAAAGGAACCAAGGTTCCATCGTCGGACAAACACACTAATACTTCTGGGGCACCGCTTGCGTCAAGCATTGTTCCTCCGTCACAAGCAGGCACCTCACAAGTCTCACATAACACCACAAACGGAAAGTCGGAAACACTGAAGCACCCCTCCCCTATTACTCCAGACAATTGTTGTCCCACCTCTATGGTCGATCCAACTAAGGGAAGGTCATGAGACACGGCAACTACGTTAAATTCTCCATCGCCCAAACCTTGAAAATTAACCGCAGATCCGTTTGCTGTCACCGCTATTTCTCCAGTTGCTGGGTCTACCACAAGTAGCGTTAGCAAAGCATATGGAGCATCTGTAAAGTGGTTGAAGGTTGCAACTGCAGGCCCTTGGTCTGTACAAAGAGTGTCGTTAGCAAGATTGGTTATCTCTAAGTAGCCGCCGTCACAAGCCAGAATGTTAGAAATGCCTTGTGTGGGCGCTTGAAGCACATAGCTGTCTATGTCAAAAGCGTCTCCGCCATTGGGAAATCTTGAGATCGATTGGCCTTGTCCGTTGCCTTCAGCTCCTTCGTAAATAAGGCCGCTGCCCGCAGGCATAACCGCCTGTAATAAAACTGCTGCTTGAGGATTTCCTGGCGAAGTGTTTCCATAAATAATGGCATCAACAACGTCGTCAGAAGGCGGAGCCTCGCCCACAACTAAAGATTCTATATCTGCCTCATAAAGAGCAACGCCCGCAATTGTCGTGTTAAGAGGCAGGGCAAACGCCACAAATCCGTCTTCATTCAACGACTCTCCTGTTAGATCTAAAGCCTCATAAATCTGAGCCTCATAAACTCCCCCTCCTAAAAACTGTGCTTTAACCAGGGCTAATGAGTAACCGTCTAAATCAGAAGATGGAAGCCCAAAAAGTTCAACAAACTGCTCCCCGTCTCCAGGGATTACATCTACTTCGTTTATAACAAGTCCTTGCGCCGATGCTGATCCGGCCAACGTGGTAAACCCAACAAAAAAAGCTAGTAAAAAATTAAATCTGGTTGTCATTTTTCTATCGTTACTCTCGGAAACGCAAGGTACGTACCTTTACGGACTCAAAATGAATCAAATCTCATTAATAGAAAAGCTCGACGAGTTCATCCGCAAATACTATAAAAACAAGTGTTTACGAGGAGTTCTCATCTCTGCAGGCTTGATGGCCCTGGGCGCTCTGGGCGTTAGTTTGCTCGAGTATTTTGGTCGTTTTGGCACACTCGGAAGAACGGTGATTTTTTATTCTATTCTTGTGTCCCTAATCGTTGTTTTAGCTTCTCTCGTTGCTATCCCGCTGTTCAAGCTCATTCGATTAGGTAGGGTTATAAGTCACGAAGAAGCGGCTAAAATTATAGGAAACCACTTCCCAGACATTAAGGACAAGCTATTAAACACTTTTCAGCTCCAAACTCAAGCAAAGGGCAGCGGCTCTAGCGAGCTTTTACTAGCTAGCGTCGAAAAGAGAACGGAAGAGCTACGCCCCATCCCATTTACAAACGCAATAGACTTGGGAGAAAATCTTGTTTATTTGAAATACGCTGCAATTCCTCTTTCAGCTATTGTGGCAATTCTTTTGTTGTCCCCGAGTGTAATCTCTGAGCCTGCTGAAAGAATTGTCCAGCACAGAAGCGACTTCACCCCTCCTGCTCCCTTCCGTTTTGAGGTGCTTTCTAGCCCTATGTCTGTGCCTAAGGGAGAAGATTATGAGTTTGTCGTACAAGTTGTAGGCTCTACCGTGCCGTCAACTCTATACCTCGTCGATGGAGGTGGGCGCTACAGAATGGAGTGCGTTAATAATGATGCATTCAGGTTTGTGTTCCCCGGAGTGGTAAAAGACGCGGAATTTCATTGCTCTGCCAATGGGTGGAACAGCCTCACATACACCCTGCTAGCCCTACCTGTCCCTGGCGTTGTTGAATACACTATTAAAGCGACTCCCCCTTCTTACACAGGTTTAGATGGTGTAGTCCAAACCAACCACGGCGACCTCCTCATCCCAGAAGGTTCCAACATTACATGGGAGTGCAAAGTGGTCGATGCCGACGGCCTGGGCTTCAGGTTTGGTGACACCTTCACATCTCCTTCGCCTGTACTTGGCTCGCTTTACAGACATCAAACCACCGCAAAAAACTCAACCCCCTACTGGCTTATTCCCTCAAACAATCAGCTGGGCGCTGTCGACTCCCTCCGTTTTTCACTAGGAGTCATCGCCGACACCAGACCATCAATTAAAGTAGTCGAGGCTGAGGATTCTACCTCAAGAAGCCTTAGGTACTTCACCGGAAACGTAAGCGACGATTATGGTTTTTCAAAGCTTGCTTTTGCTTACAAAAAGCCGGCAGACACTGAGGTTACGCGTGAAACCCTTGATACTCCTAGATCCAAGGCGGGTGTTTTCTACCACGTTTGGGACCTCTCTTCATTAGGCTTAAAGGCTGGAGATGCGGTTGAGTATTGGTTTGAGGTTTGGGATAACGACGGAGTAAATGGGGCAAAAAAGTCGAAAAGCTCAGTTAAAGTATTCTCTGCCCCTACAGAAAACGAGCTACAAGAAGAGCGCGACTCAGCAAATGAAGAAATTGAATCTTCTATCGAAGACGCTGTAAAAAAGTCGCGCGAATTGCGCGAGGAAATCGAATCTTTTAAGGAGCGTTTGCGCGAAGAAAGAGAGCTCGATTGGAAGGACAAAAGAGCCCTGGAGGATCTGTTGCAGAAGCAGGAGGAGCTTGAAAAAACCATCGAAGATCTCAACAAAGACAACGAGAAAAAGAGTTCTAGGCTCAATGAGTTTTCAGAGCGGGATGAAAGAATCTTAGAAAAGCAGGATGAGCTACAAAAGCTAATGGAGGGCGTAATGTCTGACGAGCTTAAGGAGCTTTATGAAAAGATGCAGGAGCTTCTTGATGATATGAATCCAGATGATCTTAGAGAGCAAATAGACCAAATGGACGTAGGCCAAGACGCTCTCGAAAAAGAGTTAGACCGCGCATTGGAGCAGTTTAAGCAGCTTGAGTGGGAAGTAAAGATGGAAGAGGCTATTTCTGATTTGGAAAAGCTCGCGGAAAAGCAGCAAAAGCTTTCTGAAGAGTCTAAAGAAGGCAGCAAGTCTTCTGAAGAACTGCTCAAAGAACAGGAGAAGCTTAACGAGGAGTTTCAAAAAGTTCAGGAGGAGCTCAAGGATATTAAAAAGAAGAACGAAGAGCTTCAAAACCCCAACCCTATGATGGACTCTTCGGAGGAGGAGGAGTCTATCAAAAAGTCACAAGAACAAAGCTCTGAACAGCTAGGTAACGACAAGAAAAAGAAAGCCTCAGAAGAGCAGGAAAAGGCGGCCGAAGAGATGAAAAAGATGGCCGAACAAATGGAGAGCATGATGTCTCAGGGTGAGGAAGAAAGCCTTGAGGAAGACATGGATGCTTTAAGGGCCCTTCTTGAAAACATCATTACTCTCAGTTTTGAAGAAGAAGTGTTGATGAGTGAGATTAAAAAGGTAGACTCGTCTGACCCTAAATACATTGATTTGGGTTGGGACCAGAGAAAGTTAAAGGATGACGCTAAGCTTGTTGAGGACTCGCTTTACGCTTTAAGCCTTAGGGTAAGGGCAATTGCTAGCGCCGTTAATCGCGAAATTGGCTTGGTTAATCATCATATGGAAAAAGCTCTGGGCGGATTTGGAGATAGGGAGGGCGAAATGATCGCTATGAACCAGCAATATGTGATGACTTCGTTTAACAATTTGGCCCTCCTACTCGATGAAGCGTTAAAGGAAATGCAGAATAAGCAGGAGTGTAATAATCCCGGAACAGGTAATTGTAACAAGCCTGGTGGCTCTGGGAAAAAGCCTTCTTCTGCTAAGGCTGGTGACATGAAAAAAATGCAGCAGGCGCTTGGTAAAAAGCTCGAAGAAATGAAGCAAAAGATGGGTGAGGGTGCTAATAAAGGCGAGTCCCAAAAGCGCGGAGGCCAGATGAGCAAGGCGCTAGCCGAAATGGCTGCTCAACAATCTGCTCTTAGAGAAATGGCTAAGCAGAAGGCAAAAGAACTCAATGAGGACGGTTCTGGAAATGGCAACCTAATGAAAGAGATTGAAAAGCAGATGGAGGATCTTGAGCGAGATCTGCTTAACAGAAACATAGATGCTGAGACTATTGATAGGCAGATGGAGATTATGACACGCCTTCTTGAGGCGGAAGAGGCCGAGAAAACAAGGGGTGAAAAAGACGAGAGAAAAGCTAAAACCGGAAAACAAGGACTCCACCCAAACAACCCTCAAAACGTTGATTATCTGAGGGTTAGGAGCAACGAGCTTGAGTTGCTGAAGACTGTTCCGATTGACCTCTCCCCTTTTTATAAAGACAGGGTTGATGAATATTTTAACCAAAGCTCGCCATGAGTTTATTTTTTAGAGAGGCAGACATTTCATGTGGCGTTGAGGAAAAAAGCTCTGTAAAAAAGTGGGTGGCAAATGTTGCAAAGCTTCACGGGGCAACCCTTGGAGAAATCTGCATTGTTTCTTGTTCTGATAAATACTTGTTGGAGGTTAATATTGAGCACTTGAACCACGATTACTATACAGACATCATCACATTTGATTACAGTGGCGAAGAGGGTGTTTCTGGAGATCTATTGATTTCCTTCGACAGGGTTAGAGAAAACGCAGAAACAGAGGGGGTGAGTTTTCAAGATGAATTAAGAAGGGTGATTATTCACGGTGTGTTGCACCTGATTGGCTTTAAGGATAAAACCGACGGTGAAGCTCAAGAAATGAGAGCCCAAGAAAACAAAGCATTAGAAATGTTCCACGTGGAACAATAACGAGAAATGGCATATCATACTGAATACGACGTAATTGTTGTTGGCGCAGGACACGCGGGCAACGAGGCGGCAGCGGCAGCGGCTAATTTGGGCGCCAAGACACTCCTTGTCACCATGAACATGGGGGTGATTGGGCAAATGTCATGCAACCCAGCAATGGGTGGTGTGGCTAAGGGCCAAATCGTTAGAGAGGTCGACGCGCTTGGGGGTTATAGCGGAATTGTAAGCGATCATAGCGCTATCCAGTTTAGAATGCTAAACCGCTCTAAAGGTCCTGCAATGTGGAGCCCCAGAACACAGAATGACAGAAACGTCTTTGCTCAAACTTGGCGTGAAATGCTAGAGGGCACTGCAAACCTAGATTTTTGGCAAGACAGTGTAGTTGGCGTTGTTGTTGAAAAGGGGCGTTGTGTTGGTGTTAAGACAATGATTGGGGGAGAAATAAGGGGTAAATCTGTCGTTTTAACAAACGGCACCTTTTTAAACGGGCTCTTGCACATTGGCGAAAAGCAGTTTGGTGGCGGTAGAGCTGGTGAGCGAGCTTCACGCGGGATAACAGAGCAGTTGGTAGAGCTAGGTTTTAAAAGCGGCAGAATGAAGACGGGCACTCCGCCTAGGGTTGACGGTAGGACCCTTGATTATTCTAAAATGGAAGAACAGCCTGGAGACACAAACCCCAGTCATTTTTCTTTTTTAAAACACAGAACTGATTTAAGCGATCAACTACCCTGTCACATCACCTACACAAACACTGATGTTCACGAGGTTTT
>MDTA01073601.1_pt1 | contig 11385 bp, 13 predicted proteins | sample 811151 | NCBI WGS metagenome assembly MDTA01 (sample SAMN05326648, study PRJNA326480) | marine metagenome | isolation source: seawater | place: Indian Ocean: South | collected 2010 | reverse complement strand
TAAATAGAATTTTTGAATACTATCTTCTGTTCCTAAACCACAATTATTATAAATTATTTTATTTGAATCTATACTATTTTCAAATATTAGTTTCCAATAATCAAAAGGTTTTCCACCACCAAATCTGTTATCATAAATAGGTTTATCTTTACCATCTAATATATTTTTAACATAATCACAATGTTCTATTGCTCTTGGTGTAGGATCAATTATATAAACCTTACTATCTAATTTTTTAGCTAAAACTATATCGTGACTTATATCTTCACCTGCACCTACACAATATACTATACTATTTGAATCTAATCCATCTAAACTTTCCGGATAATAAAATCCTCCATATTCTGTTCCAAATCTTTTCATATAGTTTAAATAAAAAAAAATCTTTAAATAAACTATTCTTCATTTGTTAAGTATAATCTTTTTAATACACTATAAAAGTTTGTTTTATTTTTTAATAAATAATCATTAGATAAAGGACCTTTAGTTTTATCTAGAACAATGGATAATATATTTTCATACATATTTTTTATAGGAAATTTTACATTTACTGTTCTTGAATTAATTTCTGCTAAATATGCCTTAAAATCACTATTTAGTAAAATATCATAACCTAAAAATTTATAACATTTATAATTTTTTACTTCATAATTTATACAAGATAAATTATCTATTGTTGCATCCATTGTATCTTTTACAATTATATTTATTTGGTTTAATATCTTTTTATAAGCTTCTTTTCCATAATCTTTAATTAATCTATGAGGATATAAACGCATTTGTTCTTTTGAATCTCCTCCTGATAAGTTCGAATCTTCTGCTAAAATATTTTTATTATATTTTGTTTTAGCTAAAAATATATAACCTTTATTAAATACTAATACTTGAGCGTATTTTTTAGTTTTTATTAATAATACATATATTCTTAAATGTATTTTTCTACCTTCTATTGTTAAAGGATTATCTATATAATCTTGTATAATCCAATTACTATTTATATACTGACTAATCCATTTAATCATATCACTATATGAATTAACAACTTGAATTCCTGCTCTAAAAGAAGCATTTTCGGGTTTTACTATCCATTTTTTATTATTTTTAAATAAATTTTTAAACTTGTCTATAATTTTTTTGTTATTCGATTCAATCATTCTTGTTGTAATTAGATAAGTTTTAGGTATGTAATCAGGAACTGTTTTATTCTTTTTTTTACACCAGTTTACAAAATGTTTATATTGAACCCATTTATTACCTAATAATGAATCATTATTTACTTGACTTACTATTGAACATTTATTAAACAAATCTCTATAAACATAATCTATATCACATAAATAATTTTCATTATTTGCTTCTAAATCTTTATTATATTTATTTTTAATTTTTTTGTCAATTATATCTCCAAAAAATCTATTTAAATTTGAATACTTTTTCATTATATAATATAATATTTTATTTTATTTTTTTATTTAAATTATAAATCTTTGTATTCTAGCTTAATTTTTTGTGTTATTTCTTCTAAATTTTCAGATATATTTTTTGAATCAATAACAGCAAATAATAAATGTTGTTTTTTACTTCTGTGATAAACAAATGATAAGTTCCAATAGTAATTACCATAATTAGCCCAATTTACAATATTATTATATAATATTGAATAAGTCATTTTGTGATTTTGCAAAACCAGATCATTTTCATATAATAAAATATTTACTTCATCATTTTTATTAAAATCTAGAAAAGAATTTGTTATAATACATTTATATTTAAATAAATATTTATTAATATTACTTTTTTCTACTAATTTATTTCGCTCTTCTTTATTTTTTTTTTTACTAACACATCCACCCATAATTTATATAACAAGCATCTTTATAAATATTAAAAATTGATTTTATTATTTATTTAAAATAATGAATATGAATAATGATTATATTTATGATTTAAATAATAAAGGATATTGTATTATTCCAAATATTCTAAATCCAAATGAAATATTTACTGCTAAAGAATTATTTTATGATTGGTATAACTCTGTTCCAAATATTGATTATTTACATAATAAATTAAATCCTCATAATATTTTTAAGTTTCATGAAGTAGCACATCAAGAATTTGCTTGGTATTTAAGAACTAAACCTCAAATTATAAAAACATTTGCTGAATTATATAATACTGATACTAATAATTTAGTAACGAGCTTTGATGGTTCTTGTTATTATAAACCAAATACTAAATTAAGTGATGGACTATGGACGCATACAGATATATCTCCAAAATTATCACAAGAAATAAAGTGTTATCAAGGATTTATATCTTTAACTGATAATATTGATAATAGTCTTCAAGTTTATGAAGAATCACATAAAATGCATGAAAACTATTTTAGAAGTAAAAATCAAGAAAATGAAAAAAAAATTGGTTAAAAATTGATAAAGATTATTTAGATAATATTGAAGATAAAAGAAACATTCTTAATGTACCAGCAGGTAGTTTAGTTTTATGGGATTCTAGAACATTTCATCAAAATATTATTAAAAATAAAAATGAAGAAAGAATAGTTCAATATATTTGTATGATGCCTAAAGATAATAATAAAAATACGCCTAGTATGCAAAAAAAAAGACTTAAATATTTTCAAGATAGAAGAACTACTAGTCATTGGTGTTATCCAATTAAAGTAAATGGTCTACAAGGTAGAACTTATGGTAATAATGATTTAGTTATTAATTATGATGAACTTCCAAAACCTAATTTAGATAAATATATGAATGTTATTAAAACTCTTATTTAAATTTTAAGATATAAATAAATACAAGCGCGATTAGGATTTATTTCAATAAAATCTGCTAAATTTTTTACAGTTTTTAAATTATAATCTTTTCCATTTTTATTGATCCATATAGTCTCTATATTTTTATAATAACTTTCAAAATATCTATATAAAGTATATCCATTAGGAATAAATTTAACATTAATTTCATGCCAATCTGTTTTATAACAATCTACTACACATAACATAAATAGAGTAAAATTCATTAATTAATTAAAATTAAAAATCAATTTTTATTCCAAATATCAGGATTAAGAAATGATATATCATCTATATTTGAATTAGTTAATACTTCGGGTAAGCCTTGAGGAACTGATGGAAAATCTAGTGATTCAATTAATTCGGAATCATCTACTAATTCAACTGAACTAGATTGATTATTTTTTTTTGAAAAATAAATCATTAATCCTAATAATACTAAAAATCCTATTACTATAAATTCAGGTTTTATATATTTTTTACTTCCTCCTTTTTTATTATATTTTTTCATTAATATATTATTATATTAGATAATTATTCTATAAAGCTTGCAAAAGAATTATTATAACAAATTTCACAATCATCATTGTCACATAGTTTTAATCCTTCACAATAAGGACACCATCTATTTTTTAAAATCATATGAATAGTTTCTTTAAAATCATGTTCGCATATATCACATTTAAACCAATGATATTTTCTTGAATTTTTTGGAACATCGCGCGGTGTAAGATCTCCATTTTTTTCATCATGCCAGCATTCTACTTTATTTTTACCATTATTAGTTTTAGGATTAAAATCCTCATTATCAATATCAAGTTCATTATTACTATTATTATCTTCTTCAGACATTTTATATATATATTATATTATTTATATTTATTTAAAGAAAAAATTATAAAATAATATAAAAATGTATTCAAGTATTATTACATCTGTATTTTTTACAAGTTGGCTTATTGAAAGAATTTATTATTATAAAACAAAACATAATAATATTAATGAAACAACACCTGGTTTACTAAAATTAAATGTTCCTTTATATAATAATACTGATATTTCTCAATATGTTCCAGTTGAACCAGAAAAACACAAAAAAAATTCAACATCAGGAACTGAGGTTGATGAAGATCCTAATATATTATAAAAAAATAATAAAATTTTTTATATGTATATATATATGCTAAGGGATTATGAGACTAATAATATAGTTGAATTACTATATAAAAATATGTATAAGAATCAGAGCTATAAAAAGAAGAAAGAAATAATATCTAAATTAAAGTTTAATAAAAAATATAAAGTTAAGGATATATTTCCTCTTTTAAATAAGGTTATTGATTCTAGTGATCCAGATACATCTCATCCTCAAATATATCATGGATATCAAACAGCACAAGCTATTTTAGATAACTATTTAGATAATAATAAATTAAAGGATATAAATATTAGAGATTTATTTACAAACGAAGAATGGTTTTTATTAGATATAAAATATAAAAATATCTATAATGTTACAATTAAAGAATTTTATAATGAAATAAAAGAATGGGATTGGTTAATTCTAATTGGATTAATTCATGATCTTGGTAAAATTTTAGTTTTAAATGAGTTTGGTGGATATGATGAATGGTTTTCAGTTGGTGATATATATCCACTAGGATGTAATTTTAGTAAATCAAATATATATTATGAAAAAAAATATCATGAATTGTGTATAGATTATGATAATAAAAAATACAATTCACATTTAGGAATTTATAAAAAAAATTGTGGATTTAATAATGTTGAAATGACTTTTAGTCATGATTTCTATCTCGCAGAAGTATTTAAAAAATCAAATACAAATTTACCTGATGAGGCTATATATATAATACAATATCATTCATTTTATGCGTGGCATACACCTAAAAATAATATAAGGGGTTATGAATATTTAGCATCAGAACTTGATTGGAAATATTTACCTTTACTTAAGCTTTTTCAAAAGGCTGATTTATATTCAAAAAAAGATGAAATAGAACAACAGTTTAATTATTCATTATTTGATAAATTAATTAATAAATATATTCCTGATTATGTATTACTTTGAAAATCCAAATGTTGCTTCTCCTGAGTAAATTAAATATAAAAATCCATCTTTATCTTTATTTAAATCATATAATGTGTCTATAGTTTGACTTCCTTGTAATACTTTTCCGTTACAAAATATAAATAATGCTTTTTCAGGAGTTATTTTAATTCTTTTTCTTATGACATACATTAACTGACCTATATTTAAGTCTTTTGGAACTAAATATTTATTTTTATCAATTTCAGGTATAAGAGTATCATGATCATTTGTTAATTTTTCAATTATACAAGGAACTCTATCTGGATATTTTTCTGATATATCATCTGATTCTTTTTTTCTTTCTTCATAAGTTTTAGTTTTTTTATAATTCATAATATATTTATATATAATATATTTTTTAAATATATATATTTAATTTTAATTAAATATTCTCAAACAATTTTTAAGTATAACACTACAACTAGAATTAAAATCTAGATGTTTTAAATATTTGTCACTTGTTATTAATATTGTATGATATGCTATATAAAATATAATAATTTTTTCAATAATATTACAAAATATATAAGTAGATTTATTATTTTTTTTTATATTAAAATACATCATACAAATATTAGTATATGGTACTAGTAAGAATAATGATATTATTGTTATAACAATTGATAAATATAAATCTTTATTTAATAAATATAATATTCCAAATACTACAAACGGAAATAATAATGTAAATAATGAAATAAACTTATTTAAAAAATAATATTTATTACTAATATGTTTATAATATTTTAATATTGATTCTAAATCTTTTTTAACTTTATTTTTTTTTTTATTATCTAGTTTTATATCAGGATTTATTAAAATATTATTTATATTTTCTAAATAAATATTTATATAATCAATATTTATATTATTATTTACTTTATTATTTTCTAATAATGTATTAATTAGTAAACTAAATATTATTCTAAGAATAATTATAAATATTACTATATATAAATATGTTTTATTTTTATAATTTAATATTAAATAAACTATAGCAAAAATTTCAATTACACATAAAATATGATAAAATATAAATATTAAAAAATTTAATAATCCCATATTATTATTATAAACTAAATCTTCGTAGTTTTGTTTAGAAAATACAAAATTTAAACTACCTAAAATTGGCACAAATGAACTATAAAATAACAAGTTTGACTTATTATTATTTTCATTATTATATCCACCCTTTAAAAGTTTATTCATATCATCAAGAATATTTTTTGTATCTGTATCTATTATTTTACTATCTTTATCTTCTGAATCATTATCTTCATTTATTGAATCTTTATATTCATCTTCAGAATCAATCTTTTTATCTTCTGAATTATTATCTTCATTTACTGAATCTTTATATTCATCTTTAGAATCAATCTTTTTATTTTCTAAGTCTTTATCTTCATCTTCTGAATCAATGTTTTTATTTTCTTCATCATTTTCTTGGTCCTTTTCTTCCTTTTCTTCCTTTTCTTCCTTTTCTTCCTTTTCTTCATTTTCTTGATCATTTTCTTGATCATTTTCTTCATTTTCTTCATTGTTTTGTTGATCTTTTTCTTCATCTTGTGAATCAATATTTTTTTTGCAGTTTATGTTTTTATGTTTTTTTTTATGTGAATTATATGGTTTTGGGATATTTTTAGATGATGTAAAATTTGTTTCATCGGTATTTAAATTAATAGGAATTTTAGTATCTATTTTCTTTAATATTTTTTTATTTGATTTCACCTTTTTTTTTTGTTTCTTAATTTCTTTTTTAATTTTTTTTAATTTTTTTTTTTGTTCTAAAATTTTATCATTAAAATTTACATACATTTGATAATTATCTAGTTCAAATAGTAATCTATCTAAATCTCTTTCTTTATTTTGTGTATTTAATAAAAATGTATCATCATTTTTGTATTCTAAATTGGATTTAATTTTTTTTAAATTAGATACTATATCACTCATTATATATATATTATATTATAAAAAAATATTTTTAATGTAAAAAATCTAATGCTTTATTGATATTATTTGTTATTATATTAGGTTTAACTGGAGGATGAATTTTAAAAACTAAATTATCCATTATTGATTTAATTGATTTATTTTTAATGATAATAGCTGTTTTTTCTATATATTTTATAGTATTTGATTTTTGTTTTATCATAAATTGTAATATTTTAGGTAAGTAAATAATATCAGTTGACTTCATATTTGTTAAATCAAAAATTAATTTAAAAGATTTTTCATTTTTAAATAAATTCATAATAAATATAAAAAAAGACTCTACATCATTATTATTTAATTTATTAAATGAAATTAAATGAATATTATTCATATTTTTTATATTAAACATATATGTATATTTATATATATATTACTATAAAATAAAAATTAAGAAAAATCATACAAAATATGATTAAAAATACTTTTAAAATTATTTAGACTCAGATTTGTTTCATAGATGCAATATAAAATTAAGTAGTTAATAAATTCATCCATATCTAAATATTTATTTCCATTTTTTGTAATATTAAATATAAAAGCATTTGATATAAAATCAATATTAAGATGACTTTTTTTATAAAATACATTTTCTAAATTATTTATTTCAATATTATACTTTAGATTTGTTAAACTATCTACAAAGTTATATTGTTTTGATTCATATATATGAATAAAAAATTCTTTTTGTTTTACATTTCTTATTCTATGTAATTGTTGATAACACTCTCTTACAGTTAAAGTAGTGCATTTATAAAAGCCATACACATAGTCAAAATGTTCTAAATTAAAATCAACACCAAATACTACTTTTGGTGACACAATTACAATTTTGAAACTAGACCAAAAATCATTCACATCATACATTTTTTTATCATATATATTATTTGATTCACTATTATAAAGTAAAATTTTATTAGTAGAAATCAAATTAAGATTTATTATATAATCATATATAAACTTTGTTTTGTTGAGTGTATCACAACATATATATAAATTATGATTACTTTCTATATTAGTTTTTAATTTATAGAGTATATCTTTTTCATCATCAATTATAGAATATTTATTATTATTTTTTCGTTTTTCATAAATAAAATAGTTTGTATAAGAAATATTTCTAAAATATAGATAGAATTTAATTATATTATCATTCAAATCAGCATCAGTAATTAATAATTTTTTACAATTTTTTAATAACCACTCAATAATAATCATAATTTCTTTTTTAAATTTTGATTCAATAAATAAATGATTTCCTAAATAATACATAAAACTTACACCTTCATCTATCCATATAAAATCAAACTTTTTAAGTGGATATTTGATTTTATATAAACTATCGGGAGATATTATAAGTTTATTAGATAAAATTACTTTATTATTATTAATTGATATATAATTATCAACTTCTATATTGTTACTTTTTAACTTATCATAAATTGTGTATGTAAGTGTTCTTCTACAACTCAAAATTAAAAAACTGTTGATATTATTTTCTTTTATATAATTTACTGTAGCAGTAGATTTTCCAGTTCCCATATCAGATTTTATAAATAAAGTATCTGAATCATTAAAATTAATTGGTTTAAGATATCTGCTATTTTTATAAATATTTATTAAATCAATATTTACATTAATTTTATCTAATCCATATACATTATTTAAAATTGTTTCATTAAAATCATATTTTTCATTGATTATTATATCATTATTTAAAATAGTAGGAATAAAATCATTTTTTTGAATTTTTACATTAAAAATATTAAAATTATATAGATATTGATCTAATAGTTTTATATTTTCTACATATAGATATTTATGGATTATTCTAAATAGTAAATCACTTTCTTGAATTATTATTAAATCTTCTATTAAAATATTTAATTTATTAATAATATAATTTAGTATAGAATCAAAATCTTGTTTAGTATTATTTAATTCAATATAAAAAAATAATCGTATATTTTTATTATAATCAACATATTCATATATATTACATTTATGTTTACTTTGAAATTTTTTAATATCTTTTAATGTTGATAATGAATATTGTTTATTTAAAACAGATTGTTTAAAAATAAATATATCAGATTTTTGATTATTTAATGCATCTTTCAAATAATTATATGATTTCATTAATTTATATGTATATTTATCTTTTAAATTGATTTAAATATTTTTATTTTTAATGACTAAAAAAGAAGAAATTATAGATGAAACACTACAAATTCTAGCCTATTCAGATGATATTCCATTAAAATACAAAGATTTAAAAAAAATAATGGATAATTATTTGATAAAAGAAAAAAAACAAAAAAAAATAAAAAAAAATATTGAAAAACAAAATACAGATATTAAGCAAACATATGAAAATTTTATAAATGAACATTTGAAAAAAAAATTGGGATTACAAGAAATTTTAGATTTATGGCAGATTAGAAGAAATAATTTAAGTATATAGAGATATATTATATTAAATTATATAAATATGAGTCATATGAATGAATTTATACAAGATTTATCTAAGTCAATAAATAATATTACTGAGTCACAAAGAGAAACTTATTTTTTACATAAAGTTCAATCTTTTTTGAAAAAACATGATGATTTAGAAACTCAAAATATAATTACTAATTTACTATCTAAAAATATTTCGAATCATATAGAAAAAATAAAATATAAAAATAATGATTCTGATATTGTCTTAATTACTCAATACTATAATGCCAAAGATGAAAATAGATTTAAAGAAAATTTAGTATGTTTAATTAATAATATTGTAAATGAAAATATTAGTAAAGTATGTCTATTAAATGAAGAAGAATATGATTTAAGTTTTGTATTTAATAAAATTGGTGATAGTTATAGAAAAAAAGTGAAACAAACTGTAATTGAGGCAAGAATGACTTTTCTAGATGCTTTTAATTATGCTAATACTTTTTTAAAAAATAAAATAGTGATTATTGCTAATTTAGATATATTTTTTAATGATACAATAAATCAATGTAAAAGTTTTGATTTTGATAATTTATTTATTTCATTATCACGATATGATTTACATAATGATTTTGATTTTCAAGGTTCTAATACAATTCATAAATTTTCACATCAAGGTGGTTTTGGTAATCCTGTAATTGATAGTGCTGATAGTTGGATTTTTGAAGCACCAATTAAAACCTGTCCTGAATCAAAAATAATGTTAGGTTCCGCAGGTTGTGATACTATATTAAATTATTTATATAAATATACTTTAAACTATAATGTTATTAATCCTGTTAATAGTATAGTTAGTATTCATTATCATTTAGATCAAAATAGACAAAATTTTACCGATAATTTAGATGAAAATAGACAGAGTGTTTCTAGTAATCTTGTAAGAAATCATTCTCAAAAAAATTATAATAGTGATAATAGTTATAATCCTACTAATTATAATCATTATTATCTATTACAGAAAAATATTATATTATGTAATAAAATTGAATCTTTCTGCACTTTTGCTACTAAGGGAGCTTATTCAGATTTAAAACTATTACTAAAGTCTTTAGAAAATTATCATAATGATATACCAGTATTTATATTATGTGATAAATGGACTGACGAACAGATTGAAAAAGATAATTATAATTTAAATATTTATAAAAGGATTGATTTAGAAAAGTATTGTAATATGAATAGACAAATAATGGAACAAAATAATTTATTTATTGAATTTTTATTAAAAAAATGTGATACTATTGATTATGCTATGAGTTTTTATTCAAATACTGTTTTTATTGATGCTGATATAGTATTGTTAAATAAGTTTGATTTAATGATAGATATAACTTATGATGTTGGACTAAGTCCTCATAATATATTTGAAGAAACTAGTAAAAAATTTGGAATTTATAATGCAGGATTTATGTATATTAAAAATAAAAATGTTACAACTTTCTGGAGAAATAAAGTAAACACTTATAATGGTTTTGATGATCAGCAGGCTTTAGATTATTTTAAGGATGAATTTAATGTATATGAGTTTGATGATAGTTATAATTTTGGATGGTGGAGATTATTTCAGTGTGATAATCCACAATTACGAGCTGATTCATTTACTATTGATGATACTACAATATACTATCAATATAAAACACTCAAATGTGTTCATACTCATTTTTATCAACAAAATGATAATCAAACTATTCAGTTTAATCAATTTATTGTTCGTATGTTAAATAAAATTAAACATCCTATGATTAAATACATATTAAATCAAAAAGAAGAAAAAATTATACAAAAAAAAGAAATAAATAAAAATTTTAATAAACTAAATGAAAACGTATTATCTTTAGGTAGTAGTTGTGATGGAGCAAATATATTAAAATATTTTAATTATCAAACAAAAAATAGATTTTTTGATTTTTTATGGAATGAAAAAAGAGGATTAGAAGCTATATGTCAAATAATTGAAAATGATTTTTTA
>MDTA01161782.1_pt1 | contig 11386 bp, 7 predicted proteins | sample 811151 | NCBI WGS metagenome assembly MDTA01 (sample SAMN05326648, study PRJNA326480) | marine metagenome | isolation source: seawater | place: Indian Ocean: South | collected 2010 | reverse complement strand
TTCCTTTTGCAATTCATTGAACTCGTGGTTGTAGGTTTCGCGATCAGTTTCGCTCTTTGATATATCGTTGAAGAATGCCTTGAGCTCGGCCATCCGGTCAACAATTTCTCCTGCAACTTTCATGGCACCATCCTGCATTTGCAGGAAAGATACGCCATTTTGCGTGTTCATCATTGAAGCAGCAGCTCTGCGCATGCTGCTTTGCAGTTTTAATCCAACTGCGAGTCCACCTGCGTCATCCGCGGGGGATACAATTCGCTTGCCGCTTGACAAGCGTTGCAAACTCTTCGTCAAAAGATTGTTTGCACGTTTCATGTTCAGCGCTGAATAAGACGCTGGCATATTCGAATTTATGGTTAGGCTCACTGTATGTCCTCCTTGACTTTGTGAAGGCGTCATCCTTGACACCTGAATTAACTGGAAGGGGTTTGGGGTCTCCCCTTGTCGTCGACCTCCTTGTCTTCGACGCTAGGGATAATCGTCTTCACGGATTCAGACTTTAGAAAAAATTCTTAAAGACCTCTTACATGCAAGGTCATTAAAATACATAAATTATTGATATATAATAATTTATATTATATTTAAGACACGCTATTTTTTTTAAATTTTCTGCTTTATAGTTGAAATGGGGATCGGTCGGTGTCATTGATACTAACATGCCCAAAGTATCGGCAGATAACGAAGATGTCGTATTTGACGGCGAAATCCCCAGGCAACCTGCACAAGTCTACGAATTGATCATGGGTGCACTTAGTGAACAGGGTCGGGCAGTAGTAAAGTTTTTGGTGGATGGTGAAGATGCCCTGCAAAAAAGTGACTTCCCTGAGTCCTTCGATGAAATTGAAGCCTTTAGTCTATCCCATGATGAACTAACCTTGCGGCTGATTCTTGAGTCGGTGAAACAACTTGGGCAGATCGAGGAACAATTTGATGCCTATGTAAAAAACATTCTTTCCGTAGCTTGGTCGGAAGTCTTTAGCAGAATGGATCAGTTTATCGAAAAAGTACAGCCTTTCGCTGACCTACTGGATAACCTGACTCCCTATGCCAAGACCTATGAGCCACCATGGATGGATGCCCTTGAAGCAGTGTCTTCGGATCAGACTGAGTCGCTCGGCAAAATCCTTACTTCATTCGAGCAGGGAAATCCCTCCCTGTTATCCGATGAGTTGACCATAAACTTTATACCAATCTTTAAGCGTAGCAGAAAATTGTTCAAGGAAGAGGTTATTCCTTTTCTTGAGGCTAAGGTGGAAAAGGAAAAAGTGGCGTGAAACCAATCCTGGATGCTAACCTGAGGGTGCTGAAAGCCAGATTTCCGATTGTTTACGAGCGTGTTCTTGGAGCTGGTGATCGCCCGCCGGACAATTTCCATTACCAAGAGGAAAAGGGAGCCTTTCGGCTTATGATTCAGAGAGGGGAGCACTCCTTTCCCGTCTACGGAGAAAATAAAAGGGACCAATTGTTGAACCGTTGGTATAAAGGACTAAACCTTGCCGGAGAATCTCTCTATGCGCTCACCGGTTTTGGGGATGGTTCTCACGCCCGGCATTTCCTTAATGAATCCTCCTCGGGGACAAATCTTCTGATTGCCGAAAAAGATCCCGCTTTGCTGCGCGAAACTCTTGCTCGTTTTGATTGCACCGACTTTCTTTCGAATGATCGTTGTGTCTTGGGAGTCGGGGAACTGGATGATGCCTTTTTCAATGATATACAGGGAGCCGCTCTGACCGGAGTGAACGAAGTGAATTGTGTAATTTTCTCTCCTTTGCACGGAGTCGATGAATCCTACTACGATCGCATGCGTAATGAGCTTCTCAGACAATATCTGGTGGTCCGCCCGCTGATGGAAGTCAATATCCGCACCGCTACGGATATCCAGGAGAATACCTTTCAGAATTTACCCTACATGGCACAGGCACCCGATGTCGGGGAACTCAAAGGGGCGTTTCCGGATATACCATTCATTCTCATTGGTGCGGGCCCTTCTTTGGATGAGTCGATTGATTTCCTTAAAGAAGTCCAAGATAGAGCGATTATCGTGGCAAGCAACAGTCCCTATCGAAAACTGATTAACAACGGCATAAAACCGCATCTTGTTGTCACTGCTGATCCTATGTCACCCACTTTGTTGGGTTTCAATAATGTAAGCCTTGAGGGGGTTCCGTTAGCCTGCCCCTTCAGTGCATATCCGGAAATTGTTAAAAGATTTTCCGGCAGAATTCTTTCCTGGTGCACTTTCAACCCAATCGTAGATGTCCTTAATCAGAGAACTGGAGGGAAACCAAGGACTCCGATTATGGAACAGGGAACGGTTTCAGGGTGCGTGTTAGATCTATCCGCTCTTTTTGGTTGTAAAAAAGTTTTGCTTGTCGGACAGGATATGGCGGTTCGGGACGATGGTCGTTATTACACGGACGACTCCTTTTATTCCGATTCAGGCGATCATTACGCGAATACAAAGAAAGGACAACAACTCCCCGGAAATACCCAGCAAAAGGTATTGGTTGAGGGCCGACTTTTCGTTTATCTCAAGACCTTCGAGCAATTCATTGCCAAAAACCCACAGGTTGAATACCGAAATTTGGCAAGGACTGGAGTTCGGGTTAAGGGGGCACCGTATGCAACTTATGAGGACGCAATCGATTGGATCGGAGAAGAGACAAGGTCGTCTCCTTTTGTTGAAAAAGTTTCTTATCTCCTTGATAATCAAGGCGAATGCCCGGATCTCAATTTGATTTACAAACCGGCCAGAGAATATGTTGAGGAGTTGTTCGAAGAAGTTCTGACTGCATCCGTAGAGACGGAAATGCTTCCGGAAAAATTTTCCGGCACCAATTATTCAGACAACAAGCAAATACTTGCTTTGCTCAACAAAGCGGGTCAGGTGAACACCAAGGTCGACTCTAACAAATTGTACTGGAATTTCCTATTTGAGGGAAAAACCAAAGCTGAGTTGGTCAAATATCGCAGGACTATCAGGGAAATTGACTTTCCAAGCAAAGCGTGGGCAACAAGTCAGAGGAACAAAGAGTATTTCTGGGCCCTGAGTGAAGGGTGTCATTGGTTGCTTAATTCGCTCGATAAATACCTCGAAAATACTGGAAAAGACTGCTGAGTAGCTCGGGTTCTTAACCCTGGCCAATCGCACCGCTGTGTGGCATAAAATATGCTCTCGTACATGCGTGTTTGATAAGCAAACCAGATTCTTACTTTTTCATTTGGCAATGATCCTTCTTTGCCTGACCCGATTCTTTTGCTGATGGGTGCCGATCTCCAATTAACTGGCCTGGCCTCGGGTTTTGATTGGGCCCCTGTGGTGGATCAGTTGATTGAGTTGGAGCGGATACCCCAACAGCGACTTGAGAGGGAAAAGCAGGGTAATGAGGAAAAAATGTCCGATCTCACTGTGCTGAAAAGTCAGTTGGATACCCTCAATTCAGCGGGTAAGGCTCTCCAAAACGATGATCTTTTTCAGGCTCGCAAAATAACTTTTGATTCAGATTCCCTCAACGGTCTATCCGCATCTGCCGAAGCGGGCGCATTGACCGGCGAGTTTACCGTCAGCGTCTTTTCGAAAGGGACTCAGACCGAAATGTCTTCCAAAAATCGGGTACCAGATGGTCTTGGTGCCGGGCTTACCACGAGCACTGCCCTAAAGGATTTACCCCTTCAGACTGCTATAACCAAGGGTACATACACCATTTCAGGAAAGACATTATCCATCGACAACCTGGACCTAACTCTTGCTCAGGTTATGGTTTCGATCAATGCGGTGGTCAATGGTGTGGCCGGTGTAAATCCTGAAAGCGACGGATCCGGTATCACCTTCGAACTTGATGCGAGTGGCAATCGAATCATCGTCGACGGAGGTGAGATGTCCTCATCTTCTGCTCTTTCAAATGTACCGATCCTCGGTTCCCCCACAGACACTTCCAACTTCCTGTTATCCCTTAAGTTGTTGAACCGCCAAACTTCCACCCGGCACGCCGACCTTGAGTCAGGTAGCGGAGTTTCCCTTTGGTCGAGCCTGACAGGTAACAACTCTTTTTTACGGCAGAACGACACGGACGAATCCCTCTTGGCATCTGATTCAAGGATTTATGTTTCCGACGGATCAAATCTTTACCGCAGGATCGAAAAAGAAACTCAGTATGATAACACCACCGCGTACTCAGTGAATAGCAAGGTATACAGGAATGGATTTGTTTACAATATGAAGGGGAAGGGGGGAGACGGTCTAACTGCTTTCCCCTCAGCAAATTGGAGTGATTCAGTTCCTAGCGTGACCCAGGATGATGCCCTTGAAGAAGGGGGTGCTTTTTACAAATTACTCACTTCCTATGCATCCCTTACTCCTTCACCCCTTGATTTTGACGGTTCTAATTTCGATCCAGATTTGACCACTACCAACGCAGGTGCGATCGCCAAGGGTGGAGTGGATGAAGGGGGAGGCAATTACAATTTCTTTCGTGCGATCGTCAACCGCCCGGTTGGTAACACAGTGAACTGGGATTCGCTTGCTGCAGACTATGGTGCTGCTGGAATTGCCTCGACCGCTACTGCAAATGCTTTGTGGAACAATCTAATTCCATTGAAGATTCGGATAGGCGGAAGATTTTACAACACAACTGGTACCTACACTGCAGTCGAGCACTTGGGAAAAGATAGTGATGATACGATCTACGGTCCCGATGCTGCCTTCAATGGTCAAAAATATGTGGTTGGTAATGATTCAGATTCCACGGCAAACGCAAAGTATTACAAACCAACACACCTTCAATGGGATAAAGTCAATAAGATTGGAGGATCTGGAGCTCTGATTTCACATGGTGGAGCCTCCGCTGATTATAACAATTGGGCCACGGATGACTATGTTCAGATTACTCATCCCGTCAGCTCAAATGTGAAGTTTTATAAGGCAAGTTCCCAATGGGACCCGACCAATGCCGCCAATCCGGTAGCTGATGAACTATTCACGCTCGATACCTCGGCCGCAGTCAATTCTACGGATGGATTGGGTAAGCTTTGGGTAGATGGTGCTTATATTCAGGACACCCAGGCAGCCAGCGGGAATGCTGAGTTTTACAAAGCCATTGGTACGGGTGCTTGGAATAATGTGGGTTCACATGGCGGTGCTAGCGATGTTCAAAGTTGGTTGAAGGACACAGTGGTCTTTAATTCCGGTGACAGCAAATTCTACCAGGCGAAAGGTAATTTTTCCGTTATCAATGATCACGATGGAACTGGCAACACTCTTTACGAAACTTTCAACTCATCCAATGTAAACAACGCAACCAAGCTCGCTGCAATGGTGGTCGATAACGGCTCTGATACTTTTTACAAAGCGAAAGGCAACTGGGATGAAACCGATGAGCACAACGGAGGCGACCCGGTGAATGATTTTGAAACCACAGGTAATCTGTTTAACAACATTTATGCCCTTCGCACAGACGATAACAAAACCTATGAAGTTCTGGTCGACTTGACCGCCAACGCTAATCATGACAATAAAACAAACTACAGTCAGTATGATGTGGTCAAGCAAACCGGCACAGACAACTACTTCCGGGCACTAAAAAACCTGGCCGATTACACAACATCGACCGGTACAGTCACGGTTACTGAAGCGAATAATGGTTCCTCGAAGTTCGTCCTTGATACTAGCGGGATAAACGGAAAAATCTACAAGGGTAAAGCTGCCCTTGGTAACATCGATGCTTTCGACTCGACCCCGTCGGCGCTTTACTCTCCGAATGACATTGTAAAAGACGCCAGTTTATCCCCCACGGCTTTCTACAAAGCCTCCGCGGACTGGACGGCTGTGGGGACGGCTGTGGTTGATCATACATCTGGAAACGCACCCACTCAGGATGCAAGTGGACGTATTGTCAGGAATTCTAGTGATAGTGCCTTTTACAAGTCTAAGGGAGATTTCACTTCGCTATCCAGTTATGTCAACGACAGTGCCATAACAGCAGGTTCCTCCTTCGCCGACACCGTCAAGTCGGGATCCAGTTACTACACGCCTACCTATGACATCGAAACCTCCTTCACCAACACCAACGACTACAACACGACAAAGGTAGTAAAAGAAGGTGGAGACTTCTTTCGGTTTAAGGTCAATTACTACGGCTCTTGGGGGGCAACCCCTGGGGGTGGGGTGGGGAATAACGAAATGGTTTACATTGCCGCAGACAATCAAATCTATCGCAATTCGAGTGGTGGCATTAACACTGCGGATCCAACCGGGGGTGGGATTACAGGTTGGACTGCTGTTGGAGCTAATTTGAACGCTGCTGAAGGCAGTCTAGGTGGAAGTGCTATTCTCCTGGAAAAAAACAGCACAACTGATCCGGCCACAGCCACCAATTGGTGGAACGATGTTTCCGGTGCGGTCAACCTTGGCAACACCAGTCACGCCTCTCTCTCCACTTATTGGGAGGATGCTTCAGCTGATGTTGCACTAGGGACGAGTTATTGGTCCATTACCACTGATCCGCAGGATGTGACGAATTCCACCTATTGGGTGGAGGACACAGATGCCACCGACCCTACTGCCAATGTGGGTACTAACGAATTTTGGGAAGATGTTACAAGCCTCGCTAATTTGAGTAATGTTACAGGGGCAGATACTCCCGGGATTGGGAATCGAATTTGGAAGGAAGTTGATTCCACAACTCTCACAGCTAATGCTCAATGGTGGGAGGAAATCGATGACGAAGATTTAGCTAACCCCGATGGGTCTAATACTGAGTTCTGGACAGATGTCACCACTGACCTGACTGGAGATACCATATTCAATTTTAACAATGTGGGCTCTGCTGGCACCATGGCAAATAATTACTGGTCAAATGCGACCACCGAGTTGACCGATGTTAGGGATGGGGGTTTTACGAATTGGTGGACGGATGTGGATACGGATCTTACCGATCTTACAAGCACCAGTACTGAGACTTCCGCGTTTTGGACGGATGTAACAGCTGAATTAACGGACGATAGTGACCCTAAATTCAGCAGTCATTGGACTGAATTTGCCCACGCTAACAGTGCAAGTGATTTTGATGCCTCCTTTTGGCAACAGATCAAACCGGGCATGGAAAGGTATAACTCCGATGGATCCTCGGGTTTGGTCGGCGGTTCGATCGACTACTCGATTTGGGGCAAATTGGGTAATGTTCGGGGATACGAGGGTACAGACGGGAGATTTGGTACTCATGATACCGGTGAAGGTTTTGATGCTAGCGGTCTATCGGATTTTGGAGGGTGGGCAGGTTCAGCCACTCTCGGTATGGTGGTCAAAGGTTCGGATAATAATTATTATGAATGCAAGGTAGCTAACACTTCCTTGGACCCGGCACTCGGAAATGAAAACGATTGGCATTTTCTTGGCTCTTCCCTTGCTAACGCTAAAAAGCACTATTACACAGATACTGATTATTGGGAGCAGGTAACGATTGGAGACTTCTCAGATACGAATTACTGGGAGGAAGTCACAGAGACTATTATCCAAAGCAGCCAGGATCTTGGAACTATTGATGTGACCCAAGTCCTAGGCTCTGCTAATTTCAAAAGTTCACTCACCGGTCTGAACGGAGCGAACCAGGGCGTTTTCTTTATTGGCGAAGGGGAGGGTGCGGTGCGTATCGATTATGATGCTGATACGGATACCGTCTTTAATATTATTGACAGAGTAAATTCATCGACCGCGAATGTTCACATGTATTATGACCCGGTGAGTGACCGTTTTGTCGTTCGAAACGATGAGGCTGGATCCGTGGGTCTCACGCTTCATGAATCCTCCAGTTGGGATTCCCTCTCATCTTCAGCAAATGAAGGACGGGGCAACCTTTTGGAACTCATGGGCTTAAGTGCACCCGCAGATACCAGTACCTATGCGGATTATGACACTGGTGGAGCCGTGGCAAATGGTGATTTTCTTTTCCGAACCGTCGGAGGGGAAACCACCTATTGGCAGGCATTACAAGCCTCCCCGTCAGAAGTTCCATCAATCACCAGCTCACAATGGAGACAAGTGATCCCGGGGGTCGGCCGGGCCATTTCCGATGAATTGGGTAAAAACTCCCAGGTCAAGGTGAATGGGGGTGATCTCGTATACAGCAACAAGACCTCATTTACTGAAGATGAACATGGATATGATGGCATTTCTTTTGACATCGCAAATGTCTCAATAGGTGCAACGGGAACCTTTACGGTTGCCAAGGACTCTTCGAGAGCGAAATCAGCAATTGATAGTTTCGTTACGGAGTTCAATGACGCTCAGGATTATATCAAGAGTTTGGTCTCAGTGACCAATGACGGGGAGAATGTAACTTCCGGAAAATTTTCCAGTAACATTGAAATCAGTCGTTTGGGAAGTCAGTTGAGAAAGACTGTTTTTGGAGAATCGATCCCACATTCAGAAAGTGCAACCACGACCGACGGTGCTAATGTGATCGTTTCCGATGATACCAAGTTAACCAATCTGGCAACGGACTTGAAGCTTGGTGCGAACGACAGTGGATACACAGTAAAGATTTTAGAGGATTCAACTAATGGGAATAATGTCTCGTACCGTGCATGGGATGGCACGGCGTGGCAGGCAAGTGATGCAGTTTATTCTTCTTTTAGGCTTTCCAATATTGGTCTCGACTTCGGTATTGGGTCCGACCGTTTGCAAGTGAAGAATTCCGCTCTTCTGCTTCAGGCACTGGAGGATGAACCAGATAAAGTCCAGGCTCTGTTTGATCAGGCGAGTACGACAACATATGATGCCAATACCCAGAAAACAAGAGCGTACGAAGGTGTTTCACAGGCGGTTGATGATTTCATAACCTCTTTTCTTTCGGGTGACTCCGGGACCGGTTACAAGGGTGCTTACAACACTCACATAGAAAGCATTCGCAGCCAGAATAAACGACTCGATGAACGCATTGAGGATTTTGAATCCTACATTGAGCAAAGAGAGAAGACATTAAGTGAGGGATTTATGCGCATGGAAGAAATGCAGTCCAAACTTAATACCCAACTTCAAACCTTACAAAATTCATTCAAGCAATCATGAAAGTTAATCTCTTTACCATTTTGTTGCTGTTGGCACTCGCTCTTTCCTCTTGCAGGAAATTCGAGCAGGAAAAGGTTTTGGCTCGAGCCGAGCCCTTTGTGCCCACAAATCTTTATCCCGTTGAGCGTCTCCCAACCTATTTCAATCGGGTTGTTGTTTTGCCCTGTTATCATGCAGACCCCGATTCGCCTCTTCTGGAATACATTGATGATGTTTTTCATCAGGAATTGGCCCAAGAAAGGATCTTTGAAACCATTCGGCTCTCCTCAGACGACATGCGGGATCTGTTTGGTCAGCGTAGAATCTCATCTTCCTCCAATCTGCCTGAAAACTTTCTTCGAACTCTTGATCAGCAAACGGGTGCGAATGGCGTACTCTTTGTGGACCTTCATTCCTTCAGACCCTACCGACCGATGTCTTTGGGAGTGAGATCGAAGTTAGTTGACTTAAAATCCGGAGAGTTCATGTGGGCAATAGACGAAACCTTTGACTTGGGTCACGCTGGAATCATAGTAGGAGCATCCGCTTTTCAGGAAAAAGCACAAGTTCGAGCTCTTTCTTCCAAGACCTCGGGCAGTGTCCTTCATTCGCCAAGAGTGTTTGCAAAATACATAGCCTCGACAATTTTCTCAACCATGCCAATGCGTTAGTCATTAATAGGTTGCATTTTTATAGTTTCTGGCACAGAATAAGCTTGTAAGAAATTTATGGATCCGATCAGTGGTAATAATTCAAGCAATCTCCACCGTACATACGGTGCCTCGGAGGTTGGCTCACAGGGAGACACCCCAACACCCAAAGCAGATGAATCTTCAAAGGTTTCTTTAACCAACCTTAGTGAGTTATCGGATCGAGTTGAGCAGTCGGGAAATGATATCCGCCCCGAAGTAGTTGAAAGAGCAAAGTTGTTGCTTGATGACCCAGAATGGTTGAGTGATGAAAATATTGACAAGATGGTCGGAAAGATAATTCAAAACGAGGATTTCTAATTCTTCTTTACCCCTCAGGAAATCATGCAGTACGATAAAATTGCGCGATCATATAAAGCCCAGTCCGTTCAAACCGCAAGTCCAGGCAAACTAGTTCTGATGCTCTTCGACGGCTATTTGCGTTTCACCACTGCAGCACGTCGTTCCTTTGAGGAAACTGATTTCACAAAAAGAAATGAAGGTGTTAACAATAATTTAATTCGAGCACAGAACATAGTCACCGAATTGCAGTCTTCCCTTGACATGTCAGTGCCTGGAGAACTTCCTGGAACATTATACCGTCTGTACGATTATGTTTTGCACCAGTTGCAGCAGTCCAATTTGCAAAAAAAGGAAGAACCAATTGACGAAGCGGATAAAGTCATCAACGAACTTCGTGAGGCTTGGGCGGAAATGCTTTCCAAAAACCCTGAAGGCGGGATGACTGGAGACCAGCAATCTGGTTCCATATCTCTTCAAGCCTAGTGTAGTCTCTTTTAGGGGAGTGAGCACATCCAAGTTCTCCCGTTTTCTCGAGATTCTTGAGTTGCATGAAAACCTATTGCATGCCGAAACTCAAGCAATCGCGGCCAAGCATTTGGATACGATTGAATCTTTGATTGAAACGAAGGAGGAAAATCTCAACTTACTGCTAGGGGTTAAGGAAGAACTTAATTCCAACCCAAGACAAAATAAGCAAGCGGATGAGTTGATTGAAAAGATTCTCAAACTTCAGGATCGCAATTCAAAATCCTTTGCCAAACTTTACCAGAATAAAAATACAGAGAAAATGGGTAGAGGTAGAGACCAGTTGTCTCAGGATAAACGCCTCAAAAGAGCTTATCTTGGATAAAATCCAAAAGTTTAGGGGACATAATATTTCCTCCATTGGTCTTGCCGTGCCTGGATCCTTAAATTAGGATAATCACCTTTTATGGCTAAATTAAATCTTTTCCAAAAGGTATGGAGAAAACATACAGTTGGACTCCTTTCCAACGGTCAGACGCAGTTGTTCGTCGGCAGACACCTCATTCATGAGGTTACAAGTCCGCAAGCCTTTGGTATGTTAAGGGAAAAAAACCTACCCGTGCGCTACCCTGAAAGGACTTATGCGACCGTGGATCATATCGTACCCACAAATGAGGTTGCAGAGCCATACTCCGATCCCTTGGCTGATGCGATGATTCGGGAACTCCGAAAGAATTGCAAGGATTTTGGGGTAACTTTTTTTGATGTCGATACTGGGATGCAAGGCATTGTGCATGTGGTTGGACCAGAGCAGGGATTAACCCAACCAGGTATGACGATTGCCTGCGGTGATTCCCACACATCAACCCATGGAGCGTTCGGAGCT
>MDTA01030110.1_pt1 | contig 11386 bp, 6 predicted proteins | sample 811151 | NCBI WGS metagenome assembly MDTA01 (sample SAMN05326648, study PRJNA326480) | marine metagenome | isolation source: seawater | place: Indian Ocean: South | collected 2010 | reverse complement strand
TGGTATACACACGCAGGTCGCCGTGGCCTTATGCCTGCCGTAGAAAAATTCAACGTTATTACTGGCGAAGCGCACTCACCTACGCAGACCACAGTGGCAAACGTATCAGCTAATACTGAGGAAAACACAAACATCTCTGAAGATGTGGCACGCGACATGGACGAACAGCAGGGCAACTTCTTCCGCGAAGACGGCACTGCGATCAATGGCACTCTGAACAAACTGCAAGTACAGGGTATTGCAAATAAAGTACTATCTAAGCTGAAGCTGAAGCCGCGTGTAACTGTTGTACGCAATCAGACTGAGCTAGCTCAGGAAGACCCTGCACTGTACAGCCAAGCGGTAGCGTCACGGCCTAATAACGACTTTGATGCAGTAAACGCTGCAGGTTTCTCAGTGGGCGATCAAGTAATTCTGTTTACTGATAACCTTAAAACAGAGAAACAAGTACGTTTTGTGCTGGCACACGAAGCTATGGGTCACTTTGGATTCCGTGCTTTCTTACCTCAGGCTCAGCTACGCAAGCTATTTAACGACATCTACGACAACGACATGTCACTGCGCTATGCCATCGACAATAAGATGGACTTGGGCATGGACAAGTTTGAGGCTGTAGAAGAAGTACTAGCTGACGCAGCAGCCTACATGGACATGAGCGTTGTGCGCCGCATAGTTCAAGCCATCAAAGATGTGCTGAACTCACTAGGCTTTGACTTCCAAGACGACCTCGCCAGGTACATCATACGTCAATCACGCAGGAACTTGTTGCAGGGTGGTAGCGGCCTTGTGACTATGCAAGAGCTAAGACGTAACATGCAGAGCTTACAAACTGAGAACATGTTGGGACGTTTCTCTGAAGCTAAGTTGTCTGCTGATATGGCCTCGCGTGCGTTCTCATCCTATGCCCACGCGAAACCGTTTGGCGATTATGGCGGTATGCGTGGCTTTAGTAACTTCCTCAAGAAAGCTAAGGACATTGAGAACTTCAACGATGCCAAAGACTTTATCGGTGAAATACTTGAGACTGTTCAGACTCTAGACAACAAAGCCAAGCGTAGCGTTGGCCTTCAGATGATCTTTGACATCTTCCAAGATCGTGCTAACCGCGCACGCAGGTTCCTAAACGGATATAAAAACCTCACTGCCTACTCCAACGCAGCGTGGTCTGTTAACTACGATGGCGTAAAGATAGCTCCTCCTACTGATATAGAAAAGCTGCAAGCAGGTCAGCTACTAGCATGGGGCGCACGCCACAAGCAGAGAGCCGTGACCGAAGAACAGATTAGAGACAACCCTGATCTCGTTAAGGAAGTACCTGAAGGCTCAGGCAACTTTGCGATTGATGATAGAGCGCTTGCAGCCGCAGAGCGAGCTGGCAGACTAACACGCGAGGACTTCCAGAATGGAATCTTGGTGTATACAGGCGACCCAGCTGACGGAAACACAAAGACTTGGAGGCCAACGTTCCGTAACCCTAAGACAGGTAAGGACGAAGCGTTTACCATTACTGACAATATATGGCGCATCTATACTGAGCAGCGTGCGGCTGTGAACAAGTCAGCACAAGATGTTGTCATGGCTGTGATCGAAGGCGGCCAGGCGCAGAAAGAAAACACGCTGCAGATGTACAAGCGAGTTCATAAAATGTCTGACGCAGAAGTAGAAGTCATGCGTAAGATCATGGACAAGTACAAAGAGTTGTATACCGCAGGCGCTTCTCAGTCAGGTGGCTCATACAGATACCGTGGTGACTCCACTAAGCGAGCATCGTTCTTCCTGAGAGAAGTAAACCGTGCATTGTTTAAGCAGGACAAAATCCAAGACTGGGCAACTGGGCAAGTTATATTCAAAGATGGCGACAACCAAACAGTCATGGCTGGCCCAGAGTACCAAGACATTATCGACGGATTGCAGAAGATCAACGCCCGTTACAAAACTCCGCAAGCTAACCGGATTACTTCAGGTATTGGCAACTTGTTCCTGTTAGATGTACAAGCAGCGAACGCGCAGTACCGTGCAAAGCAAACAATTATGAACGCCTACGTTCCGTTTACCCGCCGAGGTAAGTGGCAAATCAGACTACAAGCTGTGGATCAGTCTGGTAATCCAGTGGCTATGGATGAGCTATGGTCTAGCGTACTGCCGTACTACCAAGCAGATAATCGTGCGGACTCCAGAGAGATTATGAATAATCTTAACTCAGAGTTTGAAGGTGCTGATGTAACCATTGTAAACGCAGATGGCCAAGAGCAAACAGTTCAGTTCCGTGCTGTGATGGAAAAGAAACGTCAGGGTTCTCCACTTGGTCAACAGCAAAACATTAACGACTTCATCCAGATTCTGTCTCGCTTGGATGTGAACATCAATCCTGAAGAACGTAACAGAATTATTGAGGCTCTGACCCGACAAGAAGCAAGCGCTCGTAAGTCTATAGAGCGTATGGGTAACGCTGGCTGGGATCCAAATGTACTGAAAAGCACAGCAGAATATCTTGAGACGCAAGCGCATGTGGCAGGGCAGGCTTACTACCGCCACCGCCTAAACAACGTGATGCTTACTGACAGTTTCTGGCGCGGTGACACCACTGAGTTAGACAGGCTGTATGCAGCCACTCAGCGTAAGAACATGTCTCCAGAAGAAAAGCGTAAAGCCAACGCAGCCTACGATGACTACGCACTGAAGTATTCAAACATGGCAGCGCAAGGCCAGAGAGAAGCTATCAATCGACTCGACCCAACTAAAACCCTCCGCAATAAGGGGCAGGGTGAGATGTACAGAGGCGATGCTCTGAAATTACAACAGTTCTACGCCGAAGCAGGAAACATTGTAGATTCTACTGAGGACTTGTTGTCAGGTGAAACTGGCTCAAAGATCAAGATGTTTACAGTTGTTGCTCAACTTGGTGGTAGCTTGGCTACTGCGCTAGTAAACTCTGTATCGCTTGCTACTCATGCCCATCCATATCTTGCCTTCTATAACGAGAGCAGGGCATATGGCGGTGGCTTCGGTTGGAGCAACGCAGGTATGGAGATCAGCAGAGCAACAAAGAATATGATCAACCACAAGCTGTCTGATTCCGATTATCTAGACAAAGTTGTTGCTGATAAGAAACTACAGAAGAAGCATCGTCTTACTGAGGATGAAGCAATAGCACTGCGTGACATGACTTATCAGGGTGTGCTTCAGTCAGCACAGGCTAACGCACTGGTGGGTACGTCAAGAGGCGGTGTATACAACAACAAAGTTCAGAACGCCATCCAGACATGGATGATTGGCTTTACTTTCACAGAGCAACTTAACCGTAGAGCTACAGCACTTGCATCTTTCCGCTTGCATAAAGCCAGAGCGATTGCAGGTACACCAGAATATACTCAGCTTGAACGTAAGAAGAACCGCACTGATGCTGAACAAACACGTTTCGATGAGCTAAATGCTCAGTTTAATCGTGAAGCCGCAGACTTTGCTAAGACTGCTGTGAACACATCTCAGGGTGAATACGCTATGTTCAACCGCCCAGAGATGGCTCGTGGTAACATAGGTCAGTACATCTTTATCTACAAACAGTTCTCAATCATTACTGTGCAGATGCTACGCCACATGCCTATACAAGGTCAGCTGTATTTCCTGTCTATGTTGTTCATATTTGCAGGACTCAAAGGTCTGCCATTTGCCGATGATCTCATGGACTTGTACGACACGTTAATGCAGAAGCTAAACTTCAAGCAGGAGCCTATTGAGCTTTACTTGAACAAGTTGTTCGCTGAGTTAGCCCCTGGCTATGAACAGCAACTAATGCGCGGTTGGCTAGATAAGTATATGGCAGGTACTATCTCTACTCGCTTGGGCTTTGGTGATCTGCTACCACTTACAGGAGCAGGTTTAGCAGGAGCAAGTTGGCAACGTGAAGTAGCTAACTTCTTAGGGCCAATGTACTCAAGCATGGAAGGTGCGGCAGTAACCGCAGGTAAGGTTTCTCGCTTCGGTGCTGAAGCAATAGGTCTTCAGCCAGATTTGACCTCAGTCAGTGACGTTCTGAAAGAAGCACCAGTGGCAGGTATCAGAGCGTTAAACGATGCGCTTACATATTACGACACAGGTGTAATCACAAACGGTCAGGGTAAGTTAGTCGATGGAGATGCTAGCCTAGCACAGATCCTGTTCAGAGCGGCAGGGTTCTACCCATCTGTTGCCACAAGAGACAACGACATTGTTCGTATGAGCAAACAACATGCCGCTCACATACAGTCTTGGGATCAGCGCTTTAAGAACAAGTACATCAAAGGTTATATAACTGACGACTTTGACCTGATGGATGACGTACTTGATATGGTAGATGACTGGAACTTTATCCATGAAGGCACAGCGTTTGAGCTAAAGAACTTTGAGGCAAGAGCTAACAGAGCCGCAAAGCTATCCGCCTTGCCGACAGCAGAACGGTTCCTCAAGACATCTCCAAAATCAGTGCGTGATGACACTAAGTTCTTGATGGAGTTGTATGACTCACCGTCTATCAATGATCTGTAACAATTTGTAACTGTCCGTAAGCTAGATCATCAGCCGCTACATCTGCGTTCTCAAGCAAGCTCTGGAAACGAGGGTGCGTCAGGTTGAACCCGATGACATAGGACTGCGCCAACTTGATTGGTGTGTCCTTGCCAAGTGAAGCCTTCTCTGACTTCGGTGTAGCAATCACGTTCTCCACAGTAAGTTCCTGTTTGAATGACTTGTAGTCCGCGCCGCGTACAGACAACCACTTGCGGAAGTGAGTGCGGTCAATCATCATAGTACCCTTATCGAATGGGTCAGCCGCAGATTTACGGAACACATCAAGGCGAACACGAACATCCCCTCGTGGCATACGACTGTAGTCTGGCTGTGGCTTTTGCCCAGAGGTGTGCATGATAGTAACTTGAGCATCTGCACTGTCAGCCATGTACTCAGCAATAAGATCAAAGCAATCGACTTGGTTCTCTTGCACTGTCCTACGGATAGCACCAATCTGTGACAGTACCCACTCGGTTGCTTGGCGGTAGTCAAACTGTATTAAGTTCCACTCGCTTGCCAGTTTCATACCTAAGTCTGCAAGCACAATAGCTTGCTCCCAGTAGCGTTCTTCGCCACTGAAGCGAGACTTATATCGTTTCTGGAACGTATCCGATGCCTCTGCTATGGCCGCTTGTAGCCCATCTTCGCCCATCTCAAGTAGGTTTTTTATGAACAGTCTACCTGCATGACCATAGTTAGCGTGGATAGCTTCGTATATCTTACGACCTGCTTCTGAGTTCCGTATGAATATAGGACTCTGCGGCACAGTAATCTCTAGTAGACGAGCCATCTGTGCATCTGTGTCTAATCCGGATGCAATCAGCTTACTTTGTAGAGACTTGTTGGTGGATACCACGACTGGTGTAGCCCATGTCTTAGCATCACGTTCCTCTGCATTACGATTAAGACGAGCTTTGTCTCGGCCTTGTGTCACCCAATAGCAGAAGTCACCGACCTCTTTGTCGTTCATCATGGTGACTTCATCTATCGTCAGCGGAAGGTTAGCGTATGTGCCAAGTCGTGCGAACAAGCTGTTCTGTGTGTACTTAGCCGCAAAGTGTAGCTTGTCAGGGTTGCCGTAGATCGACTGCGCCCAGTACTGAGCCAGTGTTTTACCGCCCCCTGTGGCTCCATACAGCGATACTGTCAGACCTTTGAGGCCAGTAAAATTATATAGAGGGGCAGAGAAAGCTACGCCCAGTGTGAACATGTGCGCTTTGAGATCTGCTTTCTCCAGTATTGAGGTTAGATTAGACCATCCTTCTAGCGTACCTTTTGTCTGGTACAATTCACCTCCTTGACGTTGTACCCCAGAGGATAGTTTGATTGCTTCTTCTGACACCAGTCCGTTAGCGTCACGCTTAACTACTGTGTCGCCCAGAACAAATGCCGTGTTGTTTTCTTTCCAACCCATTGTTGAATAGAGGTTAGTCATGGCACGGATTTGTCTAAGCTCTTCCATGTATGACCGCATCATAAGTTGAAAGTACTCCGTTTGCCGTTTGTTATATAGGACAATACCTTGGTCTGCGATTGCTGTTGCGAACTCTCGACTGCCCTCTGCTAAGTACGCTTGTCTCAGTGTAATCTCTTGCCACCCCATGTGCGGCCTGTTCCAATGAAAGCGAACTGTCTCGTATCCCAGTGACTCATCATAGCCGTAGCCCACTGGATAAATGTCGAACTTACATACATCAATATCTGTATCGTCTATCGTAACTTTGATGCCATCAGCTGTGCGCTTGAATGGCTTCGGCATAGGTATAGAGTTAGCGACTTTATCTAGTGCCTCTTGTGGAACAGCCACCTCTTGATACTGCACCCCAAGTCTGGCAGGTGAACCGATTTTGCCTTTGAACTTACAGCCTCTACAGCCATTCGGCCTGTCTGCCTCAAACTTCGCACATGTCGTTGGCCCTGTCGTGGACTGTTTCCAGTGAGCAAGTTTCTGTAAGGTTGCTCTTTCATCATACGACGGATGTTTATTGCTCCACTCCTTTGCTGTTTGCTCAGGGTCTACACAGTGAGCCGCTACCCCTATGATGTCGTACCATAGTGGCTCATCTACATCACCTTGATTAGCCACAGCCCACTCAATCTGCTTACACTTGCTTGCTACTACAGAGCCTACAGCAGGTGGAAACTCTTGTTTTACTGCTAGATTATTCAGCAACGTGTTGTCACGAGTGTGATCTATAGCGCTGCCAGGGGATGCTTTGAAGTAATAACTTAGACAATCCCTCAGGGTCTGAACGTCTACAGGTTCAGCATCAACGAGCATCTTTACTTCGTTGCCGCCCTTCGTGTTTGTAGTTCCTACAGGCCGCAGTACTCTTGCGCTGTCAGCAGGTACAGCAGGGTCAACCTCAAAGCCTTTTGCGACACAGGCTTCCTTCATAGCCTCTGCCAGTGGCTTCCAATCATCAGGCTCTAACTCTTTGGTCAGTACCCAGTACACATGCAGACCGTTGCCTGAATGGATGATAAGTGGTTTGGGTAAGCGCATCTCAGATACAAACTTACCAAGAGCTTGTAGCCCTTCTTTCCATGTGGGGAATGGTTTACCGTCACCGCAGTCCACATCTACAGCTATCAGCTTAGTGGCTCGTACATTGTCTTGCTTTCTGTTGCCCTTATTCCCGAAAGCAGACACAGCGAAATAGACATTCTTGTCTGGCTGTGACGTTGATAGCCTCTTACAGGCTTGTGCGAGTTCCTCTACCGTATCGAAAAAGCCTTGTTGTACTTTACCTTCAGGGCTTATTAGAGTTGTTACATAGTACCCTTCAGACGGTAGGACTCGCTGTAAAAAACTCAGCGTATCCATTGTTGTTACCTTCACAGTTACGGAAGGGGCTTGCGCCCCTCCCTTTTACCTTAGTCCTGTTTGTCCAAAATCTCAAGAAGCCTTTGGAAACGATCCTTCTGATCAAGGGCTATAACCTCTGGTTGAGGCCACCCTTCTGACAGCATGGCTAACATCTGCCTCAATACGTCACGGACTTTCTCATCGTTCTTCTTACGGATAGCTTTGCCCTTTACCCATCCGTAGTAAGTCATCCGTGACACATCAAGTAGTTGTGCCATGTTGCCTGTGGTCAGTAGCATGTGTTTCCGCAGTGCTTCCACTTTCGTGAAGTCAAGCGGTGGCACATTAGTCATCAGCTACATCTCCTACCAGTGCGGCAATCTCAGCCGCTAGATCATCAGCTTGCCCATTGGCTACAGGTGCGGCCTTTGGTTCTTCTACTACCTTCGGTGCAGGTGTAGGCTCAGCGGCCTTCTTTGCGCCAAATCCTTTCACAGGAGCAGGTTTCTCTGCGACTGTCTCAGGTGCAGGTGCAGGAGCAACAGGTACAGGCTTGCTTTCAACTGCCGGTACTTCGACAGGCTTACTTACAGCAGCAAGTTCTCCTGTGATCTTCTTAACGTCATCAGTCCCAAAGAGCTTATCGACAGCAGTTTGTGTCTGCTCATCGTTGAAGCCGCCAAAAGCAAACATCAGCTTGGGGAAAGACGCACTTGTATCGAATGATACTTTTGTCCGTACAATCTCAGGAGCGATGCCTCTCACTGACAGTTCTTTCTGATATGCGTTAAGACCTTTCAACGCGGCAGGTGTAACGTTCAACAGATACACAACTCCATCAGGGTCATCAGCCGCTACGATTGCCAGTCTCTTCTGGTCAGAACACGCTTTGACCTGTTGGCCTTGAGCAGTCACCTTAGAACCCCATGCGTTTTGAGGGCATGAAGCACAGAGGTCATTCTGCTTTGACTCGGCATCAGGGTGTGGACTGATACCATCTAGCGACCAACAGTCTGGTGCTGTGGACTCACTATCTGGTGTCCATTCTTTCTCATACCATGTCTTTGACAGCTTCGGGTTAGCCCCTACGATGATTACCTCAAGGGTATTGCTGTCCAACACAGTCTCGCTACCGCCTTCGACAATGCGGAAACGTGCGCCTTTGATTGAGATCCGTGGATAGGTATCTTCGTTAGAAGCCATACCTCCTGACAGTGATGCGGCAAGCGCAGATGGCTTACCAACTTTGTCTGCCAAGTGTGCAGGTACTTGAATGTTTGCAGGAATAATATCGTTCATTGTCATCTCCTAGTCTTCGACTTTGTTTGCAGGTTTACGGACGTTTACATCAATGCGTGTTCCGTAATTCACGCCTGACGGTACGGTTTTATTCTGTTCGATATAGCCCCGAACAGCGTTCTTACTGACACGTTTCTCTAACATGTCATATGCTTCGTTCTCCTTGACAAAGGATAGAACAGCATCCCAATCGGCTACGTTTGCGTAGTCATTGGTTGTGACAAAGGCAGTGCCGTGTGCTGTCTTGAAAGACGTTACTCCCTCGGCATCAGCTTTCGTCTTAATCCACGCTTCAAGTTTCGCCATCTTGTCCTTGAGTTCTTTGACTTGGTCTTTGATCTCAGCTTCAAGAGCTTCCTTCTTATTGCGATACTTGAGGTACGCTTCTATTACTTGGTCTACAGTCATATCGTTACCTCGTTTCTTGTTGTATCAAATCCAGTAACAAGCCTTGTAGTTTTTGCTTGTTCTTGAGCCGTTCATACATACGGTACTCAACTTCTGTACCTTCTATATGCACAACATTTGACACATGTTTTTTACCAATGCGCTCTATCCGACCATTCGCCTGAACGTATTGTTCGTTGCTTGTTACTGGCCCATACCAGACAACCGTAGATGCGGCAGTCAAGGTTAGCCCATGAGCCATAGTCGCAGGGTGCGCTATCAACACATGTGGTTCTTTGCTATTCTGAAAGTTATGGAATATCTCGTTGCGTTGCTTGGCAGATACTTCGCCATTCACTACACCGATAGACCAATGCTTTCCTAGCTCTCGCTCCAACATGCGTAACGTGCCTGTTAGTGGCACGAATACAATTACTTTACCTCCTACTTCATCTATTACCTCCTTCACAGCGTTTACTCTTGGGGAACAATCAAGTTCTATGTTGCGACCATCATCCCCATAGGCCACACCACATGCTATCTGAACAAGTTTCTGTAACTTGACCGCCTCATTGACAGCGGTGATAGTTCCTTCCTCCGCCATCTCGGTTACGAAATGACGTAGCATCTTTGTGTAGTGTTCCTTCTGCTCCTTGGTCATCTCGACCTTGCGTGTCTGGAACACTGTATCTGGTAGGTCAAAGCACTCATCCCTTGTGTACCTGACAGCAGGTTGCAGGATATGTTTGACAGTCTCCACTGACTCTGGTCTTGGTATCCACTTCCACTGACCAATCTTCATCATCACCTGTTCTCTGAACGCAGTGTATGTCTTGGTACAGAACGGACTATCTACTAGCTTTGCTAACGCCCAAGCATCTGTCGGATCGTTCGGCGTGGGTGTACCTGTCATAAGCCACAAACGTGTTGTGGTGTTCTTTGCCATCCACTTCCTCAAGATCTTGAACCTGTTTGTAGATGGGTTACGATACACAGCCGCTTCGTCAATGATGATTAAGTCAAACATATCAACGGCTTCGTCTGCTATGATAGGGAAACCATCATGGTTGATGATAAAAAAGTCAGCATCTACATGTAGTAGTTTCTTACGTTTAGCCGCAGTGCCATGTAAGGTTACATGCTTACGCTCAGGAAAGCCCATAAAGATACCGTCACCCCATACACGTTCAAGTGTGGATAACGGGGATATAATTAAGACCTTCTTAATAGAACCTGTTTTCATAAGGTAGTCACACGCCCATAGCGCAGACTGTGTCTTACCAGTACCTATCTCGTTAAGCACCAGAGCCTTCTGGTTCATCGTTAGAAAGGCGGCAGTCATTTTCTGGTGTTCGTATGGTGTGAACCTGCCTTCCCAATCATAATAATATAGTATAGGCGCAGGGGCTTGGATGCCTAAGTTACGCAGAACCTTGACCTCATCCTGTCGATGAGGTGTTACAACCAAGTTCTTACCCTTGAAGTTCAGAACCTTTGCAGTTGGTATTGTGTCTAGCACTCTGTTTGGGTTTGTAAGATTTAGTGCCAGAGCTTTGTGTTGCTCTACTACTAACATTCTAAGTCCACCCATCTCGTGTCAAGTTGTTCGTGTATGTATTGACGAACCTCCTCGATGGTGGCGTCATCATACACAAGAAAGCATTTGCCTCCTGCCATCTCTATCTCCTTCATACATTTGATTTGTAGGGCGGTTGGCTTCTTAGTTTTGTCAGCCTTACATTCCATTCCTACAAACCGTCCACTTACAATAGCTACCTTGTCTGGAATACCCGACCTTCCAAAAGGCCCTGCCTGTGGGTTGTAATACCAGACACCTTCTTCCTTCAACATCTTGTCAAGTTTACGTTTAATCTTTCCTTCAGGTGTAGATGCCATAAGATTACATACTTGTCAAGTTAAATTTGTGCGTACTCACACATATTTTGTGCAGGACAGAACCTACATAAGCCACTTGGCTTGGCAGGCCAGTTCTCTGTCTCCGCAGATTTGTAGATGCGGTCTATCCTAGCTAGTAGGTTTTGCCACATCTCAGCAGACTGGTCTCGACTAAATTCTTCCGAGTCCATCTTCATCTCTTTGAGCCAGACAAACGTGGTCTTTATGTTTACGATCTCAGGGAAATGCTTCCACACTTGTAGTGCGAACATCTCAAGCTGTGTAAAATCTGGCCTACGCTTACCTGTCTTCCAATCAAGTACGATTGCTGTGTCCTCTTTCAGTATCAGTACATCAAGTATGGATCTCAGCCATGCGTCATCCGCAAACCAACTTGTTGGTGTAAGGTCTTCCGTCAGTGTCAGCTGTCGCTCAGCGTGTAACTCTCCG
>MDTA01187519.1_pt1 | contig 11391 bp, 11 predicted proteins | sample 811151 | NCBI WGS metagenome assembly MDTA01 (sample SAMN05326648, study PRJNA326480) | marine metagenome | isolation source: seawater | place: Indian Ocean: South | collected 2010 | reverse complement strand
TGGCCATCTGTTCAGAACGAGTTTTTACAAGTAAAAGTCCAGTTTGGTAATCAAATACATTTGCAATAGCTAAAGCTGAATATTCACCTAGACTATGTCCAGCCACAGCAAATGGTTTAATACCTTTGTTTTTTAATAGCTCTCCAATTAAAACAGAAATAACATATATAGCAGGTTGAGTATATTCCGTTTGTTGCAATATTTTATCAGGGCCTTCAAAAATAATAGATTTAATATCACAGCCCATTATATCATTGGCTTGATTAATCATTTTTTTACCTAATGAAGTATTTTCAAATAAATCTTTTCCCATTCCAACATATTGTGATGATTGTCCTGGGAAAATCCATGCCTTATTCATATAGTTGAACTACCATTTAATTAAAATACTTCCCCAAGTAAATCCTGCACCAAATGCAGATAATAAAATATAATCACCATCTTTAATTTTTTTATCATTCAATGCTTCATTCATACCAATTCCAATAGTTCCTGCAGTGGTATTACCATAGCGATTAATATTAATTAGAACCTTATCTTTAGAGATTTTACATCTTTCTGATGTTGCATCAATAATTCTTTTATTAGCTTGGTGTGGTATGAAAAGTGTAATATCATTTCCAGTTAAATTATTTTTTAAAAGAATTTTTTCAGATACATCAGCCATTCCCTTAACTGCAAATTTGAATACTTTTTTTCCGTCTTGTTTAATATAATGCTGTTTTTTGTTAATTGAATCGATTGTAGCTGGTATTCGGCTTCCTCCTCCTGGAACATGTAAAAAATTACCACCCAATCCATCCATGTGTAAAATAGAGTCAATTATACCAGATTCAGAATTACTAGGTTCAAGAATCGCCCCTCCTGCACCATCACCAAATAGTACACAAGTATCTCTATCTGTAAAATCAAGAATGGATGACATAGTATCAACTCCAATGACCATAACTTTTTTATACCTACCTGAGATAATAAAATTATTGGCAGTTTCTAAACCATAAATATAGCCTGAACATGCACCGCTTAAATCAAATCCCCATGCATTATTAGCACCAATATTTTTTTGAACAATAGCTGCAGTTGATGGTGTAAAATGATCTGGTGTAACTGTTGAAATAATAATTAGATCAATTTCTTCTGCGGAAATACCCCTTTTAATCAATAATTCATTAGCTACTTTTGTTGACAAATCTGATGAAGCTTCTCCGGAGTTTACAATACGACGCTCTTGAATTCCTGTTCTTGATTGAATCCATTCATCTGATGTATCTACTAATTTTTCTAAATCAAAATTAGTCATTACATTTTCTGGTACAAAGTGCGCTGTGGATGTGATTTTAGCTCTCACTATTGTTCTCGAGGTTTTTTGAGAGACTTTTTTGAGTATCACTTATTAAATTATTTTCTATACATTTTTGGGCTAAAAAAATGGAGTTCATAATTGATTTTGAACCAGAACTACCATGACAAACTATTGAAATTCCATTTACACCAAGTAGAGGTACACCACCATGCTCTTCATAATCATATCTATTCTTTAAAGATTTAAATACAGGTTGCATTAATTTAGCACCGATTCTATAGGATAATTTTTGTTGTATTTTTTCTTCTATTTCATTGGTAAAGAAAGAGAAGAGAGATTCAGAAAACTTTAATATTGTATTTCCAACAAAACCATCACAGATGAGAACATCAGCTTCTGAATTCAATAATTGTCGACCTTCTACATTTACAATAAAATTAGGAATTTTTGATAGTAAACTATAAGCTTCTACATATAGATCAGATCCTTTATTTGATTCACTACCAATATTTACTAGTCCTATTTTTGGATTTGGAAAACCTTCAACATGATCATAATAATGACTAGCCATCAAAGCAAATTGTGATAGATGTTTTGGTTTTGCATCTGGGTTTGCCCCAACATCGCATAATATTTTACCGCGACCTTCAGTAGGAAAATATGCAGCGAGAGCTGGTCGCATTACACCAGGAATTCTACCTAATGATAATAAACTAACAGATAATATAGCACCTGTATGACCAGCACTAATAAATCCATCAGCTAGATTATCTTTAACCATTTGAATTCCTCGAACCATAGATGAATTAGGTTTTGATTTCAGTACTTTAGATGCCTTATCGTCCATAGTAACTATTTCATCTGTATGTATTACCTGGATTTCTTTAGGATAGTTGTCACCTAAAATTCTTTTAATTGCCGTTTCATCTCCCAAAAGACAAATATATAGATCTTTTGATGAATATTTGATAGCATCTAAGGAGCCTTTTACAGCAGAATAGGGGGCAAAGTCACCACCCATTGCATCGATGGCAAATTTCATTTAAAATAAAATGCTAAGAAGCAGATACAACTGGTCGCCCACGGTAATATCCACAGTTTGGACAAGCGCGATGTGGCATTTTTGTCTGACCACATTGAGGACACTTAGTTATTGATACAGTAGCCGATTTATAATGAGTACGTCGTTTTTTACCACGTGCTTTTGATTGTCGTTTTTTTGGCAATGCCATAAAACCTCCTCATTTGAGATCAAAATTTATTTTTTTTAATTTATCCCATGTACTATCAGAATCTTCTGTTTTGCAGTCGCAGGATGATTTATTAATATTAATACCACACTGTGGGCATAGCCCTTTGCAGTGAATTTTGCAAAGCGGATTCATGGGCTCATCAAGACTTATTTTATCTGCAATTAGTTCACCTAAGTTAATTTTTTCTTTATTAAGTGGAAAAAATAGAATTTCATTTATATTTTGGTTCTTTAAATCTTTTTTATGACTTAAGATTACTTTGAAGGTAACTGCAAAATTGTTTAAATATGGTTTTAAACATCGAATACAAACATATTCATTAAGTCCGTGAATTTTTCCCCAAATACTAAAACCATATTCTATATTTTTTGAAGAAATAGTACATTGTATCGTATCTTCTAAAAATATTATACCACGTTCAGGTAAAACCTTAGCAGATATTTCAAAGAGCCTATTGTTCAATTCTGAAGCTATTTGTGACCGAATTAACTTCATTTTAAGCTAGTTATATTACCTTTTTCTTTCAATTTATCCAAGGTAGAAAGGATCTTTTGTTATTGTTTTTTTATATAATATTTGAGATGTTATTCTTCTTCTCCATCATCATCATCATCATCAATTATATCAAAAATATTATGATCTAATCTTAGATCATCTTCATCTTTTCTATTTAATATGTCATCTTGATCAGATAGCTTTTTAAATATTAAAAACATTAAAGTTTGTCCAACGGATAGGATAGATAAGCTATAAGAGAATATCGATAGTGAGATTAAGAAAAATGAAATTGCTAGAATGATACCTGCAAAAGTACTGAAAAAAGATAATGGCTCATAAATATCAGGTAAATTGAAATCAAAGATAATAGATAGCCATTCTAAATGGATTAGGTTTGCAGAAAAGTTTACTATATTTGCATATTTTTGGCCCATTAAAATTTCATTACCAAAAACATTGTTAATTAATTTAATTCCGCTTTCAAAAAAGTAACCTAATATTATTGTACTGATAATTACTAAAGGAGTGAGAATAATGTTATATATAATTATTCTCCAAGGTTGCGACCAAGTTATAGAATAACTCTGGAATATGCTTCCCATTGTATCTTCTTCATATATTCCAACTATAGCCGGAACATAAATAAGAGATGCTAATAAAACTATTAATGTATAAATAGTAAATATTGCTCCAAAAAAGTATAACAGATAAGGTATAGAAAATAAAAAATCTCCGATATATGGTATTAATCCTAACAGAGCAAATAAACTTGCAAATAAAATAAAAAATAAAATAATTAGAATAAATCCTATTGGAGTGAATACAATTGCATGCCAATGGCTTCTAGTATAGTTCCAAGCATCTTTTATAGAGTAAAAATTATTTCCCTTCAATTGCTTTAATGTTAGTCTGCTTACACTAGTATTAGCAAAATATATTGCGATTATCCAAGCAGTTATACCAATATAATATGTGAGCCAAGAATACCATTCTAAATCATTATTGAACAGATATGGCTTAAACCCATATTTATTTAGAGCATCAAGTAGACTAAAACCGCTTAGTATTAATGAAATATAGCTAAAAAACCAGTAAAAGATAAATCCAGCAATATTTCCAATGATAAAGATCCATATTTTTTTTCCACTTAGAGCTAGTCTTGGAGCCTTAAATAGATCTCTATAATCAAAAAAAAGATGAGTTTTATGCACTAAATTTCCAAGATTTTTATTGTTCAATTCTCACAAAATCAACCCAAGTAGTAATTCCAATTTGTTTTGATAGACTATTAGCTGCAGATTTGGCAGATTTATAGTCATCATAGCTTCCAACTCTAACACGATACCAGATATTATTATTATCAAATATTGCCTTTTGGATATATGCATCAAAACCATTACTGATCATTTTTTGAGCAAAATTTTGAGCCTGTTTTAAACTCTTTTTTGATGTAATCTGAATCGTAAATAAATCTGTTTTCGCGGGTATTGAATTTCCATTTTTTGGTAAATTATTTGAGGATTTATTGATTAAAGATTTTGATGTAACCTTTATTTGGTCATTATCAACTTCAAGTGTGTCATTATAAATTATTTCTTCATCTTCATATTCATCTTCATATTCATCTTCATCTTCGTATTCATCTTCGTATTCATCTTCATTTTCGTATTCTTCTTCGTATTCATCTTCATTTTTTTCAGATATAAGACTTTCATCATCTAAACTTTCATTTAGCCATTCTTCATCTTGATTATCAATATCTTCTTCAAGTTCATCAACTCTTTTTTCTGCATCAATAATTGTAAAGGAAAATGTCTGGCTTGAAATTTCATCTCCATATTGAGATACTATAACTTCTATATTATAATCACCTGGATAATCAGGACTAAAAGTCATTTTTTGACCATCATTAGATTTCTCTAAATCTGATGAATTGATTAATGAACCATCAGGTTGTTCAACTAAAGTCCAATTAAAGTCAACATCCTCGCCTTCATTAGGATTTTCAGCAGTGATAAGAATTGATTCATCAACATAACCTTCAATTCCCGCATTGCATGAAATCATCATAAATAACACGAATAAAGATAGTCTTTTGTAAATAAGAAAATTCATTGAATGCTTATAAGTTCACTCTCTGAGAAGAAAAAGGCAATTTCTTTTTCTGCATTTTCATCACTATCTGAACCATGTACTGCATTTTCTTGCACATTATTAGCAAAATCTCTACGAATTGTTCCTTCAATTGCTTCTTTTGGATTAGTAGCACCGATTGTTTCTCTCCAAGCTGATACTGCATTATCTTTTTGTAATGCTAAAACCATACAAGCATTGGATGACATAAATTCTGTTAATTCACTATAGAAAGGACGATCTTTATGCACAGCATAAAATTCTTCAGCTTGTGATTTAGTCATTTTTAATAATTTTGCGCATAGAACATTAAATCCAGCTTCAAGTATTCTATCGTATATTTTTCCTGTGTATCTATTTTTTATAGCATCAGGCTTAATTATTGCAAATGTTTTATTTCCCATTATTTAGTATCCTTTCTTCTTAAAGCAAAAAAATTAGTTAAAAAAATAGTCATTTTTAATTTTGCATGGAAGCTTTCATTAATGTACCAATATCTGCAACGGACTCAGCTACAGAAATACCACAATCATTTAAAATTTTCATTTTTGCATCCGCAGTATCTTCTCCTCCCGAAACAATAGCACCAGCATGCCCCATTCTTCGACCGGGAGGCGCAGTTTGTCCTGCGATAAATCCAACTATTGGTTTGGATACATTATTTTTTGCCCAATTTGCAGCTTCAATTTCCATTTGACCGCCAATTTCACCGATAACAACGATTCCTTTTGTTTCTGGATCAGATTCAAACAGTTCTAAGCAATCTTTCATAGTAGTTCCAATGATAGGATCACCACCTATACCTATTGCTGTTGTTTGTCCTAACCCCACATTAACCAATTGATCAATAGCTTCATAAGTAAGAGTCCCTGATTTTGAAATTACACCAATACTACCTTTTTGACATATAAAACCTGGCATAATACCAAGCTTACATTCATCTATTGTAATTATTCCGGGACAGTTTGGGCCAACAAGCCTCGTACCATTTTGTTCTATAATTTTTTTTACTTTTACCATATCATGAATTGGAACACCTTCTGTAATACAAACGACAACTTTTATTCCAGCAAAACTAGCTTCTATAATAGCTTCAGCGGCAAAAGGAGGAGGTACAAAAATGATTGACGTATCTGCATTAGTTTCTTTAACTGTTTCTTCTACCGAATTAAAGACAGGGACAAGATTATTTAATGTTTTTTGTCCACCTTTTCCTGGAGTAACTCCAGCAACAATATTTGTTCCATAATCCATCATTTGTTTTGCATGGAATTGACCTTCTGATCCAGTTATACCTTGTACAATTACATTTGAATTTTTATTGACTAAAATTGACATATTAAATCTCCTGTTTACCTAATGCAGCTTTTACAACTTTTTCTGCGGCATCTTTCATACCTATTGCAGGAATAATTGACACTCCAGAATCACCAAGTATCCTTTGGGCTTTTTCAGCATTAGTGCCTTCTAAACGAACCACTACAGGTACATCTAATCCTAATTCTTTTACAGCTTGCACGACACCATTGGCTACGCGATCACAACGAACAATTCCACCAAAAATATTAATTAAAATAGCTTTTACATTTTTATCAGATAAAATTATTCTAAATCCGTTTTTTACAGTTTCAGATGAAGCGGTACCACCAACATCAAGAAAGTTGGCAGGTTCACCTCCAGATAGTTTTATAATATCCATTGTTGCCATAGCCAATCCTGCGCCATTCACCATACAGCCAACATTTCCATCAAGCTTGATATAATTAAGATGAAATTTTTTGGCTTCAACTTCCATAGGGTCTTCTTCATCTAAATCGCGCATTTTAGCGATGTTTTTTTGACGAAATAGTGCATTATCATCAATATTAATTTTTGAATCTAGAATAATAATTTTGTTATCTTTTGTTAATACTAGTGGATTCACTTCCAAAATAGTGGCATCAGTGTCCTTATAGCATTGATACATTTGCATAAATATTTTTATAGCAGATTTCAATGGATTTCCTGTCAGACCTAAAGCATATGCTAATTTTCTAGCTTGAAAAGATTTCATACCTAATAAAGGATTAATCCAAATTTTGGTGATCTTTTCAGGAGTTTTATCAGCTACTTTCTCAATTTCCATCCCACCTTCAGAAGAAACCATGAAAACATCCATTGCTTTACTTCTATCCAACGTTATTGCAGTATAATATTCTTTAGCAATATCAAATGCTTGTGTTACATAAACTTTTTTGACGAGTTGACCTTTGTCACCAGTTTGATGTGTTACCAAATTCATTCCAAAAATATTTCTAGCATTTTCTAATGCTTTTTCAAAATTGGGTGAATATTTTACACCACCTCCCTTACCACGGCCTCCAGCATGAATTTGGGCTTTAATAACTACATCATTAGTATCAAAATCTTTTTGTACACGAGTTATCGTAGATTCTGCGTCTTCTAATTTTTCAAAGATATAGCCATCTTGTATTGGCATGCCGTAATCGGAAAAAATCTTTTTTCCTTGATATTCATGTACTTTCATTGTTAATTCCTTATTTCTGTTCCTGCTTTACCATTTAATGCATCCTTAATACAGGGTATAGATGTTATTATTACTTTTTTTCCATGATACTTTAAAAAATGTATTGCAGCTTTTATTTTTGGACCTATACTGCCTTCTTGGAACTCTCCAGATGCATAAAGTTCTTCGACTTTTAAACGATTTATAGAATAGATTGGTTTTTGGAATTCTGTTCCAAAATTTTTATAGATATTATTTACATCAGTGATAATCCAAAGTTCATCTGCTCTAATAATTCTTCCTAATTTTGCTGCAGTATAATCTTTATCAATTACGGCATCAAGGCCTTCAAGGTGGCTTAAGTTGTTGTTATATACTGGAATACCACCACCGCCACAAGCAATGACAATTGTACCACGATCTACTAATGCTTTTATGGATTTTCCATGCATAATATATTCAGGCATAGGAGAAGGAACCACTCTACGCCATTTTCCTGGTTCTTGCTCTTTAATATTCCAGTCGAATTTTTCGGCTAGATTTTTAATATCTTTTTTATTGTAGTGTATACCAATATATTTTGTGGGATTTTTAATTGATGGATCATTTTCATTTACAATTACCTGAGTAATCATGGTCACCACTTCTCGATCTATTTTTAAGTCTCGGAGTTTATTTTGCATGGTCTGCTGAATCATGTAACCAATGGAACCTTGGCTACCAGCAACGCAAACACCAAGTGGAAGAGGAGGTACTTTATCATGAGTAAGATCCATTCGGAGCAATTCGTTTCCTACTTGAGGCCCATTGCCGTGATTAATACAAATATTATAACCAAGTTCAATAAAATATTCAATCCCTTCCAGAGTATCTCTTGTATGGGCAAATTGTTGATGAATATCACCAGTTTCACCTTTAGGAGATAGAGAATTGCCTCCCATCGCAATCATAGCTGTTCTAGTAGTTTTATTCAAATTATAACTTTATAAAAAATATTTCATGTTAGTTTAGATTAATCATTTTGTAAAAAAGGATATCGATAATCTTTAGGAGTATCAAATGTCTCTTTTATAGTACGTATAGAAATCCATCTTTGCAAATTTAGGTCTAATCCAGCTTTATCATTTGTTCCTGATGCTCGACTACCTCCAAAAGGTTGTTGCCCAACTACAGCTCCTGTAGGTTTATCATTAATATAAAAGTTTCCAGCTGAATGTGTTAACCGTTTTTTTGCTTCGTTCATGGCAACCTTATTATATCCCATGATACAACCGGTGAGTGCATAGGGAGATGTTGAGTCTACTAAATCAATTGTTGTATCCCAATCTTGAGGTTCATAAAGATAAATAGTTAATACAGGACCGAAAATCTCTTCTTCCATAGTCTTGAAGTGTGGATTATTAGTTAAAATAGTCGTAGGATCAATGAAGTAGCCTTTTGAATCATCATATGTTCCACCAGATATTATTTCAGCTTCTTCAGACTTATTAGCGTAATCAATATATGAAACGATAGAATCGAATGCAGGTTTATCAATAACAGCATTCATAAAATTTGTAAAATCTCTAGGCGAGCCTACCTTTATAGTATCTAATTCATTTAAATATTTTTCCTTTACTTTTTTCCAAATTGTAGTAGGTATATAAACACGACTCATAGCTGAACATTTTTGCCCTTGAAATTCAAATGCACCGCGAATCATTGCTGTAACTAATTCATCAATATTAGCAGATTCATGAGCTAGACAAAAATCTTTACCACCTGTTTCACCTACAATCCTAGGATAGGTTTTGTATTGGTTAATATGGGTACCAATAGTTTTCCAAATATGTTGAAAAGTTGCTGTAGAACCAGTGAAGTGCACACCAGCTAAATTTGGATTTCTCAATATTGGATTTCCGATTTTTGATCCAGAACCAGGAATAAAATTAATAACGCCTCCAGGTAGTCCAGCCTCTTCTAACATTTTCATCAGGTAATAACAAGGTAATACTGCAGATGATGCGGGCTTCCAAAGTGCAACATTACCCATGAGTGCAGGTGCAGAAGGCAAGTTTGCTGCAATAGATGTAAAATTAAATGGCGTAATTGCAAATACAAAGCCTTCGAGCGGGCGATATTCTAAATGATTTTGTATTCCTTTAGGCGAGATTAATGGTTGGTTTGAATAAATCTCTTCAGCATATTGTGCATTAAAGTTGAAAAAATCTATTAATTCACAAGCAGAATCAATTTCAGCCTGAAAAGCATTTTTACTTTGGTTTAACATGGTTGCAGCATTGATAGTATCACGCCATGGTCCTTGAAGAAGTACTGCGGCTTTTCTAAATATTTTTGTTCTTTTTTCTAGGGTAGTCCTTGACCAAGCTTTCCATGATTCCATAGCTGAATCAATTGCTTGTTGTGCTTCATGTTTACCAGCCCTATGATATGTGGCTAAAATATGTTGATGATTATGAGGCATCACACAAGTCTTAGTATCACCTGTTTTTATTTCTTTACCACCAATAATAAGTGGAATTTCTATAGTTTCCGATTGCATTTTGTCGTAACAGGCTTGAAGACTAGCTCGTTCTTCTGAACCTGGTTTAAATGATTTAACAGGTTCATTTATTGCTTGAATAATTTTTGTCATTGTATATCTTTTTAATAAAAAAACGTTAAATAATAACCTGGAAAATTACCTTCTGGTTTTAGGCTAGACAATAACTAGAGTTTTGGTGTAATTCCATTAATAATAAGTTTTGAAGAATAAATAATGTTTAATTAAAAAAATATAAAGAATATTTCATGAATTAAATTTTGCAATTTCAATAAAATTATTTAGAGCGATTCGCATTTCTTTTAATCCTGGTGCAGTTACTAACTTTTGACGATGTTTTGCAGCACCAGGAAAACCCTTAATATAGTTTGAAAAATGCTTCCGCATTAAATTTGTACCAGTTCGTTCGCCACGATTATTAAGCAATAGATTAAAATGTTTTTTACAAGTTTCAGCAATTTCTAATAGAGTAGGAGGGGGAGGGAGTGGTATTTTATTTAATAATGCATTAGCATCTCGAAAGAACCAAGGATTACCTTGCGATGCTCTACCAATCATAACAGCATCACATCCAGTTTTTTCAAACATATTTATCATATCATCCATGGTACAGATATCTCCATTTCCAATTACTGGAATATTTACTGCTTCTTTCAATAATTTAATATAATCCCAATTTGCATTTCCAGTATATCTTTGTTTTGTAGTCCTAGGATGTAAAGTAATCGCTTTAACTCCAATTCTTTCTAAACGCTCTCCAACCTCAGGTATTACAATCATATCATGATTCCATCCTGCTCGCATTTTTACCGTTACAGGTATTTCAGGTACTGATTCAACTACTGCAGCGGTAATATCATCCATTAAGCATAAATCTTGAAGAGCAGCAGATCCACCACCTTTTTTAGTAACTTTTGGGACAGGGCATCCATAGTTTATATCTAAAATATCAGGTTTAAATTTTTTATATACAAATTTAGCTGCTTTTGCCATTATTTTAGCATTGCTGCCAAAAATTTGAATTCCAATTGGTCTTTCTGCATCTTCAAATTTAATCAAATCTAAAGTTTTAGTATTCTCACGTATAATTCCATCAGCTGATACAAATTCAGAATAAACAATACCAGCACCCATTTCTTTGCAAATAATTCGAAAT
>MDTA01172952.1_pt1 | contig 11391 bp, 10 predicted proteins | sample 811151 | NCBI WGS metagenome assembly MDTA01 (sample SAMN05326648, study PRJNA326480) | marine metagenome | isolation source: seawater | place: Indian Ocean: South | collected 2010 | reverse complement strand
TGTATAAATTAGAATATATTTTTTTTTCTGAAATACCAATTTTTTTTTGTAAAAAATCTAAGATAGCCTTACTGCCTTGGTGAAACAAAAAATAATCGATATCATCAAATTTCAAATTTGCATTGTTAATTAATTGGTTTATTTGAATTGGTATTTCTTTAGCAGCAAAGTTAAATATTTTTCTTCCATCCATATTTAAGAGCGATGTATCATTATTTAGAGCTGAACCTTCTTTGCCTCTTGTTGCGAAAATAAATTTACTCATTTTAAAATTTGATTTTAGTTTTGTGTCATTATTTGACCGTGACAATAATGTTACTGCAGCTGCATCAGAAAATAATAAAGAAGTATTTTTGTCAGCTGGATTAATTACCTTAGAATATGGATCACAGGTAAATAATAAGCCTTTTGAAAAGTTGTTTACTTCCATGAAACCCTTTAATATTGAAAGACCATAAACATACCCAGAACATCCAAGTGATATATCAAAACAAGCACAGTTATCATTTAAGCCTAATTTACCATGCAAAATACTTGACGTATGAGGAATGCCATTTCCATCTGGATTTTGAGTACACACTATAATGCAGTCAAAATTATTTGATAACTCTGGGTTTCTACTCTTAAGATTTAAAAATGCTTTTAAGCATAAGTCCGATGTCTCTTCATCTTTTTCCTTAACAAATATATTTTCAACACCAATCTTTTCTTTTACAAAATCTATATCAATGCCAAACTCTGAAATTCTATTTAAATTAGAGACTTTTGATTCTGGTTTATAAGAAGCTATGTCTGATAGATATATCATTTTCTAAACTATACTAAAGTAAAATACAGATTGCCTATGTTTTTACTATCAACAAAAATGCAAGATTTAAAGTGTTTATTGCCTAAAATACGATCCAATTTTAATGTAACATTATTTATATTGAAAATTTTATTTAAATCTTGAATTTCTATCATTGAAAAAAAAAATTTTTTTTTTATTTCTTTTACTCGAGAAGATAATAATTTTTTATTCATAAAAACTACTTTTTCAATAAAACTGATATCTTTATTTGTACTGATTGTGATAATGTCATCTTCTATAGCTGCTAAATCCATAATTACTTTTTCATACGAAGAATATTTTTCCTTGATAGGTTCAAATATTTCTTCAATGTAATAATAAAAAACAAACTCATTAAATTTTAGTTTTAATTCTGCACTTGAATTATTAGATAAATCAATATTAGAAATATTTTCACTTGTATGTATTATGCATTGGGAATGTATTGGCTTTTTAAAGCTTAATTTCAAATTTAATTGATCATTCTTTTTAAATTGTTTTAAAATTTGCTCTACTAAATTATTAAAAATATCGGTTCCGTGTACGTAACTTCTATTATCTTTAAATTTAAATTCAGTTTTTTTAACATTGTGATCCATAAAATAAAAATGATATATAAAATTTTAATTCTTAATTTTTGTTACTTTATTTAATTTATCGATAAGTTTTTGATCATTTAAATACTTCGGAATAATTGAGTTATTAATCTTTGAAATTTGTTTATTTTTTTTTAAGAATGATAAAATTTCTTCTAATCTAATATTATTTTTATAAAAATTAAAATTTCTATCTAACTTATTAAACATTATTAAATCCTCTTCATAATCTAATGTTAACCTATCTTTAGAGATCAAATTTTGTGGTAAATCTACATAATTAATTTTAAAAATGTTAGGGTTATTTTTAAAGTAAAATGACATATACTCGGAATATCTCGTATTCGGCATAAGTTCGTTCAATTTCATTAAACTACTAGTATTAATTATTTCCAGGTTTGTTCCTATTGCAGCTTTTTTTGTAGTTGTGAAATCTGCTGAGGATTGAAAATGATTTTTTAATAAAATTTGAAGAATATCATTTGAAATAAATGGCATATCTCCTGTTACTCTAATTATTGTATCAATCTTTATTTTTTTTATTATTTTCAAATATCTTTTTACAACATCTTCAGGATCTCCTCTGTGAAATATGACTTTTTTATCAAAAGTAAAATTTTTAAGAACTGCATCAGGTTTTAAATTGGATGTAGCTAAAATCGTATAATCAACATTTTTAAATGATAGCGCATTTTTTATACATAACTCAATAGATGATAATTTTCCAATTTTTAGTATTGCTTTATTTTTAAGTCTTGACGATTTCATTCGACATGCGATTAATGTGGCTATTTTTGATTTTGAAAAATATTCTTTCTTTAAAGTCTCATGTTTTTTTACTTTCCTATTTAGAATATAAAATTTATTTTGTAATTTTTTGATATCAATTGAAGTCAAGCCCTTTTGACTAGTGCGTCTAAATATAAAATCATCCTTTAAGCTAACTGGCCTTTTTAATACTATTTGTTTTCTAATAATTGGTGTAAGAATTGAATTCTCAAGATACTTTTTTTCCTTATTAATGATGAATTTATTATTTTCTATTTTTACAAAAATCTTTTTATTGTTTTTTAGATTTCTTTTTAGATTTTTTTCATATTCCAAGATCTCCTCACAGTTAGAACTAGAGTAATAATCATAATTTGTTTTTAAATGAGAGTGCATTATATGTTTCTCAATGATTTCTACACCTTTTGCAATAGCTTGCAGTGGATATTTATATGCATTTACTTCTTTAGGATTTATATGATCAGCATAAGACAATTTATGACTATAGGTTTTTTTTAAAATATTAATTTTATGAAGACCTGAATGATTTGGATGTGTTGGGTAGTCTTGGTAACCAAATTGGAGTATAATTTTATTTTGATCTATTTGTTGAAATTTATTAGTAAAATTTTTAATTTCATTTTTACTTATTCCTGAAATATTTATTATTAGATATAATTTATTGAAATTTAATTTTGCTAACTTTAATAATAAACGTTCATTGAAAAGAACTGAGGATTGAATTTTTATACCGTATATATACTTTTTATTATCATTTAATATCTTAAGTGAATAATTGTCGAAAATATCTAGCCAAACGTTTTTATATTTATAAGAATTTTTTATGATTTCATGCCATTGATTTGGATTAAAGTAGAGTTTTTTATAAGTTTTATACCAAGAATAATCATCTAATGCGAGGCTGCTATATTTAAATGGTTGGAATTTTATTCCTTGACCAAATTTCACATTTTTAAACTCATCTATTAATGACATTACATATTTATAATTACCTCCATGACAATTTGCTACCTCAAGGATGTGATAAGGCATCTTCATCTTAATAGTTTTTTAATGGTTTTTATTATCATTTTTTGATCATTTGCACTTAAATTTGGGAAAATTGGAAGAGAAACTTCTCTTTCATAGAATTCTTCTGCAAATATAAAATCTCCTTTATTATAGCGTAATTTTTTTTTAAAAAATGGTTGTAAATGTAAAGGCAGGTAGTGAACCTGTAAATTAATTTGATGGCTTTGCATTTTCTTAAAAAATAATTTTTTTGTAATTTTAAGTTTATTGAAGTTGATTTGTAATGGGTACAGGTGGTATGCATGAGAAACATTTAAGTTATCAAATTTAGGTAGTATAAACCTACTATCATTCTCAAATGCTTTATTGTATTTTTTGGCAATGTTTTGTCTTTTGATAATAAACTTATCTAGTTTATCTAACTGAGATACACCTAGAGCGCACTGTATATCAGTTAATCTATAATTATAACCTACTTCTTTTACATGATAAAGCCATGGACCAATTTTATTTGTATATTTATTTTTTATCATATTGTGACTTCTAAGAAGTTTAATTTCTCTATCAATGACAAAAGAATTTGTTAATACTGCCCCACCTTCACCAGTTGTAATATTTTTAACTGGATGAAAACTGTGAGTTACTATATCAGCATACTTAATAGCATACTTTTTTGAATTATTTAGCTTCGCTCCCATTGCATGACAATTGTCATTAATTAAATAAAAATTATATCTATCTGCCAACATTCTTAATTTTTTCCAATCGCATGGGTAACCTGCATAATCCACAGCAACTACTGCTTTTAGTTTTTTGCCAGTTTTTCTTAAATATTTGATTTTTTTTTCCAATAATTTTATATCCAGATTATAATTAACTGGATTTATATCGACTAAATCAATTTTTGCCCCAACAAAGTAAGCAGTAGTTGCAGATGCTAGAAATGTAATGGGTGATGTTATGATAATATCATTTTGCTTCCATTTCAGTGCAATAGCTACTAAATGTAAAGCTGCTGTTCCACTGGAAACAGCTGTAACATATTTTGCCCCAAAATATTTTGCCAATTTTTTTTCAAATTTAGGAACAAACTTACCTTGAGTTAGATAATCACTTTTTAATACTTTAATGACACTTTTAATGTCATCTTTTTCAATTGTCTGCTTACCATATCCGATCATTTATTGATCATAGAGATCAGTTGTTTAAGCTGACTTATTGATAAAAAGTTTTTATTGTTATGACTATTGTAACTGAATGGTATTTTTATTTTAATGAATTTCTTTTTCTTACTTTTAAGATACTTACTGTTTTTTGCAAGATATGTCTTAACGTTGTTAAGTATCACATAATAATCGTCAAATTCAATTGTATTCATTGAGTCAGACAAGGTAATCATTTCTTCATGAATTTTTTCACCAGGTCTTATTCCAACATTTTTTACTTTAATCTTGTTATCGATTGCTTTAATTAGATCGGTGACCCAAAAAGAATCAATCTTTGGCACAAAAATCTCACCTCCAAGCATATTTTCAAAAGATCTTAACACAAAATTAACACCCTCACTTAGAGTAATATTAAATCTTGTCATATTTTTGTCAGTAAGAGTTAGGAAACCTTTTTCTTTTTGATTTAAAAAAAATGGAGCAACAGATCCTCGACTTCCAAAAACATTGCCGTACCTAACAACAGAAAATTTCATATTTTTTTTACCCACATAATTATTGGCTGCTATAAATAATTTATCAGAAGTAAGTTTTGTCGCACCATATAAATTAATTGGGGCGGCAGCTTTGTCTGTACTTAAAGCAATAACTTTTTTTACTTGCCTTTCTAAGCATGCTTCAATTATATTTTGAGCACCAAATATATTTGTTTTTACTGCTTCAAATGGATTATATTCGGCTGTTGGCACTTGCTTGAGCGCTGCAGCATGAACCACAAAGTCAATTTCATTATCTAAGGCTAACAAAAGCCTATCCTTATCTCTGACGTCACCAATAAAATATCTTAATATTTTATTATACTTACTAAAATCTATTGAATTTTGCATCTCAAACTGTTTAAGCTCGTCTCTACTAAAAATTATTATCTTATTCGGTTTATAGTCAGTCAGTAATTTTTTAATAAAACTCTTACCAAATGACCCTGTTCCACCAGTAACAAAAATATTTTTATTGTTAAACATTTACCTATAAAAACCTTTATACCAATTAATGAAATTCTTAATCCCCTTTTCTATATTTATTTTGGGATTATAGTTCGACCAAGAACTAATTTTTTTGATATTTGCATGTGTTTTTAGAACATCTCCTTGCTGCAACGGTTTTAAATTGATCTTAGCTTTATCATTCAAATAATCTTCTATAATTCTTAAATAAGTTCTTAGACTTTTTGGTTTATTATTCCCTATATTAAAAATATTAAAAGGTATTTTTTCTTTTGAAGGTTTTTTAATTAAATTAATTATTCCATCAGCAATGTCAGTTACATAAGTAAAATCGCGAAAGTGATTACCTTTATTAAATAAGTTAATAGATTTTTTTTCTATAATGGCTTTTGTAAATTTAAAAAGTGCCATATCAGGTCTACCATAAGGCCCATAAACTGTAAAAAAGCGTAAACCGGTGCAGTTAAGAGAATGTATATTACTATATGAATATGCCATGACTTCGTTACTCTTTTTAGTTGCGGCATAAAAAGAAAGCGGCTTATCGGTGTTGAAATCTTCCTTTAAGGGAAAGTTTTTATTACTACCGTAGACTGAACTAGTAGAAGCAAAAATTAAATGCTTAATATTATTTGCCTTTGAACATTCTAATATATTGAAGAAGCCTACCAAATTACTTTTTACATACGACTCTGGTTTTAAAATCGAGTATCTTACTCCAGCTTGTGCAGCTAAATGAATCACATATTTATATTTATATATTTTAAAATGTCTTAATAAAGTTTTATTATTTGAAATATCAATTTTTGAAAACTTAAAATTTTTATGTTTTCTTAAAATTGAAAGTCTTCTTTTTTTTAGCGTAACATCATAGTAATCATTTAAATTATCAATTCCAAATACAACATTGTTTTTGTTCTCTAACAGTTTAATACTCGTGTGAAAGCCTATAAAGCCTGCTACGCCTGTTACTAAAATTTTCATATTTTAATGGTCAATTTCGGGATAATATTTATATTATCAAGAATAAGTTATCAATAAGTAAATAATAATCGAAATGAGTGAAATACTTGTACTTGAAATAAATGAGGTGCCTTGGAAAGTTATTAATAAATTCAGAAAGGATAATAAATATCAAAATATTATAAAGTTCTTTGACAGATCTGAAAATTATACAACCTATTGTGTCGATAAAAAAGGAATGCTAGATCCATGGGTAATATGGCCAACAATCCACAGAGGAATGGATTATAAAAAACATAATATAAAAAATTTAGGTCAAGATGTTTCAACTTTTAGAGGTGAGCCAATTTGGGAAGTATTCCTTAAAAAAAATTATAGTATTGGTATTTTTGGGTCATTACAAAGTTGGCCACCAAAAGATCCTGGACATACCGGTTTCTATGTTCCTGACACATTTGCACATAGTTCAGATTGCTATCCAAAATCATTAAACAGTTTTCAAAAGTTTAATTTGCAACAAGTAAGTAAAAATGGAAAAGTTATAAACAAAAATAGTATCTATAATATATCAGGTTTTCTAACATTTCTAAGTCTGCCTTTTTTATCCGTAAAAATTTCAACAATGGTCAAAATAATTTTTCAGCTTCTGTCGGAAGTATTCATACAAAGGAGGTTAGCATATAGACCTACATTTCAAACATTAATCGCATGGGACATTTTTAAAGGTCAATATTTAAAAAAACAAACCTACTTTTCAACATTTTTTACTAATCATATCGCCAACATTATGCATAGGTATTGGGATCATATTTTTTCTGATAAATCACCAAATTTTAATAATGAGCATAGACTAACCATGGAGTATGCAATGAAAGTGCTTGATAACATACTAGGAGACGTTATGCACTTTTGTAAATATAATAAAAATTTGTCCATTTATTTTATTTCGGGCATGGGTCAGGACAAGGTATATCATCCTGATCATGAAGGTTATGAGGCAAAAATAAAAGATATTTCTACGCTATGCAATTTCTTTGGCCTAGGCAGGAATGAATATAAACCACTATTAGCAATGGTACCTCAAGTTGCATTAGAAATAACAGATGAGAAGCTAAGAAAAAATTTAAGCAATAAATTAGGCTCAATATTCACATTAAGTAAAAAAAGGCTTTTTACTATTTTAGAGGAAGGAAATAGTCTTAGCATTTCAATATTGACACCAAAATTGAATGATTTTAAAAATAAAGAATTAATCTTTAGTGATCATGGAATTGAAAAGATCATTACTTTTAAAGATATTGGAGTTGAAATAATAAAAATGGATGCGGGCCAAGCGTATCATATACCTGAAGGTATTTTATCGATTTATACAGAAAATATTTCTAGTTTTAGAAGAGTTGACACTAACATTATAAAGACTGATCAGATAAAATCACTTATTATGAAACACGCAGGCATAATATAAATTTTTAGAGATTTACTGTTTACTAATCCATTTTATTGTTGAGTCTTTCCACTTTATGACATCCTCATTTTTATCAAACAATCTATAACTCGATCTACCGATATGGGTAAAGATAGGTTGATTTTTAAAATGATATTCTTCTCCCACATCACCAATAAATTTAGCTTCTTTGTTGTGTTTTCTGTATATTGGCATTGCAATTCCGGAATAGCCATTTTTTTTTAATTTGAATGGCAGCTGGTACCCTGTATCTAAGTAAATTGAATTTCCTTTATTTACACTATAAATTTTACTCATTTCATTTGACTTAATTTTTATTTTTTTTGTTTTATAAGTATTTAATAACTTAGACATAAAAGTTTGTTTTGGTACAAAAGAGATATTACATTTTTTTAGAATCCTAGTTCTAAAAAAACAAGCTATTGCATTTGGAAAATTTTTATATTTTTCACCATCATATTCAGCGCCAATAATGACATTATTGTTTTTAATTTGAGGCAATATATCTTTGTCCCATCCTTTTTTTAAAAAAGCAATATCAGCATCTAGAATTGCACCTAATTCCGAATTCATTTTAGTTAGTAGAAAGTCTAGATTTTTACCGTGTCCTAATCCACTTGAATTAGTTTTATTATAAATATAAACTTTTTTTGATTTATCTGTCTTTATACTTCTCAAAAAATCGACATTTACATCACTATTATTTACAGATAGTAAATATTGAATATCAACATTATCACTAATAGTTTTATCGCATGTTTCTATCAGGAATTCAGCATATTTTTCTGAGTTAAATCCACATGGAATTCCAATTTGAAGCAAAGACTTATTTCTTTTTTGTTTTATCAAATTCACTTTTTAATAATCTCATTGATATTAAATCCATGTACTTACCGTCTCTAAAAACAGCTTCATTTAATCTTCCTTCAATTTTAAAACCTTTTTTTTTATAAAGATTGATTGCTGGTTGATTTGAGTCTAATACCTGCAGCCAAATCCGATTCATATTTAAGAAATTAAAGATATAATTTATTAAAATATCATAAATTTTAGCACCATATCCATTTCCTCGCTTATTTCTTAAAACGTTAGCTCCAATTCCGCAGCTTTTATTTATTTTTTCTATATCTCTAATATATGCCGAACCAACCATTGCTCCTCTTTTTTTTTCAATGATGAAATATAAATTAGTTTTTTGTTTCTTTAAATTATTAAACCAACTTATTTGTGCTTCATATGATATGAAGCCATGAGTATTAAGGTTAATCCAAGTTGACTCATCATTTCGCAAAGCCCTCAATTTTTCAAGATCTTTTTTTTCAACTAGCCTTAGTATCAATCCTTTATAACTGTACATTTAATAATTATTAATTACTTCTACTATTTTTTTTAACTCATTCCTATTAAGCCACCATCCGACTGGTATATTTATCATATGCTTTTCAAAATAAGAAGTACCTAAAAGTTTAGTATTTTTATACTTCTTAAAAACTGTATATTTATCATTTCTTATATGAACTTCATCGCAATCAATATTATGCTTTTTCATATAATTTTTAAATTTAACTTTATTGTCTACTAATAAAGAATATATCCAGTATGAAGTTTCAGAATTAAATCTTTCAATCAATTTTATTTTTGGGTTTAGAATTTTTTTATCAAAAAATTTCCCATTAAATTTGTGCTTGCTGATGATATCTTTTAGATGTTTAATATTTTCTATACCAATAGCAGCAATAACATTGTTCATATGAAATTTATAGCCTGATTCCGTTATCTGTTGTTTCCATTTTGAACCCTTATAATTTCTATTAAGTCCAAACCAACGAAGTTTTTTTGCTCTCTTAGTAATCTTTGCGTTTGGACATATTAGAGCCCCTCCATCTACAGATGATAAATGTTTAATTGCTTGAAAAGAAAACACAACATAATTGCCATGATTACCAATCAATTTTCCATTATATTTTGCGCCGATAGCGTGTGCGGCATCTTCAATGACTGGAATACTATATTTTTTTGCTAATTGATTTATTTTTTTAATGTTAAAAGGCTGTCCTGCCCAATGTACAAAACACATAGCTTTTGTTTTTTTACTTATTTTTTTTTCGAGGTCTACTTCATCAACATTTCCCGTAAATTTATTTATATCAATAAACTTTAATTTTGCTCCTAAAATATCTAATGGTTGGTTAGTAGCCATGCAGGTTTGAGCAGTAACTAAAACTTCGTCATTTGCCTTTATTCCTATGAGTCTATAAGCTAAAGTCAAAGCTGACGTTCCGCTATTTACAATTACGGTATTTTTATTACCAATGAAATTAGAAAATTTACGTTCGAATTCCTCTGTATATTTTCCTTCGGTAATAATTCCAGATTTGTAAACCTCATTTACTTTTTTACCAAGATTTCCTGGATTATAAACCTTAAATAAAGGTATTGAAGACATATCAAAAGTTAAGCCAATTTTTATTTTGCATGGTCCATTCAACCGTTTTACACAATGACTCCTCAAAATTTAGAGGATTTACCCATCCTAAATTATTTAAATTTAAATCTTCTATTGCATATCTGAGATCATGACCTGGCCTATTGCTATGAAAGTCAACTAGCTCATACTCAAAATCTTTATTCATATACTTTGCAATTAAAGTGGCTAATTCTAGATTATCTACTTCTCTCTCGCCAACTACGTGATACTTTTCTCCATGAGTACCATTCTCAAGTAAAAATACTAAAGAAGCACAAACATTTTTTGCATATATATAAAATCTACTACCAGGTTGAGTTTTTGTTTTATCTGAATGTATTAAAATCTTTTCACCACTTAAAATTTTTTTCATTGTACCAGGTATAAATTTTTCTGAATGCTGTCTTTCACCAAAAACATTCATATTATTAACTATCATTAGCGGTAAATTGTATGTATTAGAATATGCTAAACAAATGCTTTCTGCAGAGGATTTACTGGAGGAGTATGGATTTGTTGGTTTATGACGATCCCACTCTTTAAAAGCTATATTTTCAGGCGCTGGTCCAAAAACTTCATCTGTGCTGAAATAAAAGAATGTCTCTAAGTTATCTAATCCTCTTGCGTATTCAAGTAATTCAACTGTTCCAGTAATATTATTGTGAAAACATTCTTTGGGGAACTTAATGCTATTATCAACGTGCGTTTCAGCACCCAAATGAGCAATGATATTAACATTATTTCCAATCTCACGCCTAACACCATCAGAGAATGAAAGAGTAAAATCAATCGGAAAAACTCTTACTCTTTGATTTTCTAATGAATTATTTTCTCTTAAACGATCTAATCCTCGAGATGCATACGACAACTTATCAATTACAATAACATTCCAATCGGTATTATCCAAAACATACTCCACAAGATGGTGGCCAATAAATCCGCACCCACCCGTTATCATTATATTTTTTGTCATTATATTAAATCTATTTTTTGCTTTAAAAATTCAAATTTAAATAAACCATAATTGGTTGCGGGGGTAGGATTTGAACCTACGACCTTCAGGTTATGAGCCTGACGAGCTACCAGACTGCTCCACCCCGC
>MDTA01171601.1_pt1 | contig 11392 bp, 11 predicted proteins | sample 811151 | NCBI WGS metagenome assembly MDTA01 (sample SAMN05326648, study PRJNA326480) | marine metagenome | isolation source: seawater | place: Indian Ocean: South | collected 2010 | reverse complement strand
CTGGATGAGTTCGGAGAGGCCCGGGACGCCGCGATCGCACACGTCAGTCGCATGAGCCGCAGCGCCGGAAGACTCCTCGCCGAACTTGCGCCAAGGGTGCACGCACACCTCCACGGTGCATGTATCGGCGCAGGTATCGAGCTTCCCGCTTTTGCCGGGCGCGTCTCGGCGCAGGCTGATACGTTCTTCCAGCTTCCCGAAGTCGCGATGGGACTCATCCCGGGTGCCGGCGGCACGGCCAGCATCATTCGGCGTATCGGCAGACGCCGCACCGCCTGGCTTGCGCTTTCGAACCGGCGTCTGGATGCGGAGACCGCACTTCATTGGGGCCTGATCGACGCCATCGAGCCTGACTGAGCCCGCTGCCGGTACGTGCACGTAACAGTCGCACGCCAAGAAAAGGGAGCGATGCAGGACACCGCCCCCTTCCTGTAGCAGGCCTCACACGAAGCCGTGGCCGTCGCCTATTCGTCGCCCGCGAGCTTTGCCTTCACGACGCGCCGGAGCAGCTTCCCGGTCTCGTTGTAGGGCAGTTCATCCCAGAACTCGATCAACTGCGGCACGCGCGATGAGCGCATGTGGTTCTTGACCCAATCCTGAAGCTCGGCGATCTCAGCGGACTTGCCGTCCTTCAGGCGAATCGCGGCGGCAACACCTTCACCCCATTGCTCGTCCGGAATGCCGACGACCGCGGCATCACCGACGGCTTCGTGTTCGAGCAGCACGTCTTCGATTTCGCCCGGCGACATGTTTTCGCCGCCGCGTACGATCACGTCATCCGCCCGGCCTTCGAGGAACAGATACCCCTCGTGGTCCATCGAGCCCGCGTCGCGGGTCGGGAACCAACCGTCGTTGTCCGTGACCTTACCGCGACCTTCGTACTCACCGGAGACCTGCTCACCGCGGACGTAGATCTCGCCACGTTCGCCTGGGCCCATGAGTTTGCCTTCGTCGTCGCGAATCTCGATCTCAATCCCCGGCAGAGCCTGACCGACCGACACGAGGCGGCGACGCACTGTCTCATCGTCACTCGAATGTGCCGAGCGATGCTCGACCGGCCCCAGCACGGTGATCGTGGAGCTGGTCTCCGTCAGACCATAAGCGTTCGTGAAGTCGGTGTTGGGGAAGAGCTGCATGGCCCGTTCGATCACAGACAGCGGCATCTTGCCGCCACCGTACGAGACGGCGCCCAAATGCGGCATGCCCGCATCGCTCTCACCTTCCAGCGCTTCGACGATCCGCGCCAGCATGGTCGGCACGACAAAGGCCGTGGTGATCTTCTCGGTCCGCGCGAGGTCGATCCACGCTTCAGCGCTGAAGTTCGGCAACTGTACGACGCGCCGTCCCGAGTAGACCGAGGACAACACCGCGGCAATCCCCGCAATGTGATACGGCGGAACACAGACGAGCGCTGCTTCCTCTTCGTCCGCCGACGCAAACTCGACCGAACCGAGGATGTACGACACGAGGTGCTTGTGCCTCAGCACCGCTGCCTTGGGTGCCCCCGTCGTCCCACTCGTGAACAACAGGACCGCAACCTCTTCCGGATCCATGTTCCAGGCATCGGCCGTGTCATGATCGAATCCGCCGTGATCGAGGAACTGATCCTTGGTGATGGCGGAGACGTCGTCGAGCGCCCCCATCTCGCCCACGCGTGCATCGTCGGTGACGAGGTACGCGGGAGTGATCCGCGCAAGCAGCGCCTTGATCTCTTCGTTCGTCAGGCGGTAGTTGATCGGGGCGTACGGAATTCCGGCCCAGCCACTGCTGAACAGCGACAACGGCGTCGCGAGCGAACTGACGTCCAGCATCCCCACGCGGTTGCTGCCGGAAGCTTGAATGGCCGCTGCCCTGCGGCCAGCCGCATCAAACAGTTCGGAATAGGTCAGGCGTGCGCCGCTGCTGCCGTCCACGAAGGCGACGCGGTCGGGAAAGGTGCCGCTGGTCATTTCCAGCAGCATCATGATGTTCACGTTGAGTACCTCGGAGGGTCAGTCGGTTTTCGGAAGCTTCTTGGTGTCTTTCTGAAGCAGCAGTTCGCCGTTGGCACCAAGCTGACCTTCGCCAGCCTTGACGCACAGCACTTCGAGCGAGCCGTCTTCGTTGACGTAGCGTTTGCCAATCTGGATCCCCACCGCTTGGTCGGGATCGATGTCGACCCGCGCTGCGTCGGTCCCGGACGCAACCATCGGTGCGCCCCCACAAGTCATTGCAACCGCTGCGTCCGGTGCGGCCACGACCATGACTTCACCGTCGCAGACGGTACTGGCGAGACGGGCCCCCGTCTTCAGTTCTATTGCTGAATTCTCGGACATTGGCATTTCTGTTCCATTCACGCGAAACCGCTATTCTAGGCCAACTCGGTGGAGCGTTGAAAACCCCCCGGGAAGACGTCGACGAACCACCCGGGTTACCGAGGAGAACGCCATGCCGGGACCACTCTCCCACATCACCGCTGTAGAAATGACCGTAGCGATCCAGGGCCCGGGCGCGGGCCTCTTTTTGGCGGACATGGGCGCGACCGTCATCAAGGTCGAACCGCCCATTGGCGACCCCAGTCGATACCACCGCGGCGTGCGGAACGAGTTGCCGCAAACTGCCATGAGCAGCCAGTTTGTTGCGGTCAACCGGGGCAAACAGTCCGTGTGTCTCGATGTGCATACGCCGGAAGGGCGCAGCGCAGTTCAGGAACTGCTGAAATCCGCGGACGTGTTCCTTTCCAACTATCGACGCCATGCGCTCGAGCGCATGGGACTCGACTACGCGTCCGTTGCGGCGCTGAATGACCGACTGGTCTACGCGACCGTCAACGGGTTTGGCCCACTTGGCCCCGACGCCGACAAGGCGATGCTCGACGGCGCCGCAATCGCGCGCGGCGGCCTCGCGGCCATCACCGGCACCGAGGACGGCGGCCCAATGGCCCCTGGCGGCACGGTCGCGGACAACACCGGCGCGATGCAGTTTGCCCTCGGGATCGTGACGGCCCTGCTCGCGCGCGAGCGGACCGGCAAGGGGCAACACGTGCAGACCTCCGCGCTGGGCGCGCAGATGTGGCTGCAGCAGTGGGAGATGACCCACGAGTGGATGACCGGCACGCACCTGAAGCGCAGCGGCGCGCATCATCCCAATATCCTCGGACCCTACGGCATCTACCGCACGAGCGACGGAGCGCACTTCCTGTTTGCAGTGGCACTCACCAACGAGGCATGGGACGCGTTCTGGGTATTCGCGGACGATCCCGCATTTGCCCTGGACCCGACGTGGGACAAACCCGGTAAACGTCTTGGCACCGGCGTCACGCAGGAAGACTCGGACGTGATCCAGGAACGGATGCGCGAAGTGTTTGCGAGCAAGACGGCCGCGCAATGGCAGGCCTTTCTCGGCGGCCAGCAGGACATCATCTTCGAGCGGATACAGAACTACGACGACGTTCGCGACGACCCGCAGGCGCTCGCAAACGGCTACGTCCAGGAAATGGATCTCCCGGTGACGGGCAAGACGCATATCGTCGGCAACCTCATGCGGTTCGACAAGACGCCTGTTGACGAACTCGTGCGCCCGCCGCTCCTTGGTGAACACACGGCCGAGGTGTTGCGGGCCTGCGGAGTCGAAGAAGACACGATCGCGGCAATCAACGAGCGGGCGGAGCAAGAGCGCAACCGCCTTCTCGCAATGTTGATCGACACCTGATCCGCGCGCGCTGCTACTCGCCCCGCCACTGAGCCGCTCCCCCATTCAACTCGGCGGGGAGACAACTCCGCTGGCAAACGGTCCGGAATGGTCACTGAACGGCGCCGGTGCAGATGAGCAGATGAATTGCATCGCTAGTGCCTGAAAGATCGAACGTGGATGCTGAGAGGGTAGACGCCGCGCATCTGTCCACCTGATCGGACATGCGACGAGCCATAGCGAAAAGGACTATCCCCGTCGCCCGGTTATGCCCCAACGGTCTTGGACACGGCCATGACCGCGAATGACACTTGGCCTATTGGCACTTGAGCACCGACGCGAGCCATGAGCCTGATAGAAGAGATGACTGGCGCTGCGGGCATCGCAGCACTGGTCTTGACCGCCGGAGGGACTGCAGGCGCATACGCCGATGCCGACCTCACCACCTGGAGTCCGCAGGACACCCGGACACGAATCGAGCAGCAGGCTCCCCGACCCACCAGCATGAACGCGCCCATGAGCCATTGGCGGCCATTCTTTCCTCCAGGGCGACGACGCGATCGACCCGGCGTTTTCAACCCGTGATCGCACGGGCGTGCGGATCACCGACCGCCACACGCGCACAGGAAAGAAGGCCGCGAAACCCGCGCGACAGGCGCAGCGCTCCTAGTGTCCTGATTTGTCAATTGGTGCATTAGTCGGCAGGCATATTTCGTTGCTGACGGGTGCGAGAACGAAGCGGGTCGGGAACCCGCAAGGCCGAGCAACGAAGCGGCGAAGCCGTTTCAGCAACGAGACTGGCCAGCGAATGAGCAACGAACTTGCAAATCAGGACACTAGCGACGCACATCGTAGCGCTGGCGCAGATCCTCGATGAACGTCGCCTGCGCAGCGTTGCGCCGGTGCAGTTCGTAATCTGCCAGCAACGCCTCTGAGATCTCTTCGAACGGCGGCAGGGTCGCTTCAGTCCTCTCCCTGACCCGGACGGCGTGCTGCCCGTAGGCGGACTCGACCGGCCCCTGCCACGCTGATGACACCGGCAGACGAAACAGCGCATCCGCGAACGAGTCGCCAAAGTGGCGCGCGGCCATCGCACGACTTGCACGCGTGAAACTTCGGTCGAGCAGAAAGGGGTCTCCGTCACCCGGTTCACCGGCAGCGAGGACGGCGGTCACGTCCGCGGCGGGATCAATCCGCGTATCCGCGCTGAAGTACCGGTGCTCGAAGCTGACGCGAGGCGGCCGACGGTAGTCAGACGCGCGCTCGGCGAGAAACGCGCGGAGTTCCGACTCGGTGGGTGGCGGCCCAAGCCCCTCGTCCTCCACGACGAACTGCATCTTCTGGACCATCCTGCGCCGCACGATATCGTCCCCTTCATCGAGTCCGAGCCGACGCGCCTCACGGAACACCATTTCGGCTTCGACCCAGCGATCAACGAGGTTCTCGACCTCTTCCGGCGTCGGGACCTCTCCCATCTGGGCTTGCCAGTCTCCGGCGATCCGTGTGCGCACCGCGTCCGTCACGACGATCGTCTCGCCCCCCGGCCCGGTGACCAGATCAAACAGCACGAACAGGCCAACCGCGACGACGCCGAAGCCGACGAGTGGCTCAGTAAAAAGACGCTTCACCAACGTTGCACGCTCACCAACAAAAAGGGGCAGCCACGCTGCCCCTTCCTTGCTTGCCGTTTATCCCGATCTGCTTTGCCAGGACTAGCTCGCTTCCTGCTTCGACAGGTTGAGGGGGTCCTTTTCCTGCCAGGGGGAAATCTGGTGCGCGTACACCTGACTGCCGTTCCGGAAATGCGCGGCCTCGTCGAGCGTTTCGACAAACGGCATGTCGGCAGGGTAGATGTCGGCGCCCCGCGGACGCGGCCCCGCTTTGGAGATGTGCCCCCAGAGCGAATGGCCAACCACCTCTTCCGCGATGGCGGCCGCTTCGATGAGCTTGTCGAGGTTGTAGCCGGTTTCGATCCCCAGTTCGTGGCAGAGATCGACAAAGTCCTCGGTCGGCACGTGCCCGGCGGCCCGACCGTTGCCGCAGTATGGGCAACCGCCCATTCCGCCAAGCGATGTATCGAACTCGCGGACGCCGAGGGTCAGTGCCTCGTAGAAGCTCGCAATCGTCACACCCCGGGTGTTGTGCAGATGCATGTGGAAGTCTTCCACTTCAGGCCACTTCTCACGGATCGCAAGAATCGTCTCGCGGACCTGCAGCGGCGTGTTCCACCCCATTGCTTCGAGGAACGACACCCGCTTCACGGGAATCCCGAACTCGTGCCATTTGTCGATCATCAGCGTCAGGAGTTCCATCCGCTGCTCGTGGGAGAAGGCACCTTCGAAGTTGCTGCCGAACGGGTTGCCGATCGCGACCGAGCCCCGCTCGATGCCGTCAGCCAGCGCGCGCTTGACGGACCCTTCCATGCCTTCCAGTTGTTGTGCCTGGGTGCGGTTGTAGTTGCGCCGGGCGAACGTGTCGCACAGTTCGACGTGCGTGCCGTAACGCTTGGTGCGGACGTTGATCTTCGGGTAGTACGCATCGGCCCGCTCGAAACCTTTCTGATTGAAGACGGCTGCCGTGTACTCGACGCCGGGCTTGGGCACGAACTTCTCCGCAATCTCGTCGATGCAGGCCATCTGCGGCGTCCATTTCGGGTGCGCAAACGAGCCGATCGAAATCACTTTGGCGCCCGTTTCGCCAAGCGCGTCGAGCAGACGCAGCTTCTCGGACACAGGAATGTTGGCGTCCTCGATCTGCAGCCCCTCGCGCATGGTGTCATCGGTAATGATGACGGATTTCGGAAAGTCAGCCATGTTGAAGTGCCCCTGCACCGTGGCAAAAAAAGAGGTTCGATCCTCTTAAAGAACGTCAGGGGTGTCAACAGCGTGACGGACTGACCGGAGGGCTCGCAGCCAACGGTGCTGCGGCTTGACGACAGACCCGCGCGGGCTACAGATTGCTCTTCAGAGTCTGCAGGAGATGGGTCAGCCGCTCCATGACCGTTTCCTCCTTCAGGTCAGAGAACTCGCCCGCGTCGAAGAATGTACCGTAGCAGCTTGGGCACGACTCGAATTCGATGTGGAACTGGTCCTTGTCGACCATCCTAATCATCACATCGTTGCAGCGCGGACACCGACCGTTCTCCATCTCGTTCAAGCGCGCGCCTTCGACCGGGTCGCCGATGTCGATCTTTTCGGCGCCAGGACGCCGCAGCATGTCCTCCTTTTCCAGAAGGTCGAACCAGAGCATATCCGCTCCCATCCCATTGATCTGACAAGCCATGTTAGCGTCTCGTTTCCTCGAGGAAGATCACACCATGCGCGCGTTGTTCATACTGCTGTGCCTCATCTCGACGACATCGTGTCTCACCGAGGCCCGCGCCGAGTCGCTCGTCGTCGCGACCAAGGAGGCGCCCCCCTTTGCGATGCGCGATGCGGACGGCGCCTGGCACGGCGTGTCCATCGAATTGTGGGAACGGGTCGCAGCAGATCTCGACGTCGAATACTCGTTCCGGGAACTGCCGCTCGACGACATGCTGCCCGCCGTGCAGCGAGGCGAGGTCGACCTTGCGGTTGCCGCACTGTCCGTCACGGCCGAGCGCGAGGCGATGGTGGACTTCAGCCAACCGTACTTTCTCTCGACCTTCGCGGTCGCCGTGCGCGCTGACGACTCGAATCTACTGCAGCTTGCCGCGGGGCTGGTGTCCGGCACTTTTCTGCGTTCGGCAGGCCTGCTGCTCGTCATCCTGACCGTTGTGGGGGCACTGATCTGGCTTGCGGAGCGAAGACGCAACCCTGACGAGTTTGGCGGGGGTCTCGAAGGGGTCGGAAGCGGCTTCTGGTGGTCGGCGGTCACGATGACGACGGTCGGCTACGGCGACAAGTCTCCACGGACCTTCGCGGGCAGAGCGATCGGTCTCGTCTGGATGTTCACATCGATCATCATCATCGCGAGCATCACCGGCGCCATGGCCTCAGCGTTTACCGTCCAGAGTCTGCAGTCATCGATCCGGTCGCTGGACGACGTGGTGCAGGCGCGACCGGGGACCGTCCGGGACTCGACGGCATCCGTCTTCCTCGAACGCGCCGGCGCCCGGCCGGTGATGTTTGCAGACCTTCGCGCCGCCATTGCCGCCCTCGAGGCCGGATCCCTCGACGCGGTCGTGTACGACCATCCGGTACTGGTACACCAGATCCGCCAGGCGGAATCGGACCTGATCGTCCTGCCGATTCGTTTTGGCAGCGAGCATTATGCCCTTGCGCTTGCCGAAGGGAGCGCCCTCATCGAAAACGTGAATCGGCGGCTACTGGCGTTCGTGGCGTCGCCCGAGTGGCGGCAGATCCAGCGGCGTTTCGGACTCGCGGATCCATAGCCCCCGCGACAGGCCAGGACATCAGATCTTTTCTGCTGACGCCTTTCTGCGTATGTCGGCGGGAGATCGCCCTGCATCAGCGCTGATGCCGTGCGCCTCACCAATCTCGAAACCTTATTGGTCGACTTCGCGGAACCCGACGGCAGGAACAGGGTGTCGCGTCATCCGTGCGACGCGATGGCAACGGCGTCATCGACGACCGATCCGGCTGGGACGTCGCGGACGGGGACCCTGATGTCGAGCCCCCTGTGGGCGAAAGGACGCTCTATCACGGCACGCACATTGCGAGCATCGTCACCACCATCGCGCGCATGCGGTATGGCGAGCGCGCGACCGAGTATCTGAGAATCCTGTCGGTCAAGTCGATCTCCGACGGCGCCTCCAGCACCTACCTGCATGCGGCCTGGGAGGGCCTCGACTACGCGGTCAATTCCGGCGCCGACATCGTGCTAACAGCATGGAACATGCACGCCATGCCCACAGCCGCCAGGGCGGCTCTGGCGCGCGCCGAGGCTGAGGGTGTCCTCGTGATCGGCAGTACGAGCAACTTCAATGACCAGAGGCCGTACTATCCGGCCGCCGCCGACACCGTACTGGCCGTGAGCGCCGTAGAGGGCAACAACGCCAAAGCCAGGACTGCCGCCTTCGGCCAATATGTCGACGTTGCGGCTCCGGGTGTCGCCATCCCCGGCGCAGACGTGGCCAACCCGGAAGGTTGGAACGTCGAAGACAGCACGTCCTTCTCGACCGCGCTCGTCGGCGCGGTCGCGGCACTTGTGAAGCTGGACCACCCGGACCTTGCGCCTGCCGGACTGCGGGCGTGTCTGGTGAACACTGCAGCGCTCCACACCATGTTGCGGGATCGCTACCTCGGTAAACTCGGCGCCGGAATCCTCGATCCCCGGCGGGCGCTCCAATGCGACCTCGGGCACGGTGACAACGTCATCGAGGCAACCACGCAATATCTTTCCCCTGACACGCGGGACTCGACACAATCCTGGACGGTCCGGGCACCCGGACGGCACAAGGGGCAGACTTTCAGGGTGCGCTACCCCGGCGAGACACCTTCCGGCGTCCTCGAGTTCACGAGCCCGAATCAGCCCAAACGGCGGTACAGCTTCGAAGATCTGCCGTCGTCAGTGCGCGTCAGGGACACTGAAGCGACACTGACTTTCATGCCAGCCAAAGGCGCATCACAAGACTGGCATGCAGTCTATGAGGCGGAGGCCATCGACTTCACGCGGGAGCACTGCCACGGGCTCGTCAACGTGACCGAGCCCGGGATTCTGAGCGACGGGAGCGGGCCCGCCCCCTGCGCCTGGAACAGCAGCTGCAAGTGGCAGGTCACCGCGCCCGAGGGCAAGGTCGTGCGGTTCGAGTTCGACACCTTCGCAACCGAACCGAATCGCGACCTGCTCTATTTCTTCGACGGTGGCGGCACCCAGGCACGCATCATCGCCATTCTTAGCGGCAACAGGCCGCCGGCCGTGACGAGTTGGCGAAACACGGTACACGTCTGGTTTGTTACCGATGCCGAGAACCAGCGCGCCGGCTGGCGGGCACGGGTAGCGTTTATTGACAATCCCGCGCGAGCTGCCGCAGCCGACCCGGTGGGCAAGACCGAGGATTGATTGCCGCGCGGCGATCCTTAAACTGCGCGCGTCGAACCCGGAGCCGCACATGAATCAGGCCGTCACCGCTGAAATCGCATATCTGAACAACGAATGGAAAGGAGCCGACGAGCTCGCCCGCATCTACTCGCGGGACACCCGCAAGGCCAACACGAGCAAGCGGGAGGTCGTCGTGACGAATGCGCGCGAGAGAAGCGAAGCGGGCGAACTCGATCTCGACTCCAACGGGTTTATCCTGATCGAGCACGAGTCGGCCTTCTCGGACTTCGAAGACAAGCCCGCCATCGAGCGCGACTATTTCGAGGAGATGCGCCTGCTCACGCTCGAACTGACCGGCGCGCACGACGCAATCATCTTCCCGTTCTATCAGGTCCGTTCCCGACGACCTGCAAACTTCTTCGACGCCTACTCGCTCTACATGCACTGCGACTTCAGCCCGAACCGCTGGCAGAACCAGGCGCAGCAGATCGTCCGGGACAACGGCAACGGCAGGAACTATCCGGCGGACGAGTGGGACTTCGCGCTCTACAACCTGTGGCGGCCGATCTTCCACACCGCGGAGAAGGACCCGCTGACCCTGATCGACGCGTCGACGATGCAGGCCGACGACATTCTCGAATACCGGCTCGCCCCAACCGGCGACACATCGGTCGCGGCCCTGCCCGTCTTCAACCAGGAGCAGCGCCTGTACTACTTTCCCAATATGGAGACGAACGAGGTGCTCGTCTTCAAGCAGCAGGATTCGCGCGCGGACGTCGCAACAGTCTGCCCGCATACCTCGTTCATCGATCCGACTTCACGCCAGAACGCACCCGACCGTCGCAGCATCGAGGTGCGCGTCGTTTGCGTTTACCCGAAAGCCTGATCGGCGGAGAGCTCCGGAAGGTCAGAAGCACCCCGAATGTGAGACGTGCGCGCCGGTCCCGAGGCGCACGTCCACATCGGTCGCCCGACTCGCGACGATCTGCGCGCCAGTGGACGCCTTGCCAAGAAGCCGGTCCGCCTCGCAAAGACCGACAACCCCACCGGTCGACACGCGCACGTACGCGCTGTCGACTTCCAGCCAGTCTTTGTAGCGGCCCGAATTGAAGACCCCTCCGGTCCCGACCTTGAGATCGAGGTCTTCAGTCCGTCCGGCCACTCGAAGGTTGGCCCCGTGCTGACGGACACCTCCAGATCGTTCCCGTCGACGGCGCACTCCGGCATCTCCAGCACGGCTCCGGTCGATGCCCTGACCCCGTTGAGCGCCCCTGTCGTCGTGATCGTCGCGTGCACGCTGTCGTCACGCTGGAAGATGAACCCGTCGAAAGAGATTCCGCGCTCAACCACAAGTCGGCCGCCATGCACGTGAATCTTCATTCGGTCGAACACGTGCTCCGCGGTTTCGAGCAACACGGGGTTCTGATCACCGCACAGGATCTCGGCAACGACACCCGTCCCCAGCGCAAGTTCGCTGAACGCGTCAACCTCGACCTCAAAAGCGTCACCCGCGCGCGCTACCCGCTGCCAGCATGAGGGCGGCTGCGAGCGCGACGCCGAGCGTTGTATTGTCCGACATGAGGGGTCTCCGGAACACGATTCCTAGCTTTGACGCGGCACGGGTCCCCCGGGTTTAGAGCCGGCTATGCACGGCTGTAATGGCCGACGACACGATTCATGCCAATGAGATCGCCCTCGGTCGCCTTCAGCAGATCCGTCATCGACAACCCTTCGGGCAGAT
>MDTA01043293.1_pt1 | contig 11392 bp, 10 predicted proteins | sample 811151 | NCBI WGS metagenome assembly MDTA01 (sample SAMN05326648, study PRJNA326480) | marine metagenome | isolation source: seawater | place: Indian Ocean: South | collected 2010 | reverse complement strand
TATCAGGACAAAACAAAAAGGTAGAAAACGTACTTTTAGAGATTTATTCAAAACTCACTAAAGGTAAAATTTTTTTAGCAAAGAACATTAAAGTAGCAGAAGCTTCTAAAGTAATTGAAAACTCTCAAAGAGATATAAATATTGCTTTTATTAATGAGGTAGCCAAAATATGTAATAAGTTACAAATAAGCATTTACGATGTTTTGGACGCATCTGCAACAAAATGGAACTTTTTAAAATTTCAACCAGGTCTGGTTGGAGGGCATTGCATAGGTGTGGATCCATATTATTTGGCTCACAAATCGTCAAAGTTAAAAATAGATCCGATAGTAATTTTATCAGGAAGGAAAACAAATGACGAAATGCCAACCTTTATTGCTAAAAGAATAGATGAAAAATTGAAAAGAAAATCAAAAATTTTATTCTTAGGTCTGACTTTCAAAGAGGACGTACCAGATCTAAGAAACTCAAAATCTTTCGAAATTATTTCTTTTTTAAAGAAAAAATTTCACATTATAAAACAGCATGATCCATACGGGAAAACCAATGATTTGCAGGTTGTAAGCTTAACAAAAATTAAAAATAATAGTTTTGATGCACTAATATTGGCAGTACCTCATAAATACTATCTTGAGAGGATGGTTTTTATTAAAAGTCTTCTAAAACCAAATGGTTTTTTTTTTGATATCAAAGGTAAAGTGGATATTAAACAAGACAACAGTATAAACTATTGGACACTCTAGTGCATTATTTAATGAGTCTGAATAACCAATTAATTTTTGTTTTTGGAGTAATGTGGTCTCTTATCAATATATGATAATTTGGTTGTACAATTTTGTTCTCTCCTAAATAAATACCATCATGAATTTCAATCTTTGGTTCTGAACATATAAATTCCCATCCTTGATTGTTCTTTAATTTTAAAACAACCTTTTTCTTACTTGTAGTTACATTTAGTTTAATACTAGGATGAATATGAAATCTTAAAAAATATTGATGATTTTTGTACTTTTGATTTATTTTTATATGTTGAAATGAATCTTCACCTCGTATTACAAAATTTTCTAGATCAATGTGAATTAATCTTTTATGAATAATTCCAAAAATATCTCTGTAACCCTCGTGATACGAATTTATCCATACCTCTTCATTTTTATTAAATTTTTCATAAAAAACTCTTGCAATTCTTGAAGTTGTATCCTTTTCAAAGAAAATATCAGATGAATTTATTTCATTTATATTTAAGGTGCTATGCGCTGCAGTTGACCTCATAGCGTCATCCCACTCTCTATTATTTATAAAAGGCGAACCACAATTTACTACAATTTTCTCTGATAAATATGATAATTCGAATGAAAGAGAACCTGCTTGTGTTTTTTCCATCGATGGATTTCCACAATCCATAATAAATATTAATTTATTTTTTGAAACTCGATTAAAACCAGAGCATACTGACACTTTGGGAAGTCTATATTTGTGACCAAGTTTTTTCTGAAGATTATTAATTTTACTTGGACAAATAAAGTCATACTTATTAAAAATTGCTAAGTGACCGTTTCCAATCTTAAAAAAATCAAGAACTAATGTCATTTCTTTTATTATTTCATTTAAGCCATTTGGTAGATCGATGTTTAAGTTTCCGAAAAAATTTTTAATATCTAATAATGAACAAAGAAAATAAAAATGTTCACTGGGAGATCTTAAGTAGTGCATCCCATCTTCAATTGTTATTTCAATTGTTTTTTGCAAAAGCTTGATTGAATAATCAAAATTTTTTTCTAAATTTTTAAAACACAACGAGGAGAGAAGCAAAGATTTCGAAATAAAAATTTTGTTTTTAAGATTTTTAATCTTTTTTATTTTTTTTAATAATAAGATGCTTTGTTTATTAATATTTTTCGCAAACTTCTTTTGAAAACTGTCATTTGCTGTTTCAAAGAAAAAAGATAGGTTTGTTAGTAAATAAAAAATTCTTTTTGATATTATTTCTGGACTCCAAATATGTTCACTTAAATAATCAGATTGATCAATCCATGAAAGAATCTTTTTTCTTAAAAAAATTCTCGCTTCATTAGTACCTACTGCTCTTACATCTTTAATCCACATGAAACTTTGAAGATAACAGTTCCATGCAATGCTCCCGTGATTTTTTTCCCAAACATTTTTATCTATAAATACAGTTTCTTTTTGGAAGTTTAGAAAACCATCAATTATTTTTGCTCCTTCAAATTTATTTCCTTTCCAGAGACTTTCAGGATTATGCTGTATTTTTCCGTCAATACCTTCATGAAAGATTTGATTGTAAAAGGTATTTTTAAAAAAAAGAGTTAATTGAAAATTTCTTAATATATTTTTCATCCTGTTTCATTTATGTCGTTTAAAAATAGAAATAAAAAATCCATCAGCCTCTGCATTATTTCCGAAACCTCCCGGCGTGATAGTTAACATACCTTTTTTTAAACATTTTCCAAAGTTATTGGCAATGTTATCGAGTTCAATAATTTCAAAATTTTTATTGTTGCTTAAAAAAGTCTCTACTTGATTAGAGCCTTCACTTGAATGTATTGAGCAGACACAGTAAACAACATAACCTCCAATTTTCAAAAGTTCTTTCGACTTCTCAAGCATCCGTTGTTGTTTATGAATCAATTCCTTTATGTTTTCTTTTTTATCTCTAATCAATATTTCTGGTTTTCTTTGCATTAAACCTGATGCACTACATGGTGCATCGATCAAAATACAATCGAATAAATCAGAGCATTCGTAATTAAAAAAGTCCTGACAAATAATGTTTGCGTCAAATTTAAGTCTTTGTAAGTTTTGTTTTAATCGCTTGATTCGTCTTTGAGATATTTCTAAAGATTTTACATTAAAGCTTTCTTCGATTAATTGAAATGTTTTCCCTCCAGGAGCTGCGCCGACATCGAGTATGGATACTTTTGATTTGTCTACATTTTGAAATATTTTTGAAATTAATTTTACAGGTAAAGTAGAGGAGATATTTTGGACCCACCAATCTCCTTCATTAAAAAAAGGTTTTTTTTCAATCAAGCCATCGTTCTGTGTTTTTAGAATGTCACTAAAAATAAATTTTCCATTAAGAACTTTCTCCCAATTTTTTTTTTTTAAAGAATTAACTTTTATTTTTATATTTAAATTTGGTTCATAAACTATTGCTTCTGAAATTTTGCTTAAGGTTTCCTTACCTAAATTTTTTATTATGTCACTTTGGATCCAAGAAGGAATGTTGATCTTGGGTTCTAAATTTTGAAGAATTTTGTTTTTATTTCTACAAATGTTTCTAAGTAGACCGTTTACAAATTTATCAAACTTGTATTTTTTGGATATTTCAACTGCGGTATTTACAATAGAATATTCTTTTATATCCAAAAAAAGTATTTGACAGATTGATAATCTTAATAAATTCAAAATATAAAAATGTTTTTTTTGGATTGGAGTTTTTACAAAATCATTTATAACTTTATCAACTTGTCCATTCCTTCTTAAAGTATTGAGAACCAAGTATCTAACAAATGCTTTGTCCCTACCATTGAGCCTGCAAAAATTTTTATTTAAAAAGACTGCATTTTCAAAAAACTCAAATTTCGAATAAATGTTAGTTAGTAACTCAGTTGCTATTTCTCTTGTATTAGACAATTAATTATGGAAAGAATAAAGTTATTAATTAAATTATTATCATGAATAAAAATATTAAACAAAAAAAAAGCAAAAACCTTAAATCTAAAAAAGAAAAGGAAATTGGAGGTCCATCAGGTCCTGAGCCAACTAGATATGGCGATTGGGAAAAAAAAGGGATTTGTTATGACTTCTAATTTATTAGTCAACTCTATTTTTAACTAGTTCTTCAACAACTTCTGGTTCGTTTAATGTTGAAACATCTCCAATAGTTTCTTCTTCCCTTGATGCTACCTTTCTCAATATTCTTCTCATAATTTTTCCTGATCTAGTTTTTGGTAAATTTGGTGCCCACTGAATTATATCAGGAGAGGCGATGGGCCCAATGACTGATCTTACCCATGAAATAAGTTCTTTTTTTAACTGATCTGTGTATTCTTGTCCTTTCATCAAAGTAATGTAAGCGTAAATCCCTTGACCTTTTATATCATGAGGATAACCAACAACTGCTGCTTCTGAAACTTTTTCATGTAAAACTAATGCACTTTCTACTTCAGCTGTCCCTAGTCTATGACCTGAAACATTTATTACATCATCAACGCGTCCTGTGATCCAATAGTAACCATCTTCATCTCTTTTACAACCATCGCCAGTGAAATATTTACCTGCAAAAGAGGAAAAATATGTATCGACAAATCTTTTGTGATTATTATAAACGGTTCTCATCATTCCAGGCCATGATGATTTAATACACAAATTTCCTTCACAATCTCCTTCAAGTATTTTTCCGTCATTGTCAACTATAATTGGCTCTATCCCAAAGAATGGTAGGGTGGCTGACCCAGGTTTAAGAGGGGTGGTTCCCGTAATCGGCGAAATCAAGGCTGCACCTGTTTCAGTTTGCCACCATGTGTCAATAACAGGACACCTTCCCTGTCCAACTATTTCATAATACCATTTCCATGCTTCTGGGTTAATTGGCTCTCCTACAGTACCCAAAATTCTCAAAGAAGATCTATTTGTTTTTTTTACAAAATCATCCCCTAACCCCATCAAAGCTCTGATGGCTGTGGGAGCGGTATAAAAAATATTTACTTTAAATTTATCTACGACTTCCCAAAATCTACCGGCATTTGGGTAGGTGGGGACACCTTCAAACATCAATGTTGTTCCACCATTACACAAAGGACCATATACGATGTAAGAATGACCAGTGACCCAGCCAACATCTGCTGTGCACCAATAGATGTCCTCTTCCTGAAGATTGAAAATAATTTTGTGACTCAATGAAGCGTGAAGAAGATAACCAGCACTGGTATGAAGGACTCCTTTGGGCGTACCCGTTGATCCTGAGGTATATAAAATAAATAAGGGGTCTTCAGATTTTTGTTCAACAGGTTTAAATTCCTTTGATTGGTTTGCAATGAGTTCATGATACCAAATATCATTTTCATTTTCAAAATAATCCTCACTGGTTGTTCTTTTAATAACAATATTTTTTTTTATTTTTTTATAATCTTTTAAGGCTTTCTTCACATTCGCTAATAATGGAATTTTTTTTCCACCTCTTATACCTTCATTTGCGGTAACTATAAATGTAGAATTACAATCATCTAGTCTATTTCTAAGCGACTCTGGGGCAAATCCTCCAAAAACCACAGAATGTATTGCCCCTAATCTGGCACAAGATAACATTGCTATTGCTGCTTCTGGTATCATAGGCATATAAATAGTTACTCTATCTCCCTTTTTGACGCCAACAGATCTTAGACCATTGGAGAATTGACAAACCTCTTCATAAAGTTCTCTATAAGATATTTTTTTTGAAATATTTGGATCATCTGATTCCCAAATAATTGCAGTTTTATTACCTCTTTTTTTAAGATGCCTGTCTAAACAGTTAAAACTTACGTTGAGTGTACCGTCTGAAAACCATTTAATATTTACGTCTTTTTCGAATGAACTTTCACAAGTTTTTGTGAAGTTTTTTATCCAGCTTATTGAATTTGCTTTTTCTTTCCAAAAGTCTTCAGGATTATTGATTGACCTTAGATATTCCTTTTTATAATCCTCAAAAGATATACCTTTATAGTTAGTTTTATTTTCTATTACATTTTTCATTTTAAAAAATTAGTTTAATAAATCTTAACTCTGCGATTAGTAAATGGTCAACGTTAAATTATGAATTTATAGAAAATTTATATAACTTTTTTAAATCTGGTTATTTTAACTTCATCAAAAAGATGAACTTTAGAGTAGGGATCACCATTTAAAAACTTTTTAAGATCAGTTGTTTTATCAAAATCAAGTATTAAAACGGTACCTATAGGTTTGTCGTTTTTATCTAGAATAGGTCCAGCTAGAATCAGTTTTTTCTTTATTTTTTTTAAATATTTAATATGTTCTTCTCTTGTGGAAAGTCTTAAATCAAGTGAATTCTTTTTATCTTTACAGGTTATTAAAAAGGCCATTAATTTTCAAATTGAAGTGGTCTTGATAGAAGGTTTGAAATAATCGTGTTAGCGTTGACTCCACTTATCAACTTTTTTACAGAATTGCATAATGGCAACTCAACACAATATTTTTGTCCGAGTTTACAAATACTTTCACATGATTCAAATCCTTCTAAAACACAATTAGCTTTTAAAGCATTTAGCTTCCCTCCCTTTGCCAAATCATAACCAAATTTAGTGTTTCTTGATTTCAAAGAAGAACATGTAAGGGTTAGATCACCAATTCCAGACAAGCCGTAAAATGTTTTTCTTTTTGCTCCCATATTAATTCCTAATTTTACTATCTCAGATATTCCTCTTGTTATAATAGCAGCTTTAGCATTTTCTCCAAGATTTTTACCCTTTACAAACCCGCAAGCAATGGCAATTACATTTTTCATTGCACCACCTAATTGAGTTCCTATTATGTCATTGTTAAAATATATTCTAAGTCTTTCTGATGATAAAAGTCCAGATACCTCAAGCAATGATTTTTTATTCAATGATGATAACACTGAAGCTGAGGGTTTATTTGCAATAAGTTCTGAAGAAAAGTTTGGTCCAGAAAGAATAACTACCTTACTTTTTGGAAATATATCCAAAACAACTTCGCTCATTAGCTTATTTGTTTTTTGTTCAACTCCTTTGCTACAAATTATGAAAACTGGGTTGTGAAAACTAATCTTTTTTTTTAGTTCAACAAGATTTTTTCTTATCGTTTGGGAAGGTATAGCTATAAAAATAAAGTATGACTCATTTAGATCTTTGAAGTGATTTGTAAACTTTATTGTTCTACCAGTAAATTTTGATTTATTCACTGATTTTCTATATTTTATTAAAATTTCTCTTCTTACGAAAAGTGTTGTTAGTGCACGTGCCCAAGAACCAGACCCTATTATACTGATTGTCTTCATAATGAATCCAATCTCCACCTAGGTTTAGGTGATAAACTCAAACTATTACCTTTTTTTCTTTTATTTAAAATCTCATGTCCAGCCCAGGCTATCATAGTAGCATTATCAGTGCATAATTTTTTTTCTGGTGCAACAAAAGACAACCCTTTTTGTTTACACAATAATTTGAAATTTTTCCTAATGAAGGAGTTTGAAGCAACTCCACCAGTTAAGATAAAATTCTTAATTTTTTTCCTATCTTTTAAGCTATCAATGGCAAGTTCAACTTTATTTATCAAACAATCACAAATTACAGTTTGAAATTCATTTGCTAAATCGAATTTTTGCTCTTTATTGATACCCTTTTCTATTATTCTTCTAACAGCAGTCTTCAATCCTGAAAATGAAAGATTCTTTGATTTGTCTCTGATAAGAGGTTTTGGAAGATTAAAACGATGTTTTCTTTTACAGTTGAGTGCTAGCTTTTCAATAATTGGTCCACCTGGGTAGTCGTAACCTAAAATCTTTGCAATTTTATCGTATGCTTCACCAACAGCATCATCAAGAGTTTCTCCTATTACCTTAAACTTATTATAATCTATCGCCAGAAGAATTTGACAGTGCCCACCAGATACAAGTAGGCAGATAAAAGGAAAATTTATAATTCTATTCATTCTGGGAACCAAAACATGACCTTGTAAATGGTTTATTGATAAAAATGGTTTGTAACAAGATATAGCAAGTGCCTTTGCATAATTGGTTCCTACTAAAAGGCCTCCAAGTAAACCTGGTCCTGTTGTGGCTGCAAAAGCGTCAATCTGTGATAAATTTATTTTTGAATTTTTTAAAGTTTTTTTTACTATAAAGTCGATATTGTTGCTGTGTTCTCTTGAAGCGAGCTCAGGAACTACACCACCAAATTTTTTGTGTTTTTTAATTTGCGAAACTGTGACTTCGGAAAGCACTTTTCCAAATTTCCTTCCTTTTTGTTTTTCAACAACAGAAGCAGACGTTTCATCGCAACTAGTTTCTATTCCTAAGACTTTCATTTTAAAAATATATAAAGTTATTATTATTTTTTTATAATAGTAAAATAAAAATAAGTGTATGCATAATGATTCTGAAAATATAATTATTGGATCACGAGAGAGTCTCTTGGCCAAAAAACATATTGATATTTTTGAAAATGAGTTGATAAAAAACTTTTCTTCAAAAATTAAAATTCATAAAAAATTTTTTAAAACAACTGCCGATAGGTTTTTAAATAAAAAAATTTCTGAAATTGGTAATAAAGGAGTGTTCTCAAAAGAAATTGACGAGGCATTATTAAAATTTGAAATCAATTTAGGAATTCATTCTCTTAAAGATTTACCAACAAAATTGCCAAAGGGAATCGAAATAGCAGCGACACTCAAAAGAGAAAACTTTAGAGATGCCATTGTTTCAAATAAAAATTCAAATATCAAAGATCTTCCCACAAAAGCAATTGTCGGAACTTCTTCCATCAGGCGAGCCATGCAAATAAAAAATATCAGACCCGATCTAATAATTAAAGATGTACGAGGAAACATTGATAGTAGATTAAAAAAATTAGAAGAAAAAAGTTACGATGCAGTTGTTCTAGCTCATGCAGGTCTCAAAAGATTAAATGTGAAAAAATCCTATAAAACAATAGATCCACGAATAATACTTCCCGCCTTGGGACAAGGAGCAATTGCACTAGTAGTAAACGTCAAAAATATTAATGTTAATAAAGTGATTAGAAGCCTTAATCATACCCAGACATTTCTTGAAACTGAATGTGAAAGGATTTTTTTAAATGCCCTCGATGGTTCATGTCAAACTCCAGTTGGTGGTTATGCATCCCTAAAAAAAATAAATAATCAAGAAAAAATAGCTTTCAATTTTATTGCGTTCTCAGAGGATGGTGCTAGATGTGTCAGAGATAAAGTATACTTTAATATTAAAAATTTTAAGTCAGAAAGTTATGAATTAGGTGTCAAAATTAGAAACAAAATTAAATAAAAAAGTTAAAATTTTACTTACAAGACCTGAAAAAGATTCTCTAAATTTTTCTGAATATTTAGATAAAAATTCTTTTGAGTGCTTTTTAACTCCATTAATTAAAATAATAAGATGTAAATATGACTTTGATGAAAAGGAAGAATATGATTTTATTTTATTTACAAGCAGAAATGGAGTAAGAAATTTTCAACAGATAAAACATAAAAAAAAAACTTTTGTAATTGGTGATGGAACTTTCAATCTAGCAAAAAAAGTTGGGTACACAAACATGGTTAATATAAAAGGCAACTCAAATGATTTGAAAATAAAGATGAAGCCTTTCTTACAAAGAAGCAAAAAAATTCTTCACCCTTCTTCAACAATACAAAATATAGATTTAGAAAATTTTTTTAAAAGTGAGGATTGTTACTACAAACAATTAAAATGCTATAAGTCTATTATGATCAATCAAAAGGCAGAATTGTTTGAAAATTTTTTTAAGTCATGTAAGGATGGACTAGTAACATTATTTTCAAGAAGAACTGCTATTTCTTTCAAAAAAGAATTATCAAAGTTAGGCTTGATGCAAAGCTACGGGGGAAACAAAATTCTTACCTTGAGTAACTCAATCGCAGAAGAAATTAAAGAACTAAAATTTGATAAAGTTTATGTTTCTTCTCAACCCAATGAAGAAGGAATGCTAAACTTGATTAAAAAAGTCTGTCAAAAGGAGAAGTTAGTTGAATGAGTCAAATAAATCAACACCCCCCAAGGGTGATTTTATTGATCTGGAGAAAAATCAGTACAAAAAGAACAATAAATTAAAAAGATATTTTATAATTGTTTTTCCTGTCTTGATTGCATCAATCTTTATTTTTTTCTATTTCAATAATTTTAGCTTAAAGAATTTTTTTTCTCACAAATTCGATAATAATAAATCAAAATCCTTTGAAGTGACACAAGAGACTAATAAGACAGAGGATAGAAAAGATGATTTGAAAACACAAATTATTTTCTTAAGAGAAAACATTGATATTCTGCAAAAGGAGGCCTCAGATACTGCCTATAATTTATCCCAAGCAAATAAAAAAATCTCAGATTTAAGTAGGCAACTTAATAATTACGAGTCCAGAAAATTAGTAAATTCTGAATTTTATTATTCTGAAAAATATATCATTTTAAATTGCTTGTTAAGTTTGAAGAATAAATTTGATAGAAGACAAAGCTTTAAACAAGAATTAGATAATCTGATTTCAATTTTTAATTATGAACCTAATATTAAAAGTATTATTATAAATTTGCAAGATTTGGAAATCTCAAACGTAATTAAAATTGAAAATTTGCTAGATAAACTTAATGATAAAATTAATTTTTATGAAGAAGATATTGATAGATTTATAAATACTAACTTTGACAGCTCCTCAAGAGAGTTCGATGAGATTTTAAATTCAAAAGAAAACTTTGTTAAATATGTAAAAGCTTTCCTTAATAGCACTTACAAATTAACTAGAGTAAACGATTCATCAGAAACAATTGAAAATGTTCCATATGAAATTTATAATTTTAGAAAAGTTTTAGAAAAGGCAAAAGAATATTTAATTATTGGAAACTTAAAGAGAGCATTAGATATTTTAAAATTATCAAATTTTGATGATAGTGAGATTGATGTTTGGATTGCAGATGCATCAAATCTTTATAATGTTCAAGAAAAATTAAGATCATTAGAATTCCAATTACTTGAAATCGTTGGTGAGAATAGTGATTAAAGTTTTTAAACTTTTTCTTATATTAATTTTTACTTCTTCCATTGTAGTTTGGTTATCAGAAAATCCTGGGAAAGTAGAAATATTTTGGGAAAATTATTTTTTTGAAACTAATCTTTTGGGTCTTGTGTTAATTTTTTTTTTTTTGATATCAGCTACTTTGATTCTGATTTACACCTTTAGATCAATTAAAGATATACCTAAAAACTTTCGTATTAAAAGAAATGAAAAATATCTCCAATTGGCAAATAACAGTTTGGATAATATTGCTAACGCGCTTTTGACTGGAGATTCAAGCAACATAGAAAAAAATTCAAGGATGCTAAAAAAGTATTTGAAAAACGATTTCTTTACTGCCTTTATGCTTTTTAATTCATCTATTATAAAAAACGATATGAATGAATCCTTAAAATACCTGAGAGTATTAGAATCTATTCCAAAGGCAGAATATGTTGCTGAAAGAGGAAGAATAGTTTTATTCTTAAAAAATAAAAATCAAAAGGAAGCAAAAGGTGCTCTTTTAAATTTATGTAAAAAGTATCCTGATGATATCTGGTTTAATGAAAAGTTGTCGAGAATTTATGCATTCGAAAAAAACTGGAAG
>MDTA01139958.1_pt1 | contig 11393 bp, 8 predicted proteins | sample 811151 | NCBI WGS metagenome assembly MDTA01 (sample SAMN05326648, study PRJNA326480) | marine metagenome | isolation source: seawater | place: Indian Ocean: South | collected 2010 | reverse complement strand
TCTAAAAAATAAAATTTTCCATCCTCATATATGTATTCAACTGTTCCTGCTCCTTCATATCCAATCTGTGATACCATTTTAACTGTTTTATCAAATAAATCTTGTCTTAAAGCATCATTTAAAACTGGACTTGGTGTTTCTTCTATAAGTTTTTGATGTCTTCTTTGAACTGAGCAATCTCTTTCATGTAAATGAACAGTTCTATTTTTGCCAGATAATATTTGAACTTCTATGTGTCTTGGATTTTCAAAAAACTTTTCAATATAAACTTCATCATTTGCAAAAAATTTCTTAGCTTCTGACTTTGCAGTCAAAAATAAATTATCAAATTCATTTTCTGATTTAACAACCTTCATACCTTTTCCACCTCCGCCACCTGCGGCTTTAATTAATATTGGATAACCAATTTTTTTTGCAATACTTTTTCCAATATCTAAGCTTGATACCCCTCCCTCAGAACCTTCAATAACGGGAATTCCATATTTTTTTGCAGTATTTTTTGCTTCAATTTTATCTCCCATCATTTTAATTATTTCAGGCGATGGACCTATGAATTTGATATTATTATCTTTTAACATTTTAGAAAAATTGTAGTTTTCGGATAAAAAACCATAACCAGGGTGAACAGCATCTGAATTTGTTACTTCGATTGCAGATAAAATAGAAGGAATATTTAAATAACTATCGACAGGCTGTCTTGAGCCAACACATAGACTCTCATCAGCTAATTTAACATGCATACTTTCTTTATCCACATCTGAATGTATGGCAACGGTTTGAATACCCCACTCTTTACATGCACGAATGATTCTGACTGCTATTTCACCTCTATTCGCTATAAGTATTTTTTTAAACATCTACTCTAAGATGATTAGTGTTTGACCATACTCAACGGGCTGACCATCCTCTACGACAATTTTTTTTACAATACCGTCTTTAGTTGATGGAACATGATTCATAGTTTTCATAGCTTCAACTATCATAACAGTATCTCCTTTTTTAATTTTTTTTCCAAGTTCTACAAACTTTTTACCTCCAGGCTCTGGCGCAAGATATGCAGTTCCAATAATTGGGGATTTTATTTCGGTTCCTTCAACTTTTTCTTTCTCTTTTAAATCTTTTGACTCATTCAAAATTTCAACTTTATTACCAACAGTAGAATAATTTCTTGCAACTTTAATTTTAATATCTTTTTCTGAGTATTCTAATTCTGATAATTTATGCTCTGATAAACAGTTTACTAATTCTTGAATTAATTTTTTATTTATTTTCATTTTTTATCATTTTATGCATTGCTATTATGGCCAAAATATAACCATCACTACCTAAACCAAATATCCCACCATTTACTACATCACTAATTAAAGATTTTTTTCTAAATTCTTCTCTATTATAGATGTTTGAAATATGTACTTCAATTTTAGCTTTATTATATATTTGAAGAGCATCTCTAATAGCTACTGATGTGTGGGTGAAAGCAGCTGCATTAATTATTATTCCATCATAATTTTCTTTAGCTTTCTGTATCCATGTGACTATTTCTCCCTCAATATTAGACTGAACGAATTCAAGATTTATATCTAATTCATTTGATTTCTTTAAACATAAACCTTTAAGTTCATCAAATGTAATTTTGCCATATTGTGATTGTTCTCTTTCTCCTAATAGATTAAGATTTGGACCATTTATAAAAAGTATTTTAGATGTCATATATAATACATAATGAAAAAAACTAAAAAAATCAAAATTAATTTAAATGGGAGGCAACTTTCCCTTCCATTCGGTACTTCAGTTTATAAAGTTGTAAAAAAAATTAAAGCCCAACCAAGTAAGGTTGCTATTGAACTTAATAGAGAAATCGTAAAAAAAAAAAATATTAGTAAAATATATCTAAAAGATAAAGATAAACTAGAAATAGTTCATTTTATAGGTGGAGGTTAATGAAGAAAGACTATTTAAAAATATGTTCTAAAAAATTTAAATCAAGGTTGATTGTTGGTACAGGAAAATACAAGAGTTTTTTAGAATGTTCAAAAGCTATAAAAGCAGCAGGAGCAGACATGGTTACTGTAGCTGTAAGAAGAGTAAATATATTAGATAAAAAAAAACCTTTATTGATGGACTATGTTAATCCAAAAAAAATAACTTACCTTCCAAATACTGCTGGTTGTTTTACTTCAAATGATGCTTTAAGAACTTTAAGATTAGCAAGAGAAATAGGGGGATGGAAATTAGTAAAATTAGAAGTTTTAGGGGATAAAAAAAGTTTATTACCTGATATGGTTGAGACATTGAAGTCAACAGAAGTATTATCAAAAGAGGGTTTTAAAGTTATGGTTTACTGTAATGATGATCCCTTAATGGCAAAAAGATTAGAAAATGTTGGAGCAGTTGCAATTATGCCTTTAGCAGCACCAATAGGATCAGGATTAGGAATTCAAAACTATACAAATATTAAAATTATTCGAAAACAAACAAAACTTCCTCTTATTATTGATGCAGGAATTGGGCAAGCTTCGGATGCTTCTATTGCTATGGAATTAGGATGTGATGGTGTTTTGATAAATACTGCTATTGCTAAAGCAAAAAAACCCTTAGAGATGGCTAAGGCAATGAAATACGCTGTTATAGCTGGAAGAAAATCATACCTTTCAGGCAGAATAGAGAAAAGTCTAAACGGATTTGCATCAACAACAAGAAAAGGTATTATTTAGATCTTTTTCTCTTAAAGAATGTTTTCTTTTTAAATTTTTTCTTACCAACAAATTTAATTACATTATTTCTATTTTTATTTTCTATAGATATTTTTTTAATTTCAATTTTATTTTCAATTTTGTCTAAAATCTTTTTACCTTTATTCTCAAAAGATATTTCATACTCTGGGACCAACAAAGATTTATCTCCATGCAAATTAATTTTCATTTTGTGATTTTTCTCTAAATACTTTAAGTCTTTATTAAAGTTATCCGATAAAAATGATTTAATTTTATCAGGAATATTAGCGTTCACTATCTTTGCTTTAGATTTTACCGCTTTTACCTCCACTAGCTTTAATATTTTTTGAGCAAATGATGGATTCGTTAAAGTAATATTCCATTGTACACTACTTTCTCTTAACCTTTGTCTAGACATTTCCAATAAACCAAAACTACTGATTCTGCCAATTTGCACCCTTGCTCTGTCTTTCCTGCATCGATCCTTTAATTTTCTTTCGACTTGCTTCCGGTTACCAAAGTTCATCATATCTATAAAATCTATAATTATTAAACCTGATAGATCTCTTATCTTAATTTGCCTAGCTATCTCTTCCGCTGCTTCAAGATTAGTATCTAACGCAGTGCTTTCCACATTTTTTTGCTTAATAGATTTTCCCGAGTTTATGTCTATTGATACTAATGCTTCAGTAGGATTAATGACTAAATAGCCACCAGAATTTAGCTTCACTTGTGTATTATAAATTTCATTTAATTTTTCCTCAATTTTTTCCTTAATAAATAAAGGTTCTTTATCTCTGTATTTTTTAATTTTCTTTACATTCTTAGGCATCAATATTTTCATAAAATTCTTTGCCTTTTGATATCCTTCATTACCTTGAACTATAATATTTTTTGTGTCGTCATCATAAATATCTCTCAAGGTTCTTTTAATAATATCACTTTCTTGATGAATTAATGATGGTGCTATTGAATTCATTGCTGTTTCTTTAATTTTATTCCAATTGTCTATTAAACTCGATAAATCATACTCAATATCATTTTTAGTTTTATTTGAGCCTGCTGTTCTTACAATAAGCCCCATTTCTTTAGGTATATTTATCTCATTAAGAATTGATCTAATTTTTTTTCTTTCCCCAAAATTAAAAATTTTTCTTGATATACCTCCACCTTTAGGAGTATTTGGCATCAAAACAATATATTTGCCAGCTATTGAAATAAAAGTTGTTAATGCAGCACCCTTTAAACCTCTTTCATCTTTTAGAACTTGCACCAAGATTACTTGATTTGGTTTAATTACCTCTTGGATCTTATATCTTTTTGAAGGTATTTTATTTTTTTTTTCATCAACATTGACTTGATTTTCTATCTCACTAATTTTTTCTTTACCCTCCTCATTGACTGAGAATTCATTTTCTTTAATTGAGATATCTTCCTCTTCACTTTTTTTAGCAAGTTCCTCTCTTAATTTTTCTTCCTCCTTTTTTATTTTATCTAAATCACTTGATGGTATTTGATAGTAATCAGACTGGATATCATTAAAGGATAAAAAACCATGCCTTTCTCTTCCAAAATCTATGAAAGCAGCTTGTAGTGATGGTTCTACTCTGCTCACTTTACCTAAATAAATGTTATTTTTTATAAGATTATTTTTAGTTGTTTCGAACTCATAATCTTCAATATTCCCATTTTCCTTAAGTACAACTCTAGTTTCGTCTGGATGCGAAGCATCAATATATAAATTCTTTTCCATAATGTTATGTTTATTTTTTTCATTTTTTTTAATTCTGATGCCTTAACTTTAACAAATTCATGAATTAAATAAAACTAAAATGAATATTCTAATAAAAAAAATCCTTATTTCATTTAGTGTAGCCTTTTTGTTTATATTCTTAATGGTTGTATCAATATTATGGGCTTTTTCGAATAATCTGCCAGATTATAAATATTTAAAAAATTATAAAGCACCCGTATCAAGTAAAATTTATTCTGGCGGTGGAGAACTTATTCAGGATTTTTCATCTGAGAGGCGAATTTTTATTCCTTATAATTCTATACCAAAAATAGTCATTAACTCATTTTTATCTGCGGAAGATAAAAATTTCTTTGATCATCCTGGTATAGACGCAAAAGGAGTTTTAAGAGCTATAATAAAAAATATCTCAAATATTATAAATTCTAAGAGGCTTGAAGGCGCGTCAACTATAACGCAACAAGTAGCTAAAAATTTTCTTTTAAGTAATGAGGTTAGTTTAAAAAGAAAACTCAAAGAGGCTATTTTAGCATTCAGAATTGAGAGGAGTTTGTCTAAAGAAAGAATATTAGAGCTTTATCTGAATCAAATTTATTTAGGTCAAGGATCTTATGGAATTGCTGCAGCAAGCTTAGAATATTTTGATAAATCTATAGATGAATTAAACTATGAAGAGGCAGCTTTGCTTGCTGCACTACCAAAAGCCCCAAGCAGATACAATCCTTACAAAAATCCAAAAGTTGCAAAGTTTAGAAGAGACTTAGTTTTAAAAAACTTATTTGAGAACAGATACATAGATAAAATTAATTTTAACGAGTTAAAAAATAAAAAAATTAATTTAAGAAAAAGAAAAAAAATATTTTTAGAGGACTCAAGATATTATGTTGAAGAGGTAAGAAAAGATATAATAAATCAACTAGGTTACGATAAAGTATATAAAGATGGATTAAATATTAAGACACCTTTAAATTTGAATTTGCAAGAAATAGCCTCGAATGTTCTAAGAAAAGGTATTGAGAGTTATGATAGGAGAAATGGGTGGAGAGGTCCAATTAAAAATATAAACTTATCAAATAAAAACTGGCAAAATATTTTAAAAAATAATTTAGAAAAAAAATTAAAATGGAAATTAGCGAGAATAATAAAAGCTGATAGAAATGGAATAAAAATTGAGACAGAAAATGACAAAATCGGGGAAATTAGTTTATCAAGCTTAGACTGGATAAAATCTAATGGGAAAGAAAACATTTTTAAAGTTGGTGATATTATTTATGTTAAGCAAATTAATAATAATGTTTATGAATTAAAACAACTTCCAGCTGTTAATGGTGCTATAGTTGTTATGGATCCATATACTGGAAGAGTTTTAGCTTTAAGTGGAGGATTTAGTTTTAAAAAAAGTGAGTTTAATAGGGCCACACAAGCATTAAGACAACCAGGCTCAGCCTTCAAACCTTTTATATATGCTCTCGCGCTAGAAAATGGGTATTCACCATCTACTTTAATTTTAGATGCACCATTAGTTTTAAAACAAGGGACAGATCTTAAAATGTGGAAACCAGAAAATTATGGTAAAAAATTTTATGGTCGATCAACATTAAGAGAAGGGCTGGAAAAGTCGAGAAATTTGATGACTGTTCGAATTTCACAAGATCTAGGTCTCAAAAAAATAGTCAATTTATCAAAAAGTTTAGGAATCTATGAAAATCCTACTGAACTTTTATCGATTTCTTTAGGTTCAGCAGAAACAACATTACTAAAATTAACGTCTGCATATTGTTCTTTTGTCAATGGAGGAAAACTTGTTAAACCTAAATTGATTGATCGTATTCAAGACAGTGAAGGTAATACAATTTTTAAGACAGAAGACAGATATTGTGAGAATTGTAAAGATATATCATTTTTAAGCGATGATGTCCCAAAGATTAAAGATAATTTCAAACAAATTTTTTCAGCACAAACTGCATACCAAATAACGTCAATACTTGAGGGCGCAACAAAAAGAGGAACAGCAAAAAAATTAAGAAATTTAAATTTAGATATTGCTGGAAAAACTGGCACGACTAATAAAAATACTGATACCTGGTTTATTGGATATACTTCTGATTTAGTAGTTGGAGTTTATATAGGTCATGACGAACCAAAAACTCTAGGAAAATTTGAAACTGGCGCCAAAACAGCAATGCCTGTATTCGAGTCATTTATTAAAAAAGCAGTCAAAAGAGAAAATACAAGACCTTTTAAAATACCTGAAAATATAACTTTGATGGTTGTCGATTCTAACACAGGACAAAAAGTTAATTTTGGCTCAAAGAAAACCTTGATTGAATCTTTTAAAACCGAAAAAATTAATGAAAATTTCGATGTAAATTTGAAAAATAATAATAGATTTAAAAATAATAATATATTAAAGTTTTACTAATGAGTGAACAATTTATTCAAAATCTCAACTCAATAAAAAAGATAAATCAAAGAATACAGGAGTATCTTTGAAAAGAATAATATTAAATCAAAGATAGATAAATACCAAAAGTTAACTCTTGACGAAAACTTCTGGAAAAATCAATCCAATGCTCAAAAAATTTTAAAAGAGAAAAAAAAATTAGATGACTTGTTGATGTCATTTGAGAATTCTGTCAAAGAAAGCAAAGAATTAAACGAATTTTTTATTTTAGCCTCAGAAGAAAATAATACTAAACTTCTTCAAGAAACTTTAAAAAACATAGAGTTATTAAGATCAGAAGCACAAAAAAACGAAATTAAATGTTTTTTATCCAAAGATAGCGATAGTAATGATTGTTTTATTGAGATACATGCAGGCGCGGGTGGAACAGAAAGTCAAGATTGGGCTGATATGCTTAGAAGAATGTATATCAAGTGGTCAAACAATCGAAAGTTTAAGTATAATATTATAAGTGAACATAAAGGTGAAGAAGCTGGCTTAAAATCTACCACAATAAAGATCAAAGGCGATTACGCATTTGGTTGGTTAAAAAATGAGTCTGGAATTCATCGTTTAGTCAGAGTCTCTCCATTTGACTCTGGTGCAAGAAGGCACACCAGTTTTGCTAGTGTATGGGTTTATCCAGTTGTTGACGACAGTATTGATATAGAAATTCAAGAAAAAGACTTGAGGATAGATACCTACAGGTCTAGTGGGGCAGGAGGTCAGCATGTTAATACAACAGATAGCGCAGTGAGAATTACACACATTCCAACAAAAATAGTGGTTCAGTGTCAAAATGATAGATCGCAACATAAAAATAAAGAGACTTGTATGCAGATGTTAAAAGCCAGGTTGTATAATCACGAACTTGAAAAAAGAGAGACAGAGAGTATGGGTGAAAAAGACCAAAAAAAAGATATTGGATGGGGACACCAGATTAGATCTTACGTTTTACATCCATATAGGTTAGTAAAAGATAATAGAACAAATTTTGAGACAAGTGACCCAGATAAAGTTTTAAATGGAGAATTAGACAGCTTTTTGGAAAGCTCTCTATTCAAAATGAATGGTTAAAAGATTTATACAATTAGTATTGTCATTATTTTTACTTGTAATCTTTTTTTTAGTTTATTTAAGTATATACGGAATTAGCACAGATAAGTTTAATGATTTGATCACTCAAAAAATCTCAGAAAAAAACCAGAGTGTTGATATAAAGCTTAATAAGATAAAAATTTTTCTCAATATCAATAATTTAAATTTTGAACTTAAAACTAAAAATCCAAAGGTTTTTTTTAAAAATAAAGAAATTAAAATTAAAAGTATAAGTACAAATTTCACATTAAAAAGTTTTTTTTCAAAAAAAACAAATTTAGAAAATATTAAAATCTCTACAGATAGAAATAAAATTCAAAATTTTATTGAAATTGCAAGAGCTTACAAAAATAATCCACAATTATTTATTTTAAGTAAAACTGTAAAAGATGGTTCTATTACAATAGATACGAAAATAAGTTTTAATGAAGATGGAAGTATCAAAAATAATTATTTAGTTGATGGCAGTATACAAAATTTAAAAATTGAATTGTTAAACAAAAATATAGTTGAAAAAATAAACTTGAGTTTTTTGATTAGAGAAAATAATTATTTGATTTATAATCTTTCTTCACTTTATAATTCAATTAAAATAAAGTCTAATCAAATAAAAATTGTTGATAATCAAGGCTACTATAATTTTGAAGGTGATATTTCAAATCAAAAAAGTGAAATAGACTTAAATAAATTTTCTGCCTTTTTAAATAATAAAGTTAAGAGTATTTTTAAAGAAGAATTAACTTTATCCTCAAACAATAAATTTTCTTTTAAATTAAATAAAAAAGTTAAATTTTCAGATATAAATATTCAATCAAAAATAATATTAGAAGAATTAAGATATTCGAATGATATATTTAAACGATTTTTTCCAGGATATAAAAAAGATATAAAATTTATAAATAATTCAATCACAATTGATTACATTAATGGAGATTATCAGATTAGTGGTAAATCTAAAATAGATATAAATGGTGATATTGATAGTGCCAACTATTCTTTAAAAAAAATTAAAAAAGAATTTTTTTATAATTTTAATTTTGAACCAATCAATTCTGCTGTAAATTTTAAGATTTTAAATTATACTAAAAATAAAGATGATAAAAGTTCATTAGAATTAAAGGGAAGATATTCAGCGTCTAAGAACATAAATTTAGAAAAAATAAAATTTATTAACGATAAAAATTTCATAGAAATTCAAAATATTAAAATTAATGAAAATAAAAAAATTAAAAGTATAGATAATATAAAAGTTAGCGTTTTTAATAATAATAACATGTTAAGTAAATTAGATATTAAAAAGGATAAAAAAAACTATTTAATAGATAGCCAAATCTTTGACGGAACTAAACTATTGGATGAAATTTTATTTTCAAAAAAGAAAGGTAATTTCTTTGATTTATTTGACAATTTAAGTAGCAATGTATTAATTAATATTGATAAAGCTTATATAAGTAATGAAGATTATCTTACATCTTTAAATACAGCATTAATTGTAAAAAATAATAAAATTTTGGATTTAGATTTATTATCTAAATTTTCTAATAACGAGGATTTTAAAGTCTCAATTAGAACAAATCAAAATAAAGAAAAGATCACAACAATTTTTACAAATCATGCTAGACCATTAGTAAAAAAATATAAATTTATAAAAGGTTTTGATGGAGGTGCGCTAGACTTTTACTCCATTTCACAAAATACAAAAACTAATTCAAATTTAAGATTATATGATTTTAAATTAAAAGAAGTGCCTGCTCTTACTAAATTATTAACTTTAGCCTCGTTACAAGGTATTGCAGATTTATTATCAGGTGAAGGAATAAGATTTAATGAATTTGAAATGAAGTTTAATAACGAAAAGGGAGTAATGACAATTGAAGAGATTTACTCGCTTGGCCCCTCAATTTCAATTTTAATGGATGGTTATGTTCAAAAAGATGGACTAATAAGTTTAAGAGGAACTTTGGTACCAGCTACTACCATCAATAAAGTAATAGGCTCAATACCTATAATTGGTGATATACTTGTCGGAAAAAAAGCTGGCGAAGGAGTTTTTGGAGTAAGTTTTAAAATTAAAGGGTATCCAAAAGATTTAAAAACTACAGTAAATCCAATTAAAACTTTAACACCAAGATTTATTACCAGAACTTTAGAAAAGTTAAAAAAATCTAATTAATAATTTTTATCAAAACATGGTTTTTTTTACCATGTGATAATTTTAAAATGTTATCGTTAAAATCACTAATTGTAATATTAGAATTTTCTTGAACAATTGAATTGTTGTTTACTTTTATTCCAAGATTTTTAATTGCTCTTCTAACTTCACTTTTCGATTTTAACAGATTTGATTTAACAACTATGTCTATAATATTAATACCATTATGTAATTCATCTTTTTTTAGTTTTATAATTGGTAAATCATCTCCAAAAGTTCCAATACCAAATGTTTTTTTTGCGGTATCAGCAGCTTTTTTTGCGGCAGCCTTGCCGTGTAACATTGAGGTAGTTTCATTAGCTAATAGAATTTTTAAATCATTTATATTCTTACTTTTCATACTTTCAATTTCTGAAATTTTTTTATCAGTAAACATTTTTAAAAATTTTATTACATCACGATCATCAGTATTTCTCCAAAATTGCCAATAATTATAAGGAGATAATAATTTTTTATCTAACCATACTGCGCCCATTTCTGTTTTCCCCATTTTTGCTCCAGATGCTAAAGTAATTAATGGTGTAGTTAATCCAAATACTTGTTTGCCGGAACTTCTTTTTATTAATTCAACGCCATTAACAATATTTCCCCATTGGTCAGAACCACCTATTTGCAGTACACAATTATTTTTCTTATTTAACTCTAAAAAATCATAAGCCTGTAAAATCATATAATTAAATTCCATATAACTTAAAGATTGTTCTCTGTCTAACCTAAGCTTAACACTATCAAAACTTAACATTTTATTAATTGTGAAATGTTTACCTATTTCTCTTAAAAATTTTATATAATTTAGCTTACCAAGCCATTTAAAATTATTTACAAAAATTGGTTTTGTTTTTAAATTTTTTTTATCTAAGAAAACATCAAATATTTTTTTTATATTTTCAATGTTTTTATCTATTTCTTTGGTTGACAAAATTTTTCTTGTTTCTTCTTTACCAGAAGGGTCTCCAATCATAGTTGTACCACCACCTAGTAAAACTATTGGTCTGTGACCATATTTTTGAAGCATTCTTAAGCACATTATTTGCAATAAACTACCAACATGCAGACTCTGAGCAGTGCAATCGAATCCAATATACGCATTGATTTTTTTACTGCTTATTAAATTATCTAATTCCTCAGAATTAGTACATTGATTAAAATACTCTCTTTCTTTAAACTCAGATA
>MDTA01023008.1_pt1 | contig 11393 bp, 2 predicted proteins | sample 811151 | NCBI WGS metagenome assembly MDTA01 (sample SAMN05326648, study PRJNA326480) | marine metagenome | isolation source: seawater | place: Indian Ocean: South | collected 2010 | reverse complement strand
AGTCTCGGCGTCAAACGCCGCCGCGATGGCCTCGCCCACCGCCGCGTGGGCCCGGGGCGAGACCGAACCAGGGGACGCGCGGCCGACCAAGGCGCCGAGAGCGTTGAACGCGTGCCTCGCGGTGTCCCGCGCGCCGTTTCGCGCGCTCCTCGACTCGGCCTCGCCCGCGCCGCCGCCGCCCGCGCCGCCGCCGCGCGTCTTTTTGTAGGATATCTTCGCGAGGAGCGCGGAGATGAGCGCGTCCACCTCCCGCGCCGCGAGCTGGGCGCCGCCCTCCTGCAGCAGCTGCGCGAGCGTTTTCAGCGAGTTCTGCGTGGCGCGAGGGTCCTCCTCGTCGTCGGCGTCGGTGGTCAGCGCGCCGAGGTAGTACTCGGCGAGAGTCGCGACAAACTCTCGGTCCAGAAGGAGCCTCTGCGCGGCGAGAAGGTCCCCGACGAGCGCGTCCAGGGCGCCGCGGCCGCTGGTGGACGTCGCTCCCGCGCCGCCCACGTCCGGGCGGTTCACCGCGCGCGCGAGGAGGAGGACGTCGGCGGATATCTCGGCCGGGGTGGCGTCCCCATCGGGCGGGGGACCCAAACCGGAGCTGTCGTCCAGGAAGGATCTGACCGCCGTTCGGAGCGCGTCGCCGGAGGACGAGGACCTCGCCGCGTCCTTGACGGGGGCGATGGCAACGCGCCACGGGGCACCACCCGCGCGGGCCGCGAACGAGCGACGCTCCTCACGGCGCGCCCGCGACGGGGGAGCCCTGGGGGCATCGTGCCAGCCGCCCATGTCTGTCGCCGCGTTTCGAAAAAGGGGGAAAACGGATCCCACCCCGAACCCCCGAGCCCGTCACCCCGCACCAGTCCCTGAGCCCGGTCGTCCACCAGAGCCTCCCACGATCGACGGTACTCTAAGCCGCCGCGCGCTCGCGCGAGAACGTGCGACCGGCAAGGTCGCCGGAAGGCTGTGCCTGGCTGGTCAAACGACTGGGCACGGAAAACCAACAGCTGGAGCCAACGAAGCCAACAGAAATCTCACTGACGGAGTGATGATGACGACGGGTGGGAACGCTGTGCCGGCGTGCTGGAACGGATGCGGGCTCGAGTAGCGGCGCTGTTACGATGCACCTTCGCGTGTTTGGCGTCTAAGATTCGATCGAACGATGGCTACGTTTACTCGTACAACCGGCGGGGCGCCGCGCGGAGCCCCCGCTGCGCCGACGGTTCGCACAGAGGCGCGCTCCTCGAGTCTTCCTTTTGGGAGTCACCTCCGAACACGTCGCGCGTCTAACTCGCGCGACGTATTCGGAAGTTAGACAGATGCGGGGGGAAGTGCAAAAGGAAGACCATGCAGGACACGCGCTCCGGTGAGAACCGAGCTGTCCTCTAACAACAGCTCAGCGATAGATCACAACAGCACAGCGATAGATCCACGCGGACATCACCCAGCCGCTTACGCGAACTTTTCGAGCTCGGCGCGGAGCTGGCGGGTGAACTCGTCGCTCTTCTCGCTGTCGTCCCAGTCCTCCTCCCACTGGTTCACATCCTCGGCATCCTCCTCCTCGGCTCCCCACTCTGCGCGATCGAACGAAGGCGGGCGGGCGACGGTCAGGACGCGAGATCTAGGGTAAGATTTTCTCGGAGGGGGCGACGCGGGCGGTCCGGGGCGCGGCAGATCCGGGGGTTGCTTTGGGCGCGCGCGGCTCACCTTCGTTGCCGAACTCCTCGAACTCGTCGTCGCACTCGAGGTCGACGGCGACCTCCTTCTTCTCCTCCTTCTTCTGCTCGGTCATGGCGCGCGCGCGGGCAGGCTGCGTCACAAGCAGTGGCCTCGGCCCGTGACTTGTCGTCGTGTTTTGATTTCGGGCGCAGCAGTCCAAAGTGACCGTTTGGAAAATCTCGGCGCTCAGAGCGCCGCGCGCGGACACGACGGTGGGTCGGTCCACGCGTCGCCGGAGTATCGAGGTCGCGCGAGGCGTTTCGAGAGCCTCGGTACCGTCGGCGATGGCGTCCAGGGGCGGGTCCGGGAAGGGACCCGCCGCCGCGGACGACCCCCACCTGGCGGAGTCGATGGCCCGCGTGAAGCAGGTTGCGGAGGCTGCGAACCTCGCTGCCGCCAGGCTCGTGGGGGATATCGACGGGTCCGCCGGATATCGAGCCGCCGCGACGGGCGCGCTCCTCCCGGCTGACCAGCCCACGTCCAGGCCCAAGCCCGGCAAGGGGTCGTCGAGAGGGGTCTCATCCAGAGGCATGCGTGAGCGCGCGGTTAACGTGGTGGTGGCGCCCGTCGATTCATCCCCCGGGGGGTTCGACGGTGGGCACGACGACGACGCGACTCCTTCGCACGCGGAGGCTCGCGCGCAGCTCCTGCGGCTCATCTCGCAGCATGCGGGCGAGGAGCTCATGGGCGGCGACGATTCGTCCGGGGAGGAAGGAGGCCGCCTCGGCTTCGGGGGTTCGCCCCTCTCGGCTGGCTTGCTCAAGAAATTGGAACCGCCCAAGCTCGCGCTGCAGGAGCTGGAGGCTCGACGCGAAGCCGCGGAGAGAGAGGAGGAGGAGCGCATGCGCCGGCAGAACGCCGTCCACCAGCTCCTCCAGACGGTCGCCAAGCAGAACGAGTCCCGCATCAAGCGAGCCAGGGAACGCGCGCCGCCCGAGCATTCGCCCGCGAGCACCGTCTTTCGGCCCCCGTCGTCCAACCGCGCCGACGAAGCCGCCACGCCGACAGCCGTGCCCGCCGCGGTCGTGGACGAGGACAAGGACGAAAAGGTAAAGCCGTGGGAGGGAGATCGGCCGTGGAGGGAGAACATCCGCCCGTCGTTCTGGGAGGAGCGCGAGCGACGCGAGCGAGAGAGGCGTTCCAAACTCGAGAACCAGGGATCTTCGAAGAAGACGTCATCCGCCGACCTCGGCTCGAGACCCGCGTGGGGCGCGACGATCCCGTTGGAACCCAAGTCGAAGAACCCGAAGAGGCCCGCGGGGCTGGAGGCGGCGGCGAGCAAGAACCCGGAGGACGAGGAGAAGCGACGCGCGGAGGTTAAGAAGTTCCTCGCGGATAGCAAGCGCAAGTGGCGAGAAAAAATCGCCAAGGAGAAGGCGGAGCTCAAGGCGAAGCAGGAGCACCGCGCGGCGATGAAGAAGGCGGAGGACGAGCGCGCGAGGATGATGGCGCAACAGGCGGCGGCGGAGCGCGCGAAGCGGGGCGGCGACGCGGCGGCGACGAACAGGCCCAAACCCAAACCCAAGCCGATGCCGGAGTGGGTGGACCCGGTGGACGACGACAAGCCCAAGTCGCTGGCGGACCTGGCCATCCCGATCAAGCCCAAGCCCGAGCCCGAGCCCGAGCCCGGGACCGAGGAAGGGTCGGAGATTCCGCAGCCGGTGGACTTTCAGCCGTTCGTCCAGAAGGGCGCCGCGAAACCGAGGTTGCCCGCGGCTTCCGAGAAGAAGGACGAGTCGGAGGGGGACGCGAAACCGGTCATCACGTACAAGCCGATCAAGATGAAACCCAAATCACCGGAGAAGCCCGCCGCCGCGGAGGCTAAGGAGTCACCGGCCAAGCCCAAGCCAAACCCGCTGGGCTCGTTCGAGGCTGAGCTCGTCGCGATACAGGCTGAGCTGGACGCCTCGGTGGATGCGCACGCGGCGGCGCTCGCGCTCACCGCCGCGGCGCCGCGCATCAGACGAATCGCCGGCGGCCGCGAAGATTTGTACGGGGATGCGTCTTCATCCGCCCAGGTGTCGTCCAACTCGGGCCCGTCGTCGTCGTTCGCGGCGCCCACGAACGCGAAGGAGGAGGCGGAGGCACGGCGAAGGGCCGGGGAGGAGGCTGCGGAGAAGAGGCGGCAGGCTAAGGTGCTGAAGGATGTCGCGAGGAGGCTCGCGGAGTCGATCGACAACCTCGCGCTCGATCGGGTCGCCGCGGCTAAACCCGCGGCGGGTGCCGGCGGGTCCTCCGGGGAAGCGTCGCCGCGGGCGCGGATGAAGACGCCGGCGTCGAAACGGATCGACGCACGCGAAGAAGCTGACGAGACGTCCGCGTCGTCGCCGCCGTCGGCGGCGGAGGAGGCTGCGGCTGTCGCGGTGCAGAGCGCGTTTAGGGGGCACAAGGCGCGCAAGGGCGTCAGGGAAGAAATCAACGCGGGGATTTTGAGACCGTCGCGCACGCAGACGACGTACAAACACGCGTCCGGGCGGCACATCACGTTCTCGCCCATCATCGACGACGGCGGCGAGGGCGGCGCGTCCGCGCGGGACGGGAGCGACGCCGAAGTCGATGACGATGCAGAGGTTGTCTTCGACGAGGAGGATGAAAAACCGAAGGATGCGCTCGTGACAGTCGCCTCACCGGACAAGCCTCCGATGCCCAAACCCAGGCTCCTGGGGGTCAAAACCGGCCGACCGGACACCCACACTGTGCTTCCAAACGACGAGCACGTGCCCAGAGCCGAGGACTGGCTCGCGCAGGGATCAGTTGCGCACCGCAAGTTGCAGGCTCGGCTCGCCAGGCACCGACCAACGGCGGATGTGGACGCGCCTTACGATATCGGGAAGATGAGTCAGGCGCGGATCGATGCGCTCGCGGCCGCGGCGTTCGGGTCGAAGGAGGAGAGACGGGCGGCGAGGGCGGCGGAGACGCTCGCACTCCCGGCGCCGGTTCACTCGCAGCCCAGGGAGCCGGTTGGAGTCTTCTCGCTTTACACGAGGAGAGCGGCTGCCGCTGCCGCCGCCGCGGCTGCCTCGACGGAGACTGCGCGGGTCGCGGAGGAGTTGGAGAAGAAGCTGGCGGAGACGACAGTGCGGAGTTCGCAGACAGAGCCGCTCGCACTCGTTTACGAGCGCGTGGAGGCTCCCTCGCCCGCGCCGGCCGCTCTCCCATCCCCGGCGAAGTCACCCACCAAGAAGAAGGAGAAGAGGGAGAAGAAGGAGAAGAAGGAGAAAAAGGAGAAGAAGGAGAAGAAGGAGAATAAGACCAAGCCATCGCCCACGAAGCCGCCGATTGAGGACGCCACCGAGCCCGCGGAGCGTTGGGCCAGGCGTCAGCTCGAGCTGGACAAGCAGAAGGATGCGTCCGCGTCGACCAGCCTGGCTCTATCTGCCGATTTGTCGCCGAGGCAAAAAGCGGCTATGCGCGCGCTCTCCGCGGAGGTGTCCTCCGACGGCGATAGACTCACCGCGAGCGAGCTCGAGAACCAGCTCAGGTCCGAGTTGAGTCTGTTCGACGAGATGGGCGAGATGGCCGAGGAGCTTCAGCAGCTTCAGCAGCAGCAAGAGCTCTTCCAGGCGGAGCAGGTGGCCACCGCGCTATCGCAGGCGCTCGAGGCTGAACGGGAACGGATCCGAAAGCAGGAGGAAAACGCCCTGGCGCAGACGACCAGGGCGAACGAGCTCGAGGAGGCGTACAAGAAGCGCGCGGAGGAGCTGGAGCGCACCGCGATGGAGGCGGCGGCTCGGGTGCGTGAGGAGAGCCTCAAGCAGGTTCAGGAGGTGACCGAGATGTTTGTCAAGAGCCTCGCGGCGGGAACCGCGGTGGAGCGCGCGGCTGCCGCGGAGCTCGTCTCCAGGGGCCTGACCGGCGCTTCGAACGCGATCACCGGTGGGACGGAGGTGGAGGGCGCGTTCGGGTCCCCGGCGTCCGTGGAAATACCCAAAGAGGAGGAGGAAGATGGGGATGAGGAGGATGGCGTCGTTCCAACCATGGATGCCGCCCGCGATCCCGACTTGGTTCTCGCGGAGTTTGACGCCGCCGCGGAGGCGATCCTCCGCGGAGAAAAGTCCGACGCCGCGGCGAAAATGCTCGCCGATGCCGCCGCCGCCGCCGCCGCGTCTAAACCCGCGGCGGGGGGCCCCGACGACGAAGACGACATCGAGGACGAGATTGGCTACGTCGACGTGCGACCCGCGCCAGGAGGAGAAGATTCCGACGACGACGACATCGTCGACGAGGTCGGCGTCGTCGAGCGCTCGGAGCTCAGCGTCACCGCGTCCTCGATCCCCGAGGAGTCCATCGCGCTGCACCGCGGGTCGTCCCGGTCCAAGTCATCCTCCGATGGGGCCGCGGCGGGAGACGAGCCGTCGCCGACCCGGTCTGAAGATTCCCTCGACGACAGGTACAAGGAGGTGACGGCGAAACACGAGGATGTCCAGCGACGGCTCCGCGCCAGGCAGAGAGAGTTGCGAGCCGCTGAACTCGCCGCGAAGCAGATGAAGATACGGGAGATGGAGGAGGAGCTCGCGCGGCTCGAGCGCATCGACGCGGGCGCTTCGCTCGCGGATGAAGCGGCGTTTGAGGCTGACATCGCCGGATACGACGTCGAGGATAAGTTGCAGGCGCACCAGGAGCGTCTGGCGCGGCTCGAGGAGACGGTGGAGGCGAGACGACTGGAGGCGTTGGCGCTTCGGAAGACGAAGTCCATGGAACTGGAGCTGATGCGCGAGATTCACACGCTCGACTCGGACATCGAGCGCATCGGGCGAACCGACGGCGAGGTTGCGTCGGGTTCGCCGAGCCGAGCCGCCGCGCACCCTCGCCCGAGCCCGGTGAAAATTTTGAGGACCTCCCCGACGCGCGGCGCGGGCCGGCCCTCGTCGCCCTCGCCCGAGCCCGACGTGGTCGGCGAGGAGCACATCCCGGAGGAGTCCATCGCGGACCTCGCCAGCGACGGCGGCGGCTCGGACGACGCGTTCCGACCCGGTTCGCAAAGTACGGGGGGACTCGTCGCGAGCAGATCCCCGCCGACGCGATCGCCCCGGTCGTCGACGGGTTCGGACGCGAGCGGGAGCCACCACCCGCACTCGCCGCTCGAGCTCCACCCGCCCGCGCATGCGGTCATCTCCCCGCCCAAGAAGAAGGGCGTTGGCGGTTCCGGTGGGTCGAACGGCGGCGGTTCCAAGAGGACGTCGCCCGGGTCCTCGAGCGTTTCCGAGATTCCATCACCGGAGACGTCGATCCACACGGATGCGTACTCCGAGGATGACTTCGAGGCGGACGGGACCGAATCCGCGGCTTCGTCGAGGGCGAGGTCCGCGGGCTCGACGGGAGAGTCGCCGTCGCTCTCCGGCGAGGCGGAATCGCTCCTGGGCGTCATCCACTCGCACCTCCTCGGGGAGGCTCTCGACGACGTCGCCGCCGTCGCGGCGAGCAAACCAATCGCGGGTGTCGGACAACTGTCGGACAAACACGGGGTCCAGCCCGGGGCGAAAGCCTCCCAGCCGTCGCCCCCGCCCGCCGTCGACGACCTCGTGCGACTCGCGACGGCGACACGCGCGACGTCGATCGCGCGCCTGGTGATTGAGCGATGCGGCGACGACGTCGCGGCGCTGTCGGGGATCGATTTCGGCGCGGTCGCCGGCGACGTCGATCGCCGCGGCCTCGTCGGCGGCGGCCTCGCCGCGGTCGCGGACGCCGCCTCTCGAAGGCGGTGCCCCGATCGGCTCGTGTTTGACGCGGTTCGCGAGGTGATGCTGGAGTCCTCCGCGCTCGTCTGCGCCGGCGGTGACCGGGCGACGGAGGCGGTGGCGGCGCGAGCGGCGGCGGTGCTGGACCCGCCTCACGGGGGTCGCCTCGCCGTCGACGACGTGGTCAAGGACGACGTTAGGGCGAGCGACGACGAGGGATGGTACGACGTGGTGTCCACGGAGAGGGCGATCCTGACGAGGCTCAGCGAGGAGCTCTTTGACGAAATCGTGGAGGACACCGTGCTCGCGCTGACGTTCGGTAGATGAGGCGGTCGACGGGGCGCGCGTCGACGATGTAATGTGGAAAAATTAGCGTGATGTTAACATTAACGGCGTCAGGCCATGACGGGTCGGGACCCGCGGCTGCCCTTGCCCTTGACGGATCCCGGAGTCGGGGGCGCTCCTCGTCCAGACTTCATGGGCGAGGGTTCACCCGGTGGCCTCTTCCCCGTCGCCTTGGCCAGGGCAACCTCGGCCTCGTACTTGACCTGGGTCCTGTCCGCCACCTTCGCGGCACCGTCCTCATCCTCCTCGCGGTCGTCGTCCTCGGAATCGTCCTCGGAGTCTGCGAAGATGTCGATGCGAAAGTTGTGCGCAGAAACCGTGGAGGATGGGCCGAAGGACCGCGACAGCGTGCTACTGAGGGTGTCCTCTCCCTTCTTGTTCACCAGGTCCATCGCTCGGAGGAGCTTGCGCTCGCAGTGCGCCATCACCTCCACCACGGTCTCGTCCGTCACCGCCGGGGGCGCCGCCTCCGTCTTGATACCTTCCAGCCTGTCGACGAGGTGCTCGGTGCCAGCCTTCATGCTCACCATCACCTTGTTGAGGCGCTCAAACTTAGCCTTGACGCGGTCGTTGTTGGCGGTGCCTTCGGAGAGCTGGCTCTCATACTCGTCCACGAGCCTGCGCGATGCGCCGGTCCCCGCGCCGTCCAGCTTGAGCGCATCGATCTTCTGCTTCATCTGGTCAATCTCCTCTTTGAGCGCCTCGACCCTCGACTGGCCGTCCTTGGTGAGCTGCTTGAGATTGTTGTTGGTGTCCTCCTGGGTCATGAATTTGGTAACAACCTCGTGGATGTCCGCCACGCCCGTGGCGTCCTTGATGCGAAGGAACGCGTCCTCGTAGTTATCCAGCTTACCCGCGACGGACGCGCGTCGGCGCTCCTCCTCGCCCATCTTGGCTCGAAGCTCCGCCTCTTTCTTCCGAGCAATCGCCGCGTCCCTCGCGGCGGCGTCGTCCTCCCGCTTCTGCCTCATCCTCGCCGTCTCCGCGTTCATCTGCTCGCGCTGCCGCACCATCTCCCGCCTGTCCCGCAGGTCCTTCTCCCGGTCCCGCCTTTCCTTGTGAAGCGCGTTCTCAACCTCGGCGAGCTCCGCCTTGGCCTTGTCTTTGCTCGCGTTGGCCTCGTGGCCGAGCAACACGAGCTCGGCGAGGTCCCGCTCCTTGGCCTTGATCGCCTTGTCCATGCCCTGCAGCTGCGCGTCGAAGGTGACGCGCTCGTCGCTAAGACGCTTGACGATCTGCTGGTACGTCTTCTGGATGGAATGCGCCTCGTTGTACTTGATGAGAGCCTTGTCGAAGCGATTCTCGAGCTGCCTCAGCAGCCTGGTCGTCGGGGTGTCCTCCTCGGACGGGTTCACGGCGTCGTTCTCCAGGTCCTTGATGCTGTCCAGCTTGGCCTCGAGCTCCCGGGTCTTTCGCACGGCGCGCTGCTTGTAGTCGTCGTACCGCCTGCGCAGGTCTTTCGCCAGCTCCTGGAGGCGGTAGAGCTCCTCGTTGTTCTCCGGGCCGAGATCGGTAACCTTGGGCTTGTCGCGATCGGTCGCCGCGTTACTGCTCTTCTCCGCGAGCTGCTGCAGGAGATCCTTGTTCTCCTTCTTCGCAGCCGCGATCGTGTCCTTGTTTTGCTTCATCGTCCATTGCGACGTCTCGAAGTACGCCTTGCGGTCGCTCTCTGTCGGTCGACGCGGGGAGGCGGGGAGGAGAGAATTGAGTGAGCCTCTGGGAAATTGTTGCGTGCGCGGGAGGGGCGGGGATCGGGTCGGACGGTGTCGCGTGAGACGCGTCGAGAGAAGGGTGGGGCTCGGGCGGGGCGCTCACCGAGAAGTGCAAACTTCTTCTGCAGGTCCGCGAGCTCCTCCTCGGGGGTCATGACGTTCGGCCCGCGCGAAGCGCTCGGTCAGCCCGCGCTCTGAACTGTGCCCCTCTGTTGCGGTTTTCTTGGGTGCTATTTTTGGGTCCAAGGGGTCCCGTCCCTCCTTCTTTTTGACGGTCTGATTCCTTGAGTTAATAATTCACCGCCTCGTCGCGAGGTCAACTGCCTGAGGCCAGCCGCGCGATTTGAACTTTGCGTGAGGCAGTGATCGTCGATCGAGTCGTCGCGAAGCGGCGCACAAGATCTCACACGCCGGCGATCGCACGCAGGTGGCCGACACACTCGGCGCCGTAGATTCCGGACGTTTGAACGCGCGTTACCCGCCGTTCATACCGCACGCGTTCCTCGAGACCGCGCGCGTGACAAGCGGGCGTCGGCGCTAAAAAGTCAGCGCGAGGGCTGGAGGCGCCACAGCGTCCCCGCTTTTTCCCCACACCAGATCTCAGGCAGCGTCCGAGGTCTACGCCGACATGGTCGCCGTCGCCAAGCCCGGCTCGACCGGCACCAAGGCCGGTGAGCGCTACTCCGACAACAAGCTCAAGCAGGACATTCGCACGTCCAACATGGGCGCGGCGAAGAAGCTCGCGGACGCCATCCGCACCTCCCTCGGTCCGAGGGGGATGGACAAGATGCTCGTGAGCGGGAACAACGACGTGACCATCACCAACGACGGCGCCACCATCTTGAACAAGATGGACGTGGCCCACCCCGCCGCGAAGATGCTCGTCGAACTCGCGAAGTCGCAGGACATCGTCGCCGGCGACGGCACCACCTCCGTCACCGTCCTCTGCGGATCCCTCCTCAACAAGTGCATCGGCCTCCTCAACAGGGGCGTGCACCCCACCGTGATCTCGGACGCCATGGGACTCGCGTGCGACAAGGCCTGCGAGATCCTCCAGGAGATGGCAATCCCCCTCGACATCGAGGACCGCGGGGCGCTCATCAAGGCTGCGACCACCTCCCTGGGATCCAAGGTTGTCGCGCAGTACTCCAACGTGTTGGCGCCCATCGCGGTTGATTCGGTGCTCAAGATCAGGGACCCGGAGAGGCCCGACATGGTGGACCTGAAGGACATCAAGATCCTTCGCAAGTCGGGCGGAACCATCGACGATACCGAGATGGTCGATGGCCTCGTGCTCGATTTGAAGTCCAGTAAGGCTGCGGGCGGTCCCACCAAGGTTGAGAACGCGAAGATCGCGATGATCCAGTTCTGCATCTCGCCGCCCAAGACGGACATGGAAAACTCGGTTGTGGTGAGCGACTACCAGCAGATGGACCGCATCCTGAAGGAGGAGCGCAACTACATCATCTCCATCATCAAGAAGATCAAGGCGAGCGGGTGCAACGTGGTGCTGATCCAGAAGTCCATCCTGCGCGACGCCGTCACCGACCTGTCCCTCCACTACCTGGCCAAGGCTAAGATCCTGGTGGTCAGGGACGTGGAGCGCGAAGACGTCGAGTTCATCTGCAAAACCGTCGGCTGCCAGCCCGTGGCGAACGTCGAGCAGCTCACTCCGGAGAAGCTCGGCCACGCGGATCTGGTGAAGGAAGTCGCGTGCGGCGGCGAGAAGGTTGTCAAGGTGACCGGCATTCAGAACATGGGCAACACCGTGTCCGTGCTCTGCCGCGGCTCCAACAAGCTGGTCATTGAGGAGGCGGACAGGTCGCTGCACGACGCGCTGTGCGTGATCCGATGTTTGGTGCAGAAGAGGTTCCTCATCTGCGGCGGCGGCGCGCCCGAGGTGGAGGTGTCCCAGCAGCTCGGTAAGTGGTCCAGAACCCTGTCCGGCATGGAGGCT
>MDTA01204475.1_pt1 | contig 11394 bp, 9 predicted proteins | sample 811151 | NCBI WGS metagenome assembly MDTA01 (sample SAMN05326648, study PRJNA326480) | marine metagenome | isolation source: seawater | place: Indian Ocean: South | collected 2010 | reverse complement strand
TTTAAAAGTTTTTGATATTAGAAGAAAACTCAATTATAAAAAAAATCATTTTGATCTAGCAATATCACTTGGAACTTTTCATTGTTTTAATATAAAAGATTTGGAATTTTCTTTAAAACAAATGGGCAAAATTGCAAAAAAAAAATACATAATGGTAGAAAGTTACAGAGATATGAAAGAATTAAGCAACTTGCAATGCTGGGGCTTAACTTGTAAGTCATATTATCACGATAGAGACTGGATTTATTTATTTAAGAAAAATAATTTAAATGCAGACTACGAATTCATCAGATTTAATTGATATATCAATTATTTTCTTAATATCAAAATGACAAATGTTTTTAGAGTTTACCCAAACAAAAAATTAATAAAAGTTAGCAGAGGCTTTGGTAGTTTTTTATTTACGAGAGAATATGGAAAGATTTTAGATACTACTGGAGGAGCTTCCTCTTTTGCAATTTTAGGACATAATCATCCCAAGGTAGTTAAAGCTATAAAAAAACAGTTAAGTAAATTTTCTCATATAGACTATAAGATATTTAATGATGAAAACATTGAAACTTTATCAAATATTCTTACAAAAAATTCTAGATCAAATTTAAAAAAAGTTTATTTTTCTGGAAATTCCGGAGCGGAGTCCTGTGAAGCAGCATTAAGATTGAGTTATCAAATAAGAAAATTGGAAAACAAAAGTTCAAAGAAATGGTTCATATCAAGAATGCAATCCTATCACGGATCCACTGCCGACGCTTTGTCATTGGGTCAAAGACCAAATTTAGAATTTTATAGAAAAACTTTATCAAAATTCCGATCTAGAATTCCAATGCACCACCCTTTATATTTAAGAAGAAAATCTGAAACCATGGAAGAATATGCAAAGAGATCCGCTAAAGAATTAGAAAAAGAAATTTTAAAAATTGGTCCAAAGAATGTTTCAGGTTTCGTTGGAGAAACTATAATGGGAAGTTTAGTAGGGGATGTGCCTCCAGCAAAAAATTATTGGAGATATATCAGAAATATTTGTAATAAATATGATGTCCATCTCATTATTGACGAGTGCTATTGTGGAACTGGAACATCGGGTAAGTACTTATGCATTGATTATGATCAAATAAGTCCAGATTTTTTGTTTATTTCAAAAACTCTTAGCGCAGGTTACGGAGCGCTTGGTGCAGTCCTTACAAATAATAGCCATTACGAAAAGATTAAAAAATTTGGTAGGTTTAATCATTCAACTACAATGCAAGGTCATTCACTTTCTGTTGCAGCATCTCTAGAGGTTCAAAATATTGTTAATAAAAAGATGTTTCTGCAAAAAGTTGCTTCAAAAGGAAAATATTGTAGAAAAGTAATTTATGAAGAACTAAAAAATAACAGACTTTTAAGAGATGTAAGAGGTAGAGGATTGAGATTCTCAGTAGAGCACAAATCAAAAAATAATGATCTATTTTCAAAAAAATTATTCTCAGAAATGATAAAAAAAGGAATTTTTGTAGATTCTAAGTTCCACCGAACTTGTGTAACTCCTCCATTAATCATTACAAATTCAGAAATTAATTTCTTTCTCGATAATTTTATAAAAGCTTTTAAAAAAATATCTTCAAATAATGAATTTTAAGTTAAAAAAAATATCTGACGAAGTTTACTACTCAACAAGCGATTTATGTCAATTGGAAACAAAAGATATAAAAAAATTAATTTTTAGAACTAAAAAAAAAGGTTTAGAAAAATTTCGTATATGCTTTCATAAAAATACAAAAGATAAAATACATCAAATGTTGATATACCATTCAAAAAACTATGTTTGTAAGCCCCACAAAAATAATTATCCCGAAACTACAATTATTTTAGAAGGAAAAATGGATTTAATTTTTTATGATAAGTTTAAAAAAATAAAAAAGATCGTTAAAATGGGAGATTATAAGACTAAAAAAAAATTTTTTTGTCTAATAAAAAAAAATGAATTTGCTAGTGTTAAAATCAATTCAAAATATGTAATTTTTTTTGAAATAACAGGAGGTCCTTTTATAAAAGATAAAGTAAAGGTTTTAAACTAAACAATGAAATACCAAAATTATAAAAACAAGCTATATTTTAACAGCAACAAACTTAAACAAGTATATAAATATTGTAGAGCATGTAGTAGTAAAAATATTATAGAAGTTTTATCGCTTGCTAAAACACCTCTAGAAGATCAATTTTTAAAAAAAAAAACTAAACAACATAAATATTCTCTTAGATTATTCATCTGTAAAGAATGTAAATATGTTTTTTTAAATGAGATATTAAGTGAAAATTCAAGTTATAAGTACTATTTATATAATTCTGAAGTGACCTTAGGCTTGAAAAAACATTACGAAAAATATGCCTCTAAATTAATTTCTAAAAATAAATTAAACAAAAATGACCTTGTTATTGATATCGGAAGTAATGACGGTACATTTTTAAAATTTTTTAAAAATAAAAAAATTAGAGTGCTTGGTGTTGAACCCGCAAAAGGGTTAGTCAAAATTGCAAAAAAGAAAAAGATTAACTGTTTTAATGATTTCTTTAATATGAAAAGTGCTGAAAAAATACTACTAAAATATGGTGAAGCAGAAACTATATGTTCAAATTTCACATTTGCGAATGTGAGAGACATTAACGATTTTATTCTTGGGGTCAATTTACTTTTAAAGGATAGCGGCACACTTGTTATAGAAACTGGATATTATCCAGCTCAATTTAAAATAAATATGTTTGATTATATTTATCACGAGCATTACTCTTATTATTCGATTACCTTTTTAAACACATTCTTTAAAAGATTTAATATGCAAATAATTGACATTGAAGAAACAAGACCAAAAGGGGGATCTATTCGTATTTATATAAAAAAAATTAACGATAACGACCGAATAGAAAGTATTAAATTAAAAAAATATCTCATTTTAGAAAGGCAGAGAAAAATATTTACTTTAAATTATTTTAGGAAATTTAAGAAAAGAATTAAAAAACAAAAAATATTATTAAGAAATTTTTTATTTGAATTAAAAGACAAAAATAATTTAATTGGATATGGAGCGTCTCATAGCACAACAGTCTTACTTCATCATTTTGATATAGGAAAAAATATTAAATATTTAGTTGATGATAATAAGATAAAACACAACTTATATTCACCTGGCTATCACTTAAAGGTTTATCCCTCGAAAAAAATTAAAGGTAATAAGTATGTATTGATACTTGCGTGGCAACATGCAAAAAGCATAATTGAAAGAAATAAAAATTTTAGGAAAAATTTCGGAAGATTTATTGTACCTCTTCCAAAATTTAAAATTATATAAAATGAAAAAAGTTTTTGTCTCTGGTATTTTTAACGTATTTCACCCTGGCCATATGAGATTGTTAAGATTTGCAAGAAATCTTGGAGATAAACTCATAGTTGGTGTAATTTCAGATAAGAATGCAGGAAGAAGTTCTTTGGTCAATGAAAAATTAAGACTTGAAAATTTGAAAAATTCTTCCTTAGTTGATGAAGCTAAACTTATAGATATACCGTTTAAAAAGTTTTTACAAAAAGTTAAACCCGACGTAGTTTGCAAGGGGAAAGAGCATGAGTCAAAGTATAATATTGAAAATGAAGTTTTAAAAAAGTACGGTGGCAAATTAGTATTTGGCTCTGGGGATGTAAGTTTTTCTTCAACAGACTTGCTCAGGAAAGAAATAAGAAATCTAGGAGAAAAAAACTTAGAATTACCTGAGTCTTACATTAGAAGAAGATCTTTAAATAAAAATAATATTTTAAAAAATTTAGAATTTAAGAAAATAAATGTTTGTGTAATTGGCGATCTCATAATTGATAAATTTATTGAATGCGAGGCTTTAGGGATGTCTAGAGAAGATAATACTATAGTTGTTAAGCCGATGGATCAAAGTATATATCTCGGTGGTGCTGGCATTGTGTCAGCACATTGCAGCCAACTAGGCGCAAAAACATTTTATATAAGTGTTTCTGGAAAAGATAAAAACTCTATATTTGCTGAAAAAAAATTAAAAGATTATGGAGTACATGCCAAAATTTTTAAAGATGATACAAGACCTACTACCCTAAAAGAGAGATACCTTAATGATAAAAAAAGTATTTTTAGAATATCTCATGTTCAACAAAGATCGATTTCACTTAAGTTACAAAATGAAATAATCAAATATTTTAAAAAGATAATAAATAAAATTGATGCATTAATTATATCAGACTTCAATTATGGTTTGTTAACAGACTCAATTATTAAAAAGATAATATCTATCGCTAAAAAAAGAAAAATATTTATTGCAGCCGATAGTCAGTCTAGCTCTCAAATTGGAAACGTAAGTAAATATAAGGGTATAGATTTAATTACACCGACTGAAAATGAAGCAAGAGTTAGCTTAAAAAATTTTCAGGATGGAATTATTGTTATCGCTGAAAATTTAAGAAAATCAACTCATGTTAAAAATATAATTTTAAAGTTAGGTGAAGAGGGTATATTAATTCATAAAAAAGATAAAAAATTAATTTACGACAATGATAGGGTACAATCTTTGAACATCCATCCACTTTCTACATCAGGTGCTGGCGATTGTTTATTAGCTGCTGCGACTTTATCAATGACAAAGAAATTTTCAGTATGGGAATCAGCTTTGATTGGATCTATAGCTGCAGCTATACAAATAAGTAAATTAGGCAATATTCCTATAAAATTAAAAGAAATAGAAAATAGATTGAGGGATACTATCTAATACTGATTATGAGAGCAATACTTCTTGCTGCTGGCTACGGAAAAAGACTTATACCGATTACAAAAAGAATTCCTAAGTGCATGGTAAAGATAAAAAAAATAACTTTATTAGATATTTGGATTTCAAAATTAATAAATTTAGGTATTAAAAAGATTTTAATAAATACACATTATAAACATAAGTTAGTAAGTTCATTTATAAAAAAACATAAATATAAGAAATTTTTAGAAATATCTCACGAAGATAAATTACTTGGTACCGCAGGAACATTAATTAAAAATATAAATTTTTCTAACAAAGAAGATCTTATGCTTATTCATGCTGATAATTTTACTAAAGACAACTTAAAAAATTTTGTAAGAGCTCATGAACAAAGGCCTAAAAGGACTGAATTCACTATGATGTTATTTAAAACTAGCAGACCTAAAGAATGCGGTGTTGTACAAATTGGAAAAGATAAAGTTGTGAAAAAATTTTTTGAAAAATCAAGGTCAGATATATTTAACGCTAACGCTGCAATATATATACTTTCAAAAAAATTTTTAAAAAAAATTGAAAAAAAAAAATTTAAGGATTTCAGTATGGAAATCATCCCTAAATATGAAAAAAAAATATATACATATAAAACCAAAAGTTTTTTTACAGATATTGGGACTCCTAATAACCTTAAATTAGCAAGAAAAAATTCTTAATGTATAACTATTAATAATTGCAGATAACTGACTTTTAATTTATAAATAAGAAAAAATTTTATGGAAAATTTAAGCGATAAACTTGTACAGAATGGCTACTTAATTTTGAAAAATTGTGTAAGCAAACAGCTAGTTAAAGAATTTCAAAATCAAGTTAATATTGAATTAGATAAAATAAATCATAACAAAAAAAATAAAAAATCCTCGTTGTCATTAAAGCTGAATAAGGCTATGAGAAATAAAAAATTACACGACATACAAGTTGCGATTGGGGAAAGAATAAATAATGAAGGTTTGGTTAGATCATTACTTAACGAAAAAAAAATTTCACAATTTTTACATACAGTATTAGGTCCTGATCTTGAATTTTGCTGTAATTCCGGGTTAGCTATTAACAAAAAACTAAATAATGATAGTTATTATTTAAAAGATTATCATCAAGAAATTTGGTCTGGATCAAGTTTATCTTCACTTCTTTTTTGGGTGCCAATTTTTTGTAAAAAAAACTCAGGTACTATTGAAGTTGTTCCCGAGTCACACAAATGGGGTCACATTCCGCATAAAAACAGAAAACCAATTAGCTTACCTGCTAAAATGAATCGAAAAATTATAGAAATTGAAGAGGGTTCAGTTTTAGTAATGACACCTTTAACATTACACAGATCTGTTCCTCATACTTTGGAAGATCCAAGAGTAGCTCATCCATTTAATGTTAGAAATATGTATTATCCTAAAACTGGTAATGAGGATCTATGGGAGTTTAAAAAAGTCAAACTTACTTATTATTCGAAATTTAGAAAAATTTTAGGAAATCCTCAATTAACTCCTTTTAGAACTGTCGATCAAAAAAGAGATATTTTTTAAAATAAATTTAAAAATGATTATTTTAGGTGTGCATGCTTCATTCACTGGCCTAACGCATGACTCGTCAGCTTGTTTAATTATCGATGGAAAGTTAATAGCAGCTATAGAAGAGGAGAAATTAATAAGAATTAAATCTGCAAGCACTTACTTTCCAATTAACGCAATTAAAAGTTGTCTAAGAATAGCAAAAATCAATTTTAAAGATATAAATTTTGTTGCTACTGACGGTGTAAGCTATCCAAGTATGAGAACAAAAATAAAAAAGTCACTTCAACATTATTTTGGATTTTCACCAAAAATTAAAATTTACAATCATGCTTTATGTCATTGTGCTGGTTCATTTTTTTCATCCGGATTTAAAAATGCCTTAACGGTTTCAATTGATGGTAGTGGAGACAGAATTTCAACTATGGTCTGCAAAGTTACCTCTAATAGTAAAATTAAAAAAATCTATTATGCGGATCACAAAAAGTCTCTTGGAAACTTTTACACTACTTTTACAAATTTTCTAGGTTTTAAAAGTGTTGAAGGTGAATATAAATTGATGGGTATGGCTGCTTATGGCAAAGTTAGGTATGACTTATCAAACATTATTTACTTTAATAAAAAAAGTGGAAAAATAATTACTAATAAAGATTATAAAAATTTGTTTGATATTCAAAACTACACTTCTATTAATGAGCCCAGTTACGCAGAGAAATTTATTTCAAAAAAATTTAACATTACTAGACCTAAAAGTAGCAAAGATTTCAAACAACAACACTACGATTTGGCTGCTAGTGTACAGTTTCAATTTAGACAAACCTATTTGAATTTAATCAATTTTTATATTGATAAAACTAAATCTGAATATCTCTGCTTAGCTGGTGGCTGCGCGCTTAACTGTTTAGCTAATAAAGACCTTCTCAAAAAAAAATTAAAAGGAATTTACGTTATGCCAGCCGCTTCCGATAGAGGTTTATCAGTTGGTGCTGCAATGTTATTTGTAAATGAGCTTAAAAAAGAAATTAAAAAGGTAAAAACTATGTTTTTAGGCAATTCTTACTCGGCCTCTACTATAGAAAAAGAATTGAAAAAATTTGGTATCAAATATAAAAAATTGAATAACCGCTACAGGGATTGCGCCAATGAACTGAAAAAAGGGAAAGTTATAGGCTGGTTTCAAGGAAGATCAGAATTTGGTCCTAGAGCTTTAGGTGCTAGAAGCATTTTAGCAAACCCTAGAATTAAAGGAATGAAAAATAAATTAAATAGCAAAATAAAATTTAGAGAAAAATTTAGACCTTTCGCCCCCTCAATACTAGATAAGAATTTCTATAAATTCTTTAAAAAGATAAATGCAGATTTAACTTCAATGACATTTACAATAGATATACCAAAAAAAATGAAAAAATTTTTACCTGAAGCAACACACTTTGATAATACTTCTAGGGTACATTTAGTTGATAAATCAAATATAAGTTTTTATTATCTTTTAAATGAAGTTCAGAAAAAAACTAATTTTGGTGCAATTATTAATACAAGTTTTAATTTAAGTGGAGAACCGAACGTCGAGACACCATCAGATGCAATTAGAACTTTTTATAGCTCTGGTATAGATTTACTATACCTTGAAAATTATAAAATTAACAAATATAATTAGATGTCTCTTCAAATAACTTAATCAACTTAAGAAGGGTAGCAATAACATGGCTGGAACAAAAATTAAAGACGAATTTAAACAATTAGTATCACCATTTCTAAAGACTAAATTTATTGAGGCAAAAGAAAGATACGGTGAACTAAGTGAAGAATATCAAGCTTTAAAAAAACAATATATTCAAAATAATTTAGAAAAAATAATTGATCCAAGTTTAGAAAAATCTAGACACTATCAATCAGGTCTTAAAGGCTTCTATGATAATAAGCCTTTAGTTGGTCTAGAGAGATTATACAAAAAGACGATATTAATAGAGCCGACAACTGTGTGTGCAGCTCATTGTAGATGGTGTCTAAGAGGACAATACCCAGTTGAAACCATGAGCAAAGATCACATTACTAATGCTGCAAAATATATTGGCTCTGAAGAACGAAAAATTGAGTTGGATGAAATTTTAATAACTGGTGGAGATCCACTCATGAGTCTACCTTTATTAGATCATACAATTAATGAAATCACAAAATTTGCAAAGAATATTAAGATTGTAAGAGTTGCAAGCAGAGTGCCTTTTCAAGATCCATCAAGAGTTAATGAGAAAATGTTAGAGATTTTTTCAAAGCATAAAAATTTAAGATTTGAACTTGGCACACATATAAATCATCCAATTGAATTTTGGGATGAAAGCATTGATGCTATTAAAAAATTACAGTCTGTAGGTTTCCGAATATACAATCAAAATCCATTATTAAAAGGTGTTAATGATAATTTCAAAACTTTATCTAAACTGTATGAGTTATTAAGAGATTATGATATCGAAAATCATTATCTTTTCCATGCAATACCTATGAGAGGTATGTCTCATCATAGAACTAGTTTAGAAAAAGGATTGGAATTAGTAAATCAATTAAGTAGTTGTGGAGAGTTTTCTGGAAGAGCAAAACCAAAATATTCAGTTTTAAGTGATATTGGAAAAATAATTATTTATCATGATACTATAATTAAAAAAGATATTAAGACAAACTCATTATTACTTAAGTCAGGATTTAAACTAGATGATAGGATTAAATGGAACCCTAGTTGGCAAAAACCAGAAACTGTCGAATTAGACTCTAATGGATTTATGAACGTGTGGTATCTTGATGGTTCTGATGAGGATAATGAAGAAAATTTTAATAATGACAAAAAAATTATTAAATTTTCAAAATGAATATAAGTTTAAGTAAAAATTTTAAAAAATCTCTCAATGAGATAAATCTTGAGACATACAAACACTATTTGTTACACGTTTCATTGATAGATTTAGGTTTGTTTGATGATATTTCCCCAGACGCAACTTGTAATTTTCTCCTAACAATCTTAAAAGAAAAAACATCAAATAAAAGCACTTTTTACACATTGTCACCTTATTATGATTACTCAAAGCGTAAAATTATTTTTGAAAACAATTCCCAAAAAATATCTAAAGAGGTAGGCAATTTTGCTAAACATATGTGTGCCCAAAAAAAATCTCTTAGATCTAATAATCCTTTATTTAATTTATGTGGTATTGGGCCTGGTGTAAGCAAAACATTTAAAGGATGCTCTCCTACATCTTTCGGATTTGACTCTGCTTGGTATAGATTATTTCAAAATAATTGTGAAATGATTTTTATTGGTTGTAATTTATCTAGATGTACATTTATTAGATTTATAGAATTTAATTTTGGCGTTCCATATATATTTAATAAATATTTTAAAACACCTATTAAAAATAGAAATAATTTAATTCATAATTTTTCAATATCGCAACTAAGATATGATAATTCTAATATTGAGTACGATACAAGAGAATTTGAAAATATTTTATATAAAAAGAAATTTTTAAAAAAGTCTAAAAATAAAAATATAAATTTAATGAAACTTAAAATGAAAGATGCTTATAATATAGGAATCAAAGAGCTTTCCAAAAATCCGTTTTTCTTTCTTAAAAGAAAACCATCTTTTTCTAAATATTTCTCGCCTTATAATTAAAATGTACCAACAAGATTTTTTCGAAGTTGTAAGAAAAAAGAGTCCAAAAAAAATTGCCTTAGATGACCATGGAAAAAAATTTACTTATAGTTTTCTTGGAGACTCCTCAAATCAAGTGGCTAATTTATTGATTTCTTTATCAACTAAACATAACGAGAAAGTTTGTATTTTAACAAAAAAAAATGTTAATTTATATAAATCAATATTAGGTGTACTAAAAGCTGGCATGTGTTGGGTGCCTTTAAGTGAGCAATTTCCTCCTGAAAGATTAGAACATATAATAAAATCTACTGAGACAAAGCTACTAATAATTGAAAAGGAATATTTGCATTTAATCAAAAAAGACTATTTAAAAAAGCTTAAAGTTATTTTAATTAATGAAAAAAATAATAAAAAAAAAAACTTTTATTCGCAAAAAAATATTGATAATTGTTCAAAAATTTTAAAAAAAGTAAAAATAAATTCAAGTGATTTAGCTTATATAATATTTACGTCTGGATCTACTGGGGATCCTAAAGGAGTTATGGTTTCACACTTGAATACATCAATTTTTATAAAAAACACTAAAAAGTATTTTAAAATTCAAAAAGGCTTAAGGTTTGCACATACTGCAGAAATTATTTTTGATCCATCAATATTTGACATATTTATTTGTTGGTTGAACTCTGGAACCGTTGTTCCGGTAAATAAAAATGAGTATAAAGTAAACTTTCTAAAATTTTTTAAAAATAATAAAAATATAAATACTTGTTTTTTAGTACCTAGTCATTTTCAAAATTTAAAAGATTTAAACCAATTAAAATCTAAATACTTAAAGAAATTAAAACATATCATATTTACTGGTGAAGCACTTCCAAAGAGTCTTGTTAATAGTTTATTTAAAATTCTACCCAAGGTAAGCATTTATAACTGTTATGGTACAACCGAAACTGCAATAATTTCACACTGGATAAAATATTCAAAAAAAGATTTGGATAAACCAATTCTTTCAGTAGGTAGGGAAATTCCAAACGTTAAAACCATAATAATTAACAAAAAAAATAAATTAGCTAAAATAAACGAAAGAGGAGCTGCATTGGCTTATGGAGCTCAAATTTCTCCGGGATATTGGAATAATAAATTTTTAAATGATAAATATTTTATTAATGACCCAACAAATCAAATAAAACATCAGAAAGTATATAAAACGGGAGATATATTATTTAAAGACAAAGAGGATCTTTTTTATTATTGTGGTCGGGACGATAGTCAAATTAAAGTTAGAGGTCACAGAATTGAAATAGGTGAAATAGAAAATACCTTAAAATATAAATCAGATTGTAATGAATTAATTGTAATGCCATTTACAAAAATCTCTGAATTATCATACAAAAATTTAGTTTACTTTATTAAACCAGACACTCTCAAAAAAAACAAAGATTATTTTTTAAA
>MDTA01175202.1_pt1 | contig 11394 bp, 5 predicted proteins | sample 811151 | NCBI WGS metagenome assembly MDTA01 (sample SAMN05326648, study PRJNA326480) | marine metagenome | isolation source: seawater | place: Indian Ocean: South | collected 2010 | reverse complement strand
CCGGCCAATGTGCCTAAGACACTGACCGTATCTGACGAGCAAACTGGAGACGCTTGGAACAAGAAATTTTACGATCTGACGCTTAGCGGTGACGGTTTGACCAAAGGCAAATACAAAGCCAGAGTTGTTGCCGTTCAAAACGATGAAGGTTTAATCGTAAATCCGTTGTCTGAAGAAGCATCCGTGGTGTTTAATGGGTATGAGGCTAAGCTTGATGTGGTGTACAAAACCTACGACGGCGTTGACGACTGCCCCGACGGGGAACACCCTGCCAGAATTCAATTTTTCGATGTTGATACTGACAGCATTTATATGGATCCGTCTATTACCCTTGAATGCCCGCCGCAAGATCTGAAACTTGAGCTTAAGAGTTACTCAGCAGGCTCCACTGAAACAAAGGTAATTATGCCTCATGGAATTCAGGGTGTAGGTTCCGTCCTGTTACCGAGTGAGTTTTACAAAGTTCATAACGATGAAATTGTGCTCGACGCCAAATTTCTGGGAGTGGACGATGCTTACCTTGATAACGGCGCGACGGTAACACTGGCAACCGTACTCCACCGCGGTGAAATTGAGTTTAAAGAAACGGAATCGGGTCAACTTTTGACCCGTAAATTTAACGACAATGCGCGTTTTGTAGTATCCGCTAGAGACAATAAACATTGTGTGTTTGCCGAAATTAAACTCACGGCCAATGCTGACGAGGGATCCAAATCGTTTGATTTCGTGTTCCGCGTCAAATGCCCCAGGCATTATAATGGTAATACAGCGGAACTTGCCGATACCGTGCATCTCGATTACTCCTCCACTGCCGTATTTAGCAGTACCGGCGGCAGTGTCACGATTCCCCAAGATGGTAAGAACACGATTCAGGGTGTTACGACGAAATTCGCCGGTCTGGTAAGTCCTAATGCCGTCTGCGGTAATGATTTCACCAGTCATGCTACTGCCTGTACGTTTACTACGGGTGGATCTAATGACGCTGTCATTGACTTTGGCGCAACTAGTGCGACGCAATTCCTCGATGCGCTTGACGCTTGTGGTTTTGACAGTACAAATGCTGACGGAAATATAGGAAAACAGGGCAAGTACATTCGTCAATTCGAACGCACTGGTCAATTCCACAATACCGGAGGACACGATTTCTGCGACGCTCGTACCCTGGCGTTTGGTATTCAGGTAGTTGGAGAGGCGACTGCCAGTGTTGGAGTGGATTCGCCGCTGAGGTACGATTTTGCCGTGGCCGTCACAAAATTGAAGTACCAATCGTGCGATAGTGGTGCTGGTTACGAACTTCGTGCCGATATTGATATGTCGCGCAAAGGACCACACGATGGAACCGATTCCCCCGCGTGGGAGGCAAGCACCGGTGTTGGAGAGTTCCATTTTGATGGCGCTTGGAGTAATAGCAAGCCAACCCGAGGTGGTAGCGGCACGAGCCAAGTCATTCTGACGGGTCCGTGTATTGCATCCACATCAGGTTGTGATGCCTTCACTGATGCACGCTCGGTAAGATTCGATATGAACCATACGCTAAACGGCGTGAGGTACACGGCGGAAGCGAACGTAAACTTGAAGCTTCAATGCCCGGCTGAGGCGGTGGATGTGAAGGGAAATGCTGGATCCATGAAAGGCCAATTCCCCGTAACTAAAAAGTGCGGACCCCACGGCACAACACCACTGGTCGGAGGGACCGCAGCTGATTGCGGAACGATTCCGGCTGACAATGATATCGAGTTAACGGTGACTGTTTTACCAGAAGAATTGGAAGTGTCTCCCAGTCACGACGTGTCCCCGCCGACCATCGTCATTACGGATAGCAGTTCCACCGTATATTCGGGACTTTTCTCGGCTCTGCCTGCAGAATACGAACCCCATGTTACTAACGGTTGCGCCGCGGAAGAGTCCGGGTCATGCACCGCTGTTCTTGCTCACGGAGTTGTGTCTATGCGCGTGTTGCCGATGGCCGATATGAGCGCAAAGATTACGTGGGTGGTTGCGCGTAATCTTGGTCACAACAGGAGAGCTCTGCGCACGGTTTCGTACTCGTTCGGCAGCAACGAAGACTCGAGTTCTGGCGGGTTCCGCGTGCTTCCGGCGTCGCGGCATTCTTCCGGCGCGTTTTCGAACATACCGTTGTACGAACTTTACGATAATTTGCAATCACTATGTAGTTCAGATGATTATGAAACCAACGGATGTTATGATGCTGAAGGGATCTTCTTAAATGCTGTAGATCCACTAGTCCAGCAAAAAACCTGGGATGCAGTAAGTAAAGCCGAAGATGCTTATTTTGAGGCCGATCTAGCCTACACGGTTTGCGTAAACAACGCGGAAGGTGATTGCAGTGAATTAAAAACCACATGGGAAGACGCAGACACCGCAGTATCGGACGCGTGGATTGTAGTGTACGACGAAAGATTTGCCGCAGTGGAAGCTTCGCGTCCTGTTAATGAACCGGACACAGTGGTTACCGACGACTCCAACGAAATTGAGTCGGACGACTCCGACGAGATTGAGTCGGACGACTCCGGCGACTCCAGCGACGACTCCAGCGACGACTCCAGCGGCGACTCCAGCGACTCCAGCGGCGATGTCGAGGCGGACCCGGTGGCCGACGCGCCTTCGCCTTCTGAGGACACTGCGGCCTTGGATGCTGGTACTATCGCTGGAATCGCAGTGGGTTCATTGGCTGGTTTTGGGATCATTGTTGCTCTTGTGATTTTCTGTGGAAAGAGTGGAAGCGGTCGTGGAGGTCGTGCGAGTCGTTCGGGGTACGCACCAATATCTACAGATAATCTTTGGGATCGCAATCGTTTTGCTCCCAGTGGATACTAAATAAAATATATTGCACATAAAATAAATGTTAATTGTATAAAAGGTACCATGAAACACGATCTTACGGCGGAGCATGCCATGCACTGCACTAACGTTCCTATTCCTATCCCCAACACAATTCCATAAGCAAAATATTGAACATTTGATGTATTAGGCCATCCCGTAACCCCATAGTCACAGTCGCACTTTGGCCAATTTTGCCGCCAGATCACAGGTAACCATTCTGTTGCCCAGTTCATTCTCCTCTTTGTTATTTTCGCATCTTTTATACCCATTCCGAGCGTGTCCAGACCTGTTGTTTTTGGGGTTGCCTCACGCACAACAAAGCACCAAGAATGACCACGAACACAAAGGTGCTGAGCACTTCAAAGTGCAGCATTCTGTCGTTGTAATGTCGTTGGTCCCCGTTGCACAATTCAGAGCATCCAAAGTGATAACACTCTGCGAATTGAGGAAAATCAATGTATGTTTGTTTTTTTGAGAAATCGTTGGTGTTGAGAAAGGAGGCAGAGGCAAACGTTTCGTCCCACGTGAAGGTGTTGTCTTGCGAGGTGTTTAGCCAGCACGTCGGCGCGTTGTCCCTGAGCCATAGTGTGTAGTCTGTGCTGGTGTTGATTCTCTGCGTGGGGCAGGCCAGAGCGGTGTCTCTCCTGCCGCACACTTTGGATTCGTCGTGGAACGTGTTCATGTTGACGTTTCTGATTCTAGACGAAATAGAGAAACAGAAAACGACAAAGAGAAGCATGAGACCGACGCATGCGCGCTCTCGTTTCGCCGCTTTGGCGTTTCCGGAGTCGCAGCACAGTTCTGGACTGAGAAGTTGCACGCCGGCCAGAGCGGCGACAACAATGGCAACTATATCGACCCATTGCAGCAGCAGCGGTGTGTCTTTGGCGTCGATGTCCAGCGAGGGTCGCTGGAAAGACTCTATGAAGGCGTAGCTCAGCGCGGCGGCGGCGGCGGAGATCAGGACGACCGCAAGGGTTCTTCTGCCGACGGCTTCCTGTGTCATGGTATTTCGCCAAGTGCGTTCAGCTGATGGTTATACTGCTTGAAGATTCGATGAGTTGTATTTTTTCGGCGTTTTCCTCTTCGGAAGAGGACTCGTCTCCCGAGATGGTGAACACCCGCTTTCTGAGTCTTTTGGGTTTGTACACGAGAACGTCCCGCCGTCGTGAGGTGGTTTTGGGAAGCAGGCAGGCTACGGGCAGCGACAGAAGTGTTACGGCGGAGATGCATGCCACAAAATTGCGCACTTTGTTCACGTTGTCGTGGCTCACGTGAAGTCTGTGCATGGCCAGTGCGGAACCGGACTCGGAGGCCACCGAGGCGAGGTTGAGCAGGCTGAGACAAAAGGAGTAGACGGTGGCCTCGAAGCGGGTGTCCGCGGCGGCTTTGCCGATCAGTACGATAGAGGGCATCAGGAGCAGCGTGTTTCCGACGGCCGAAATGACGCTTTCGAGCGCGGCGCTTTCTAGAAGCCACGGCACCGAGTCGCTGGCCACCATGGCGCCTATGAACGCCGACAAACAGTTGAGCAGTATCCCCACGGCGAAGCTTGTTCTGTGCGGCGGTTTGCAGGTGTTGTATCCGAGCAACGCAAAGAGACCGAACAGCGAAGCCGTAGTGTCCACGAGGCTGATCTCTTTTGGCGTGGCCTTGTTGGACAAAAGGTAGAAAAACATGCTCGTGTTCCATTCTGGGATGCAGGCGACGACGACGGCGGCAAAAAGGACGTAGCGTATTGTCCACATAGTGTGCATGACGACGAAAAACACGTCGCAAACCACGCCTGTCTTCATGACCGGCGGTCTTGTTTTGTCCGGGATGTCAAAGGCCACGAGGCAGCACAAAAGGGGTAGTAAGGAGCAAACGATCATGAGGTGTTTGAATCCCATGTACTCGAAGGCCGACCCGCCGAATCCGCTTCCGATCGCGACCCCGGCAGTTCTGGCCGTCCAACTGTCGCCTTGCGCGCGGCCCGTCGAGCTTCCCTCTTCGTCTTTGACCAGGAGCATCACGGAGCCGTCGATGGCGACGTCCACGAAGCAGACGCTGAAGCTGGTGAGCACCAAGAACAGTTTGAAGACCCCCGTCGTCTCCAGTGTGGCGTACTGCGGTGTGGTCACGATGAAAATGCCGCATAACAGGGAAAAGATGGCTACGTAGGGACGTCGTCTGTATTTTGTGTACGGAAATCCTCTGTCGGTGAGACTTGCCCAGAGAGGTTTGAGACACCAGGGGATGGAGCACATCAAGGCCGTGCTGGCCACCTCGCTGGCCGGGAAGTGAAGCTGGTTGACCATGACGTAGGTGGCGGCCACCCCCGGAAAAGAGGTGATGAACCCCACGGTAAAATAAAGAATCAACAAACTCGTTTGCGTCATTTCACTGCAATAAACTTTTGTGTGGGGGTCTTATACTAAACACACGGCCTGCGTCGCCACTCTTATTCTGTTCTTGAAATAATCTTTGATGGCAAACTCTCTTTCCCTCTGTTTGTTCCGTTTCTTGTCCGCCACGTAGTTCGTAGTGGAAAAGTAAAACTGTTTGCACCACTGGTATACCACGTACTCCCAAAAACGCCTGCTTTTGAAGTGCATTGGGGGGATATTGTAGTACCGCCATTCATAGTCGGGTTTCTTCCTTCGCCACCTGTGTCGCATCGTAGTCTTGAAGGGTTTGGAGAGACGCATCGTGTCCAATACGAGGCGTTTCCCGGGGATTTCCGTTTTCAACAAACGCACTGATTCCACCACTTTGTCGAATGTGCAAGTGTACGCCTGCGCTCCCCTCTGGAAAACTTTTTGGTATGCACCACCACACCGCGCGGTAACGTGTGTTTCGGAAACTTCCACATTTTTTATGACTTTGTGGCACAATTTGCCCTCGGTGTGAAACAGCAGAGGGTCTCCCTTCTCAAGCTCTTCCGCCGGTTTGAACGCACCTGAATCCAACGTCGTAAAGAAGTCGTCGCGAGGTCTGTAGTCTCCGCAAAAGGGATCGAAAAAGTGGAGTTTCCCCTCGTGCAACCGGTGACACCCAGAGCAGTTGTTCATGCCATTTATCGTGCTCTTCGCATGTTTGCTGCATCTGAACACTTTAGGCGCCTTGCGCAGGCGCACAAACTCTTGCTCGTTCGATGACAACACCAAAGACACCAACCTTCCCAAAGGACGCCTTGCTCTTTCCACCGTCTCTTGAGCGAGCGGATGGTCTTCGTAATCCATCAACACATTGTTGGAGACAACAACACCGTTTTTGGACCTATCCACGCGCTGAAAATAATGATTAGCTCGGTCGTACTCCACGGTCACACTGAACAAGCTCTGGTCGTGGTGTTCCTGTACCACGAGCTGGAACAATAGTGCCGCAAACCGCTCTGCAAACCTGTTGCTTTCTTTTTCTTCGAGGCAAAATAGCGCCTCCAACAACACCAAAGCACACTTCATGTCCTTGCAGTCCCCCTTTACTTTTGTCTGGAGGTAGTGCCACCACACGTCCGCGAACAACATCATAATGCGCCGACACTGTGCATCGTCAAGGCCAAGCCGCATAAACCACGCGATTGAGGCGTCGTCCATTAAAAGAGACCACACCGCTTTGAGTCCCAGTGATGTAAACAAGCGATTTTGCATGAACAGATTCCCTACGAAAAGAAGTCGTTTCCAAGCTGGTGTGTGTTTACATTGTAAAGATTCGTCCGAGATGACGTCTTCCAAGATGATGTCTTCGTCCGAGTCGGACGAGTCGTCTGAGTCGTCTGAGTCGGACGAAGAGGACGAAGAGGACGAAGAAGCCGCTGAGGCTGCTGAGGCCGCTGAGGTTGCCGAAGCCGCTGAGGTCGCTGAGACCGCCGACGTATTTGGCGACTGTTTCCGCGCGTGTTTGGGTGACTTGCGGGAGCATGTCCGGGCCTGAGCGCGCTCTTCGCGACTTCTCCCCGCACCCTGGAGCAAGGCCACGAGTTCGCTTGCCGGTACAACGCGCGTCTCCCCCGTATTGAGACGCACCTTGTACGTATCGTCTTCGAGGCGCGTGGTTACCCTTGCAAGGCTCTGCCCGGACACGTAGACTAACCCCCCCCTTGTAAACATTTTTTATTCCTGTGCGGAACGGTGCCAGATATTTGTAGGGTTTTTTCGCGCCTTTTTTTTTAAACTGGTGGATTTCGAACCAAAAACACCAACAATGTTCCCCCCCAAAAAAACACCAATGGTCGAAGCCAAAAAAAGCAACCGTCACGCGGTTTCGCGCGCTCAACTCATGCGCCGAGGTGGTCCAGACGTTGTGCAGTGTCTGATCTTCTCCGGTGCTGCCGTTGGGGTAGACGAAGAGGCGCTCAACTCCGTCGGCGTGCTGACGGCACTGATGCTCGACAACGATTGGGAGAAACTGGGGGTATTCGGGGATCGGGTGTTTTATACGCTCGAGGACGCGGTGCGAGCTATCCCTTCGTGGGATTTTGTGCTCGACGGCCCGGTTCGCCTCTGCGCGTCGTTCCAAAGGGGTTATACCATCGAAGGCGTGGCCTACTGGGAGGAAAACCAGTGGGGGAGGCGCATTCGTACCTTGAAGGGGTATTGGGACAACGGCGAGAGTTTGCCGAAACGCGATCCGCGGCGCCGAGAAAACGATTACGTCCAGCTGTTGAAAGCCGTTCACGCTCGTTTTTCGCGAGCCAAAATAATGACGGTGTTTTCGACGCCGTGCCGTTTGTTCTCGGTCGCAAACGGAAAAAAGAACAACTCGGAGAAACAACGCGAAAAACAAGAATATCTTGCCAAAACGTGTCTCGTGATGAAACGAGCGGCCTTTGCTGTGAAATACCTGCGCCGACTCGGTGTACAGGTTTTCTTGTGGGCAGAGTGCAGTCTCGGCGAAGCAGAGGCCCAAGAAATGTGCAAAGCTCTCAACTCCGTGGAAGGTCGTCTTTACGGGTGGCAAAAAGTCAGAGCGCAAGACTACCACAGTCCAAGTGTGCGTAATCGTGTTCTCTTTGCGCCTTTTGCGGCGTTCGACTACTTGCCGCAAACTTCGCAAGAGGAGCGGGGGTGGGGACCCGTATTAAGAGTGTGTGCCAATTCAAAAGTCTGCCTGCAAGGCGGCACTTGGCGTCCCAAACTCATTTCCGGAAAGTTTGGCACCGAAATAGCGCACTGCGCCACGCAGATGCCGTACGTGTTATTTTTAAACGGAAAAGACGAGGAGGTGCACTTGATTGCGGCAACACCGCGCCAGAAAGCTCTTCTCGTGGGTGTGTGCCCTTGGGATCCCCGTTTGCCCAAACTCGATAAAATTCCCAACAATCTGGGCAACACAATCGTCGGCGTCGGATTCAGCGCGCAGTGGTTTCTTGCCGTTACCTTTGCGTGTCTTGGCGCGATGCGGCTCATGGGTTCGCCTGAAAACGTATCGCGTGCCTTCTGGGCACTGGAGCGGATGCGCGCCGCCAGACACCCACCTCCGATACCCGGAAACAAGAAGCACAGCCTACAAAAACAAATAGAGAATAAAATAAAAATCAGAGAGTTGTCCTGGCAATCTTGTTAGGCGCCTCGGTCAATCTTAACGCGCGCTTAATGTTTTTTTCCTTTCGAAACGTGCCTCTGTACACGCTGCCGCATGTGGCCGGTGCCTCACCCAACCAGTACACGTACTCCACGCTGTCGGCCTTTTGGCCCATGCGGTTCGTACGTTTTTCGGCCTGTCGGCGATCCCCCCAGGACCAGGGGATCTCGGCAAACCAAGTGCGACGGCAAATCTGCAGATTCAGGCCGCTGGTCTTGCTCAGGCTCACAAACAACACCTTGATCTCACCGTCCTTGAACGCGTCCACACTAGTGTTCGCGTCGGACACCCTGCCGTTTACCGATCCAAAAGACACTTCCGGGAAATCTTGCGCCACCCGCTCGAGCGCATCAAACATGCACATGTGAAACGCAAACACGATCAAAGGCGCCACGCTAGGAGTCTCCGCTCGCAACAACTTTCGCAACTCCTCCGCCATGGCCGGCGCCTTGGCCGCGGCGCTCAGCTCCCACCGGCGCATCGAGAGGCTCTGCAGCGCGTCCGATTTCGCCCGCTTCTGGTCTTTGGAGAGCGACCTTTTGCGCAAATCGGCTCTCAGCTTCGTCTCTCTTTCCGCGTAGGCCACGAACGCCTCCTGCAGCGTGCAACCTTCGAACTCCCCGGTTGGCACCGGCGCCGACATGTTCAGCGGCAAAAATCGCTCAAATCTCTCCTCCGGCAAATCCTGGGAGGGACGCGCAATGCAGTGCGTTTGCAACTCTTTGAACTCCTCCTCGGCCGACGTGCCCGTATCGTCCCAGCACAAATCCGGCACCCCGGACTTGCGCTTGCGGTCGCAGTACCGGAAGGCGAATTCCGGAAAATCCATACCGAGGCACTGCATCAAATCAAAGTAGGCGAAAAACTCCCGCTTCGCATTGGGCATCGGAGTGCCGGTCAGCAACAAAGTGAACACGCGCTCGCGCCGCGCCAGTTTCTTGAGCGCGCGGAAAATCTGAGACGTTCTTGCGGCGCTGCCGCTGTGCGCGTTTTTTGCCAAATGCGCCTCGTCTACGACAACCAGCGTGCGCGTTCGCTGCAACTTGTCCAAATTTGCTGCGTGACGCAGCCAATTCGGCGTCGCCGTCATTGCGTGCAACTGGGAAGAAGACTCGGGGTAGCTCGGCGCGTCTGCCAGTTTCACCATTTCGTCCACGCACACGCCAAAGTAGGTCTCCAGACCCCACGTCCGGAACTCTTCGCTCCATTGATGGCGAATCTCTTGGTTGGGACACACAATCACGACGCGGCGCAATCCTCTGCAACAGGCCAAATGCACCATTACCATCAGAGCCTGCAAGGTTTTTCCCAAACCCATCGCATCAAATATGGCAGCACCCTTTTTATTCATGTCCCAAAGAGCCGACACAAAAGACGTACCCTGCCATTGGTACGCGTGCACCGTGTCCGGTGCAAACGGGCCGCTGCGACCATCGGGGTTGGATTTTTGAAGAACGCTGGACACACTTCGCTTCAACTCCGCCTCGAGACACGCACTCTTTGTGCGAACTTCCACTCGCAGTTGTTCGGCTTCGCGCCACTCTCGGGGAGGCCAGGTCACTCGCCACCCCGACAACAAGCCGCGCGCCATCTCCAAATCCTCCATGCCGAACCCTTCGCGGTAAAAATCTTGCAAGAGGTGCAATTCCGTATTGTCGTGGTCTGTGTTTGCCATGTGCCTTTTGAAGGCGTCGGTGATCGGCCGCAACGCGAACTGCGCGTCAGACGCGCAGGGACTTCGCGCCTCCACGCTCACATCATAGCGAAAACGCAACATCTTCACACCTGTAGTCACTAGTGGTGTAATTTGGCTTTACAAAAAATCCACTCGTGAAATGTTGGTTTTTTTCAAATGCCCTTCGCAGCCACACATTTTTTTTATTAACAACACCAGTAAAACACTACACCATGCCTGTCTCCCTAGGAAAACGCAAAGCCGAGCTGACCCCCGAGCAGCAAAAACGCGTGCAGCGCAACAAGAAACTTGCCCTCGAGCGCAAATCGAGCGGCGCGGCGAGCTCCGCGGCGAGCTCCGCGGCGAGCTCGAACCCCGCACGCCGCAAAGGAAAGGACCCGTACTACAAGACTAACGAGTTTCCCAAACCCGACCCAAGCGTGTACCCGACGTTCACCCAAGAAGACGGGGAGGAAATATGCGATCAGATGTATTCGGGTGCGAACGGATGGCAGCTTGGACGCAACCCCAACTTTGAGGAGATCTACTTTGATGTTCTAGGCACGATTTACATTCTCAAAAACGACCTCAAAACGCGCAAAATTTACAAAGATGGCGCAGTAGTCGGCGAAGAATCGGTGTACAAACTCAAACTCGAGCTGACCGACAAAAAGGGACAACCCATCTCTCTGGACCAACTGAAGGCCAACGAAAACGCGCTTCAAAAGGCGTTTTACGACCGCCGCGACAACCTCCCCGATGACTACGCGGTGAAAAATATGTACCAGACGGCCGCCGCCAACGCCGCCAAGGACGGTGTGGATCCCAGCGATTTCCACGCCGTCAAGCACGCTTTTAGCAACGCCAAGTTTAAGAAAAGGGACTTTGACGGAAAGAAAAAGTACGTCGACAACGAGGGGAACATCATTTCCAAAAGCGAACTCGCCGAGAAGGGGGTGAAATCCGGCATCATGAATTTCCCCACGCGCATCAAGAGCTACACTGACCAAGATGGCGTTGAACACGGATATCTGGAAATTGATCTGCTTCAAGATCAGGTGACGGGGATCAAAGACATGTCCCAGAAAAACGAACAGGGAAAACGCAAAATGGTCCACTGCGGACTGGAAGACGCCACTGCGCTGCACGTGGGAGATCTCATCAAGATGCGCGTCGGCATGGCAGCCTACTGCAACGGCCAGGGTGCCGGATTCACCATCAAGGGACCGTACGGCTACGACAAGAGCATCACCGTGTTCAAATCCGACAAGAACACCCCGGTCAACATTCACGGCGACAAATCGTCGGGG
>MDTA01146834.1_pt1 | contig 11395 bp, 11 predicted proteins | sample 811151 | NCBI WGS metagenome assembly MDTA01 (sample SAMN05326648, study PRJNA326480) | marine metagenome | isolation source: seawater | place: Indian Ocean: South | collected 2010 | reverse complement strand
TATCTGGCGGGAATCGGTGGCGCTTATAAATATTCATGGCCCGATTTTACCGTTGTGGGGCAGTTAACTTGGCAGTACCCTCAGCCAGGAACAGGTCACGCAGCAGATTATCGATCACTTTTTTGAGGGGCTGGCGGCCTGAGTGGCAGGGCGAGGCGTTGAAGGCCCAAGCTTTAAACCCTCATTGGAACTGAGAACCTGCGGTGGCTGAAACGGTAGTCCGCCACCCTCCAATCTATTCCTACACAGCAATGGCCATAGCGGTGCGACGCGGGTCACCACAGGCATGGGCTACCCCAGTGACCGGGTCGGTATAGATCGAGTCATAAGACCCGTTCATCCAGTTCCAGGGGTTGACGATGTCGGCCTTGCCGCCAGCTTTCTCCAGGCGGGCGATCATGGGGGCTGGCATATCCGCCTCCATGATCATAGCGCCTGGCTTGGCCATGGACGAGCCACCAAAGCGGGGTTTGTGTACGGCTTCTTCGATACTCATCCCAAAGTCGAGCAGGTTGATGGCGTTCTGGGTCATGTTTTCCTGCAAAGACACGCTGGGTGAGCCGCCGGCCAGCACACACTTGCCGTTTTTCAGGAACATGTGCGGGCCAATCCGGGCATTGATGCGTGCACCTGGCGCAGGTAAGCCAGAGCCAAAGTGCGCCCCTGCCGCACAGATGGAAATACCATCCACGAACAGGCCATTGCTCCAGGGCAGTGACATGCATGAATGCAGCACAGTGGCCACATTGCCTGCAGCGTCGGTTACCGTCAGATGGTTGGAACCGGGATAGGGCACCGCATCGCCCGCCCCCAATTTCATCACTTCTTCAATATAGTTTGCAGGTTTGTCATCACCCAATTTAGCAAATCGTTGCTCAGCCAATTCCTTGGATACCCGTGCTGCCATGTCTGGCGTGGCGCCCGCAAAGGCCTGCAGAATGTTGTCGGTACCTACTCGCCCAATTATCTGCAACAAGCGGAAGGCGGTTTCATCCGATGCCCAGGCCGGACCCAGCGTCTGGATATCCAGCAGCTCTGCCATGTTCATGATCTCGGCGAACACCACGCCACCAAAATCCGGGTCTGGTGCCGCCGCTATATCATAGCCACGGTAGCTGGAATATACGGGCTCCTGCCACATTACCTCGTAGGCCGCGAAATCCTCCGGCGTAATCCAACCGCCGGCGCCCTGCACCTCCCTCGAGAAATTCTCGGCGAAACCACCACGGTAAAAGTAGTCGCTGCCCTCTTCCGCCAGCCGTTCAATCAGGTCTGCCGCACGCTTCTGGTACAACACATCGCCGGGCCGCTGCACCGCGCCATTGTTGAAGTAGATTTCCCGGCCCTGCTCGCTGCGCCCGATCTTGTCGAGAGACACAAATATCTCCCCCCACAGGAAGGAGTGGTTGGCGAATCCATTGCGAGCGTAGTCAATGGCGGGCGCCAGGCAGCGCTGCATGGAAATGCTGCCGTACTTGCCCATGGCGGCTTCAACGCCAGCCCAGAAGCCGGGTACGGTCACGCCACGACCGTCGGCGAGAATAGCGGTGGATTCCTTGCCCAGCTGTTCCAGGGTCAGGGGAAAGTTCAGCGGCGCGTTGTTACTGGCGTTAAGGTAGGTGACTTTGCCGGTTTTCGCATCATAGTACTGCAGTGAGAAGACACCGGTCAGCGTGGTCATGTGCGGCTCAAGCACGGTCTGCGCCATCGAAGCCGCACAGATGGCATCCACGGCATTACCCCCTTCTTTCAATACATCCACCGCAACCTGAGATACCAGGGGGTGGGTAGATACCGCCAGGCCATCGCGCCCGGAAGCGGGCTGCTTACGCCCGAAATGAGCCGCTTCGATCAACTCCGCCTCGCGCGCGGCACTGATCGGTTGGTAAGTGGTGCGCCCGTTTGTAGCAGTGGCACATCCCGCCAGGCTAAGTGCGGCAGTGCCGGCAGCCATGCTGCCCAGGAATTCACGTCTCAACATCGCTTCTTGCTCCTTGTTGCTGATCTATTCACTCAAGCCCATAAACAGGATGATCGCCACGGCAACCGGTACCGGCCAACGCAGCAGGAAATACCAAAGCTTGTACATACCCTCAGACTTCAGGTCCAACTCCTCGCGGCTTGATTCACGACTCATAAACCAACCGGCAAAGATGGCGATTAACAAGCCACCCAGGGGTAACAGGATCTGGTTGGAGAAATAGTCCGCCAAATCGTTCAAGGGCAGGCCGAACAGTTGCCAGTCAGACAGGGCGGTGTAACCCAGCACGCTGAACACACTGAAGAAGATGTTGGCACCCACCATGGTGATGGTGGCCTTGTGGCGGGGAAAATCATGCAGTTCTTCCAGCCAGGAAATCAGCGACTCCAGCAGACCGACCATAGAGGTAATAGCCGCTACCGACAGCAACAGGAAGAACAGGCAGGCGAAGAAATAGCCACCGGGCATTTGCGCAAAGGCCACCGGCAGGGTCTGGAAGATCAGTCCGGCACCCGCGGCCGGGTCCAGCCCGTTGTTGAAGACCGCGGGAAATATAACCAGGCCGGCCAGCAAGGCCACCCCGGTATCGGCAATCACAATGATAATCGCCGAGGACGCAATCCGGGTTTCCTTGGGCAGGTAAGAACCGTAGGCCATCATCGCCGCCATACCCACACCAATCGAGAAAAAGGCCTGCCCAAGGGCCGCCAGGAATACGCCACCATCGATCTTGCTGAAATCCGGGGTAAACAACCAGGCCACAGCCTCCGCAAAGCCGCCGACAAAGATATTGAAGATCACCAAAACGATGAGGAGACCAAACAAGGTCGGCATCAGCACCGTTACCGCGCGCTCAATGCCGTCCTTGACCCCGGCGTAGAGAATAAAGCCGGCAAGCAACAGGCTGATAACCGTCCACAACAGCATGCCGCCGGTATCGCTGACCACCGATTGGAACTCCGCATCGGCCGCGGCCGCATCCACCCCTGTAAACCCCGTGGTAATGGCCTTGAACAGGTACCACAACACCCAGCCACTGATCACCGCGTAGGTCACCTGGATCAGGAAGGCTGCCAACTGGTTCATATAGCCCACGCCAATCCAGGCGGGTGAGCGCTGTTCACGGGCCGCCACCACTTTCATGGAACCGGCGGTACCAGCCTGACCACGACGACCGATCATGATCTCGGCTATGACGATGGGAACGCCTATAACAAAGGCGCAGGCAAGGTAAACCAGGACAAACGCGGCACCACCATTCTCACCGGTGACATAAGGGAAACGCCAGATGTTACCGAGGCCAACGGCGAAACCCACTGAGGCCATCAGAAACCCGAAACGGGAAGACCAGTGCGCATGCTCATGCGCGGCAACAGGACCTGCCACAGTTACCCTTTCATTGTTATTTGTATCAGCAACGAATTAAACCACTTAGCTTATTTTTAAGTCAAGCGTATTATGGACTTCAATCCCGGGCAGATGTTCTATGATTGAAAGAGTCCTCTCTATCCGCCTCGTCCAGAAGGAAACCATCAGTACGCGATGCCGGATCCGGGTTCAGATCCAGGTGGGTGCGCATGTCCATCAGGCCAGGCATCAGCGTGCGCTCTTCCGGTCGATCACTTCCTGGCCATCTGCGGCCGCTACATAGCCTTTCTCTACTCCGGCAATCTGCTGGTCCTTGACGATCACGGACATCTGTTCCATGGCCTTGCTGTTGTTGCCATCAATCAGTCGGCCTGCATGGATCACGTAGTCGCCGGCGGTAGCCGTCACAGATCCAAGTAGTGCCAGAACGGCACACAGTGTTGAGATTATTCTCGTTAGAATTGTGCCTCTATACCTACATCCAGTTCCCGCGCCTTGTCATAAACGTGGCGCGCTGCAAACAAGTCCTGCGCAGTCATACCCAGTGAATTGTAGATGGTAACCTGGCCAGCATTGTCCCGGCCGGGAATCTCGCCACAACACAACTGGCCAAGCTCTCCGACAATCGCTTCCTCAGCGATCACTCCCTCATCCAATGGAATCATGAAATCACCACCCTCGTTGCGACAGGACTCCATCAGGTCCACGTACAAAACACCCCTGGCAATCAAGGCGCTATCGGCCTCCCGCGTAGTCCTGGCATGGGCGCCAACCAGGTTCACATGGGCCCCATCCCGAACCCACTCACCCTTAAGAATCGGCTCAGGCGAACCCGTCACAGTACATACCAGGTCACAGCTCCCCGCCTCTTCCGCTTGCTGCGTTGCACGCACCGGCAGCCCGGTACGCACCGCCTGCTCCTCGGCAAAGGCAGCGGCACGGTCAAAATCCCGCCCCCAGACAACAATCTCCGACACCTGGCGCACCGCGCACATGGCATCAATATGTGTCACAGCCTGTACCCCGGTGCCAAAAATGCCGCAGCTGGAGGCGTCTTCACGCGCCAGCAGGCGCGTGGCCAGCCCCGATGCGGCTGCCGTGCGAATCGCGGTAACTTCAGCCCCCTCAACAATGGCCACCGGTGCCCCGGTCACGTGATCGAACAGGGTAACGAAACCCTGTATAGCGGGCCGGCCTGCTGCCGGATTGCCCGGGTGCAGGCTGATTACCTTGGCGCCGTAATTTCCCAGCTCTGCTGAAGACCCCGGCATCAAAGCATAAAATCCGGTCTCGTCTATGAGCGGTGAAATCAGACGAGGCGGAATCGCGATCGTACCAGTCGATGCCGCCACCATGGCAGGCTCCATGGCATCCACACACTCGTCCATGGGCAACAGTTGCCGCACCTCGGCTGCATTGACGATTCGAATTGACATATAAACTACCTCAACGATGCACCTGAAAGGGTTGCGGGTCCAGTTCGGGCGTAGCGCCCAGCACAAGGTCTGCCAGCAAACAGGCGGACCCAACGGCCTTGGTCCAGCCAAGGTGACCGTGCCCGGTATTGAAATATAGGCCCCGCACCCGGCTGGGGCCGATGAAAGGCCGACCATCGGCGCTCATGGGGCGCAGCCCCGTCCACGGCTCCGCCCCCTGTATATCGATTTGCTCTGCCACCTGGGGGTACAAATCCCGCAACAGCTGTACCAGGTTGTCCAGGCGCACCTGGCTGAGACTGCGGCTATAGCCTGTGAATTCCGCAGTACCCACCGCACGCAGTTTGTCTCCCAAGGGAGAGATACCCGCATGCATGGCGTCATCAATCACCGGAATCTTTGGTGCGTCCGCCACTCCCGCTATATCAAAGCTGACGCTATAGCCCTTGGCCGGTGCGACGGGTAGGGATAGCCCACTACCCCGCAACAAACGGGCCGTGTCTGCGCCCGTTGCAACAACCACGCTTTCTGCCGGCATCAATTTACCGCCAACGACAACGCCAGACACACGGTCACCTTTCAGCTTCAGCCTGTCAACGCTGGCACCCGTACGCAGCGTAACGCCGGATTCCTCCAGAGAAGCCGCCAAGGCCTTGCAGAAGCGATACGAATCTCCACAGGCATCCCCGGGAAAGTACAATGCCCCGCTGATCTGATCTCGAATTCCCTGTAGAGCAGGTTCCAATTCCACGGTGGCATCTGCGTCTAACTGCCGAAACTCCAGCCCCAGTGGCTCCAGCATTTCCGCGAGTTCCAGTGGCCCGGCCATGGCCGTAACATCGCGGAACACCTTCAAAGCGCCACTGTCCCTGGCGCCATATTCCAACTTTAGCTCTTCACGCCAGGCCAGCGTCTGCCTTACGGAATAGCTGGCCAACTGGTAGTTGGCTTTCACCGTTTTCAGGTAACGCTTGCGATTGGAATTGGCGAGGAAACGCAGCCCCCAGGAGATCAGACCAGGAATGGCAGCCAGATGGAGTTTCATTGCCGAGGAAGGATCGAACAGGGAAGCTGCCAGGTGTTTGTGAACACCTGGCGCATTCCATGGATCAGACATGGACGCGGTCAACAGCCCGCCATTGCCATAGCTGCTCTCCAGGGCTACGCCTTCACGGGCCTCGATTAGCTCTACCTCGAAGCCCTTCGCATGCAGGGCGCGGGCACTGCACAAGCCCAGCAGGCCACCACCAATAACCAGCACCTTGTTCATTGGGCGCGCTCTGCTCCTTACTGCACCTGGTATTCACGCGGTGGCGTTGCCCCGAGCAGGCAGCCACGCCGGTCGACAAAACTCATTTCCACCCCTGCCGAGCCACCCGCAGGTGGTTCTCCCCGAGAATATTGCGCACATCCTGCTCGCTGTAGTTCATCTGCAACAACTGCTCGACGATTTCCGGAATCTGCTCCGGCTGTACCATGCGAATTCCCATGCTGCGCATCTCCTCGTCGAAGACCTCGGGATTGTCGTTCAGGAATTCCATCAATTCCTGCATGTCGTAGACATAATCCGTGCCGATAGCCACGTGCTCAGCACCTACCAACTGCACCGCGTAGTCGATGTGCCGCACCATGGTCTCTGTGCGATCGTCATTTTCACCAAGAAATTCGCCGATCCCGTTAATCGCCATTACCCCTCCGGTCGCGGCACAGGCCTTGATCGCCTCGTCTTTCACATTGCGGTAGTGGTCTTTAACTGCTGCCGGGTTGGAGTGGGAGAAAATCACCGGGTTCTCCGCCATTTCCATGATGTCCATCACCGTCTGGTGACCGGTGTGGCTGCAGCACACCACCATGCCCACCCGTTCCATCTCGCGCACAACATCACGGCCAAAGTCGGTGAGACCCGCCGGTTCATCATTGCAGCCGCCACCCAGGGAATTATTGAGGTTATAGGCAGGCAACATCCAACGCACACCCAGGTCGTAATAAAGCTGCACCATGGGCAGGTGATCATCCAGTGCCACCCCACCTTCCAGGTCGAAGGTTACCCCCAGTTTGTTCTCCCTGCGGGCACGCTCAATATCCACCACACTTTCAACCAGAATGTACTCGTCCGGGCGCTGCATCACCCAACGGCGCATCGTGGCCACCAGCTTGATGCCCTGCTCCCAGGGCGTGGCGTCAAAACCGATATTCAGCGACACCACGTCACAACCCGCCGCCTTGCTGCGCTGTAACATCGGCAGGAAACTCTCGTCTTCCGGACGCAACGGCATACACTGGTGGTTGTCCCACACCAGTGCGTCGCTCAGTAATTGCCGGCTGCTCTCGCTAAGCTGAATCTCAGTGTTGGTAACCGTCGACATGTTCTATTCCTCTTTCGCAGCAGGCTCCTGCGGCAACAGCAGGCCTGCCAGGCTTGCCATTGTCGAGCACCTGGGGGGCTTTGCATCACTGGCATGCTGCAACCCGACCCTTGACTGGTCTTCCCTATTCGACATTAAAACTCCCATACCCCTGAGCAGAACAGGCATTATGCAGGACCACAGACAAATAAATCAATTGACTTACCCGCAACAGAAGTTCAGCATCGCTGCGTCTTTCATAAAAACAATTTGCGATACCAGCCATGCCACTGATTGCCGCCGAAGAGACACTACTCCTGCTCTGCGCCCTGCTTACCTTGTGTGCAGCGGGCTTTGCCGCGGAACACACCCGCTGGGGACGCGCCCTTTCAGCACCCCTGTTCATCCTGTTTGGCGGCATGGTCCTGTCCAACCTTGGGATGATTCCCTACTCAGCACCGCTGTACGGCGATATTACCTCCATACTGGTCCCGGTAGCTATTCCATTGCTGTTGCTGCGCGCCGATCTGCAAAAAGTGTTCCGCGAAACGGGGGCCATGCTGATCGCTTTCGGGGTGGCAGTCATCCTTACCGTGATTGGTGCCTATGTCGGCGCAGCCTTGATAGACCTGGGTGAACAGGAAGCTAAAATTACCGGCGTGTTGGCCGCCAGCTACATCGGCGGAGGGGTCAATTTCGTCGCCACCTCCCAGGCCGTGAACTTCGCAGACTCCAGTCTTTACGTGGCCACCCTGTCGGCAGACGCTGTCGGCGCGGTATTCTTCCTGTTGCTACTGATGAGCCTACCGGCCCTGTCCTTCGCCCGCCGCGCGATGCCATCGAAGTTCCTCGATGCGGAAAACCAGGAAGCCGTCGATATGAACCAGCACCTGGGAGACGACGACCAGTCTTTCAGCCTGCCCTACATGGTAAACGGACTCGCGATTTCCCTGCTGATCTGTGCATTGAGTCAGGGCATCGCTACGGCGCTGAACGCCGACAACTTCTTTATCCTGATTATCTCAGTGCTGGCACTGCTGGTCGCCAACTTCGCCAAAGCTCTATTGAATTACGTGCGCTCCGAATTCGAGGTAGGCACCCTGTTCATGTACATCTTTTTCGCCGTAATTGGCGCCGGCGCAGACCTGGGTGAGGTGCTGGGCGCAGCCTTGCCTGCGACGCTTTTCATCATCACGATGGTCCTGGTACACCTGGCCCTGCTGCTGGTTGTGGGCAAGTTGTTAAAACTGGACCTTGCCGAAGTCATGGTCGCCTCTAACGCCTGCATCCTCGGCCCCGCCACTGCGGCGGCACTGGCCGCGAGCCGTGGTTGGCGCGAACTGGTCACACCGGGCATGCTGGTGGGCATTCTCGGCTACAGCATTGGCACCTTTATCGGCGTAGGCATATTCCAAAGCCTGTCATGAACAACATCGACGAGCCCGGTTCGATCCTGGCTGGCGTTCGCCGCACTTCACATAATCGCTATACCCGAATTCCTACCCCTCTAACGAGGGTGCAGTAATTGTAGAAATTGACGCCGCCCCCTCGATGCTCATTATGTATAAGGCTGTGGATGTACTGACTGCCGAATTTAAAACTTCAGTGGATGCTTACCTCGCTACCCAGGCTGAATTGAACGAGCTACCTGTTCGCTCCATGTCTGACATTGCTGAGCGAGAGGACATGTTCAAGTACGGCTTAGACATGCTGGTAAGTGCGGCGGAGTCAGACGGCGCCGGACCAGGCGCCACTGAGCACCACAAAATGAGAGCAGAGCTGGAAACCCGGGTCGACGCCCACCACATCCAGCACTGGGCCGATGGTGGATAGACCAGCCTGGATAACCTGGTCACCCTCTGCCGGCATCACCCAATGGGACGGCAGCCGCATGGACATGGGTTGGGTGTCGGAATCCGTATCTGCCGCAGATCACTTCAGCAGTCCTCGGTGCTTCAGGAACCACAGGTAGGCGATAACCAGCAGTAAAGTAATCCAATTGAAGATATCAAGGGCACCCATCGTTGGCGGCTGATCGGAAGTAAGGCCGGTATAGTGGGACAGGCCGACAACGAACATGGCGACAAACCAGTACAGGGCGCTGACGCGCAAGCGCCAGGTAGTGATGACAGCCATGACTGAAACCAGGCTGGCAATTCCAGTGGCGATGACTTGAACGGATATTTCGCCGCCCAGCGCTGATGTAACGAAGAGCGCGAGTTGCAGCAGGGCAATCAGGGTGAAGAAGACTACGATTATCCAGACTGGTATGGGCCTCTTCACTTTAGTGACCATCAATAACCGACCGGACGGCTGTCATTGTCCGGGGTTAAAGCCCAAACCATGGATACACCTCCCAGTCGTTTGTCTGTTTCAGGCTCAATCATAACCCCCGACCAGCCACCCTGCATGAGGTCGGATTCAAACAAACCCGCTCCCATGTCATTGGCGGCTTCCACCACTTCGGGATCAAAGCGTCCTTCGGAAATGGTGGTGCGATCAGTGAGCCCGGCAGCGGTGAACTCGGGGGCGCCGAAGGCTGGTGCGCTGGCTGCCTCATCCGGGGTGTAAGCGAAGTCGAGAATCGAGTGCAGCACCTGTATGGTTTTCTGGTGCAGCCCGGCGCCGATGGAACCAAAGGCCAGCAGGGGCTTTCCGTCTTTGATCACGAGCCCCGGGTTGGTGGGGTCAGGCAGCCTGTTGCCCGCGCCTGCGGCCGCAACCTGCGCCTGCTGGTGAGCCGCCGCATCCGGAATGGAAATACCATCGACAAAGATGCCCGTCATACCCCAGCTGACCGTGTTGATGGAATGGACCATCCCCAGCATATTGCCCCACTGGTCTACCGTCGCAATGGTGTCTGAGTGCACAGGCAAGCTCTGCGGCGGCCGGGCGAAAGGCAGCTTACCCGCCTTGAGTGCTTTCCACAGCGCCTGAGCGTGGGTTTTTTCCTGGCGTCCCTGCAGTGACATATCAATGCCGGGCACCTGTTCAGCCAGGTTTGGGAACAGATAGCCTACCATCCAGATGCGGGTTAACTGGGTCAGCCAGGTCAGGGCTTCAGGTGATTGGGTGTAGTGTCCCATGGACTTGATGTCGGCCGCTTCCAGTAGATTCAAGGCCTCGGTGGTATTCACGCCACCGATCGCCGGCAAGCCATGGGAGTAGACTTGGTGGCCGGCATAGTCAGCCACTACCGGCTCGCTCCAGATCACCTGGTAGTCGGCCAGATCCTTCATTGCCAGCTTACCGCCCTCTTCCTGCACGGCTTCTACCAGCTTCTCGGCCCACTCGCCCGTGTACAAGTAGTCGACGTTGCCCTGCTCGGCCACTGTGCGCAAAGTGCGAGCCAAGGCTGGCTGCCTGAAGTTGTCTCCCAGTTGATATAACTCTCCATCGTCGCGGGTGAACACAGCACGGGTTTCCGGCCTCCGGGAAATCACGTTCTCGCGAAATTGCAGGTTTTGTACCAGACCGGCATTGAATGGAATGCCCTCTTCCGCCAGTCTAATAGAAGCGGTAAACAGATCAGCAAAGGGTAATTTGCCGAAGCGTTTATGGCCTTGCTCCACTCCCTTCATGAACCCAGGTACCAGCGTCGCCCGCCCTGAGGGCTTGATATCGGCGGACATGGGATTAGCCGTGTCCAGGGCGGGAATGGACATGGGGTCGGTTTCACCGCGCACCGTGTTGTAGGAGGCGTTCATGTTGTATACGGTATCGGTGGCCGCATCATAATAGACTAGGGTCATGATGCCGGCGAAGCTCACCCAGCATCCCCCCGCGAGCGTCACCTGGGCCATGGCGGTCGCCAGGCCAGCGTCCATAGCCGTGCCGCCTGCCTTGAGAATATCCGCACCCGCCTGTACAGCGGCGGCGCCCGTGGTGCCCACGACCATGCCCTTGTCACCGACCGTGCCGTCTACGTCTGGCTTACTCACGCTACTGTCCTGTCTCATTGTCGGCGGTTCAGATTGCTGGCAGCCTACCAGTGATAGCAGGACAAATAATCCCAAGACTAGGGATGGAATGCCGGAACTCGCTCCTGTTGTTACAGCTGTCTTCATAGTGTTACTCCTATTCATAGTGTTACTCCTAGTAGCCGACTGGTCGCCCGCCAAACTGCAGAATTGTTCCGCCATGGCGCTCACCGCTGTCCGGGTCAATCGTCGCACCTACCACATAACCACCATAGGAGCGGTTGAAGACGATATCCAGGCCGCGCTCAGCCACGGCTTGTTCCAGTTCCGGGCTTATGGTGCCTG
>MDTA01092636.1_pt1 | contig 11395 bp, 9 predicted proteins | sample 811151 | NCBI WGS metagenome assembly MDTA01 (sample SAMN05326648, study PRJNA326480) | marine metagenome | isolation source: seawater | place: Indian Ocean: South | collected 2010 | reverse complement strand
TGAATTGGGAGTCGTTGCCACTAATGACATTTGGATTGCTGAATCACCTGATGTTGATGCAGTTGTTTACACCGTGAATGCTGATTTCCGTCCCGACGACTCGCTTTCTGAGATTATTCCTGTACTCAGATCTGGCACGAATGTTGTGTCGACTAGTTTTCATCCTTTGCTTCACCCGCCTTCCACTCCTGAGCCTATGCGTTCTCAGGTTCTTGAAGCGTGTGAAGCAGGTGGGTCTTCTATTTTTGTTTCTGGAATTGATCCTGGTTGGATAATCGATGTGCTTCCTATTTTTTTAGCAAGCATGGGATCAAACATCACCGAAGTGCGCGCACAGGAAATTGCCAACTACGCCGGTTACGACCAGCCAGACGCTGTTAGATTCTTATGCGGTTTCGGTCAACCCATGGACTACGATGCACCCATCCTCACCGATTGGGCTCTCATGCAAGTCTGGGCTCCTATGATCAGAGTTTTAGCAGACGGGTTCAAAGTTGAACTCGAAGAAATTATTACTGAGGTTGACAAACGACCTCTTGAGAAAGATGTTTTTGTTGAAGGAATGGGTGATTTTGAAACCGGAACTCAAGGTGCCCTTCGTTTTGAGGTCAAAGGGATAGTCAACGGCAAACCCCTCTTAGTCATAGAGCATGTAACAAGAATTGATGACGATTGTGCCCCCGAATGGCCGAAAAATAGTCCAGAGGGTGGTTTTCATAATGTAATCATCACTGGGGATCCGTGTTTAACAGTTTCTGTCCACGGCGAAGATGCCCTCGACCCTGGTGCTGCATCTGGAGGTAATTTCACTGCGGCAAATCGAATAGTCAACGCGATAGTTCCGGTTTGTGAAGCTGACTCTGGAATTATCCACCCGCTTGATTTGCCAACTAATTTGGGTTTCTCACAAATAAAATAGCATTAACTTTTTTACAGTATCGAAGGTGTGGGGTTATCTATTCCTAAATAATTCGCTAAAGAAGCGGTAACCATATTTGGTATGGCTGGGTTCGAATTTTCTTCCATGAAACCAGCATCCACTAGACGATCTCCAAGTCTTATAAATATCGAACAGAATCTCATGGTCGCAAAAACCTCCCAATAATGGGTGTCTCTGGTTTTTTTTCCAGTGAAATTTTCGTAGATCTCAACCATTTCCTCTCTTGTTGGATAACCGTTCATTCTTTTTACACCCATATCATCAAAGCTCATTCGGTCGAACATCAGCCACCATCCAAGATCTGCTTCAGTTGGTAAAAGCGAGCAGGCTTCCCAATCTAAAATTGCCGCCGCTTCATAGTTTTTCCAAATGATATTCCCTATTCTTGAATCTCCCCATGAAAGACCGACTCTTGAATCTTGCGGGTCATTTACTTCAAGCCAGTTAAATGCCTCCTCTAATACTGGATGTTCTCTTCCCTTTAGTTCCAATAAGGAATACTCTCGCCAAATATTTATCTGGCTCTGTGTAGTCGGATTTCCTGAGCCGCTCGAATCTAACCATTCCAAACCTGATTCTTGCCAGTCGATCGAATGTATACCAGCCATCGCCTTTAAGCCACTCTCAATTAAACGTCTTCTTTCTTCAGGTGTCGACGAATCAACTAAAAATCCTTCAACTGTATAACGCGGATTGTCACTTGGAACTTCCCCTTCGATAAAACTCATTGCGAAAAAAGACCTGTTAAGCGGCTCAAGGTTTTCTTCGTAACTTAATATTGCAGGTACGGGGACAACGTTCTGTTCGGCAACGGTTTTCATGATCCTGTGTTGTAAGTAACATGACTTTTCAAGACCTGGTCGCTGAACAGGAAACATTCCGCCGTCTTTTGGTTCCATGCGACCCACGAACTTTTCAGTGATCTTTTTCCCTTCTTCTTCCCAAGCAGCTGTGAAAATAATTGTCTCGTTAGAAAACCCTGTTGCTACTGGGATGTCAAGTTGAACAATTTCAAGATTTTCAGCTCCGTGTTTCTCTTTGGATAAATAGTTCTTTATGGCTACCTCATAGCCTTTCTGGTCAATTGGAAGCATTACTTAGACTTTCCGATATAACTTTTCGTGCAACATTTTCTCCTTCTTTTATTAAATCCGGAACATTTTGGAAATCTATATCTAGATCTCCATCTGGATCTTGCAGCGCTATATGAAGAACTTTGACACTTTTTGGCACATCCGCCCATTCTTGTCTCGTTAACTCGGCTGACGCTGCACGAAATCCGATCATCATCAAAGAAATAGCTGTCTGTTTTTCTGGTGGTAGAAACCTACTCGCAACATCTAGAACTACAAGGTTTGTTGGTTTTAACGAAACGGCCTTTCTTAAAGGGACGTTTGATACAACACCTCCATCCAAGTGGTAGTCGTTGTCTTCAAGCAGGACTGCGGGCAAAAGACCTGGCAGTGCTGCTGAAGCTAGAAGTAAATCAACACTAGGTCCTTTGTTCCACCAATTAATTAAGCCGGTTGAAGCACTTGTAGTGCCTAAGTGGAAAGGGACTGCTGTTTGGTTAAGTTTTTCAACAGGAACATTACTTTCGAGTAGTTTTCTTAACTTCTCACCTGTGTCGAAACTTGCTTTACCTCTGAGTATCGACGTAACACGTCTGAGTGCGTTGCCGCTGATTGGAGGTTCCTCGGCTGCTTCAATCCAAAGTTTCTCTAGTTCTTTTACCTGATGCAACTGTGGATTACATGCAAACCAGAAACCATTTAAAGCTCCAATTGAAACCCCGACTATCGCGTCAGGTTTTATTCCCGCTTCACATAAAGCTTTCAGCATTCCTATTTGTGCGGCCCCTCTAACCGCACCACCTGATAAAACAAAAACAGTTCTTGGTTTTCTTCTCGGAACCCAACTAGGTCTATTTGGAAACTTCATAGATATTTATCAAGGTAGCTTGATTAGCTCTTAAATCCGTTGGCAACTATTTGTTTTGGTAACGATCAGAAAGAAGAGCCACCAATGATGTAAATAAAAAAAAGACAGCGATGAACAAGGCTGTCTTTATTTCAATAATCCCCATTCCGCTTAGAACTAACAACAAAACCAGAAGTAGTGAATTTAAGAAGTAGGAACTTTTCATTTTTTATAGTTTTGGGCAAAAGAATTACTCATCGATTAATTCTTTTCATTACTTTTAGGCCATGCTTCGCGTATGCGAGTCCAAGTATCAATAAGGCTTTCTGGCATCACACGCGTATTGGCGGTGACAGTAGTGAAATTCGTGTCACCACTCCATCTTGGAACTAGATGAACATGGAGATGGTTAGGAACTCCTGCTCCGGCAGCTTGCCCCTGATTCAGACCTATGTTCATTCCTTCAGGAGAAAACACATCCTGCAAAACAACAGTTGCATCTGTAACCATTTTCCATAAAGACTGGTTTTCCTCCTCTTCTAACTCACCGAGGGTTTTTACAGGTCTTCTCGGAACCACAAGAAGATGACCACTTGTGTATGGATAAGCATTCAAAAGAACCATTGTTAGCATTCTTTTTTCAATAACAAAAGTTTCCTCATCCGGAAGTTGACTTTCATCAATTAACGAAAACAAAGTTTTGCCCGAGTTGCCTACAAGTCCTTCGCCTTTAGTCTCAGACAAATACTCAACACGCCATCCAGCCCATAAGTTTTCCAATTTGTTCAAACTCGGTTACCTACTTCTTTATCTAAACGAAATAAAAAGTCTTTCAACGACAAATCACGTTCAGGCTCATTGCTCCCTCTGGTGTTATCTGCAACAGTTTCATTTTTCTGATCCTCATCACCCACTACTAGCAGATGTGGAATTTTTTCAACTTTGCCCTCTCTAACTCTCTTGCCTAAAGGTTCATCCGCTATATCAATCGTCGCCCTGTAGCCTTTACTTTCTATTTCTTCCAACACTTTCTCTGCATAACTCTGATGTTCTGCTGCAACAGGCAGTATGCGAACCTGTTCAGGAGAAAGCCACGTTGGGAATGCGCCTGCATAGTGTTCTATCAAAACTCCAACAAATCTCTCGACAGAACCCAATAAAGCTCGATGTATCATTACCGGCTGATGTCTTGCCCCGTCGGTTCCTATGTACTCAAGACCAAAGCGCTCTGGAAGGTTGAAGTCCAACTGGATAGTTGTCAATTGCCATGGTCTACCAATGGCGTCATTCACATCCATGTCAATTTTCGGACCGTAGAAAGCTCCTCCTCCTTCATCGACTATGTAGGGAAGTCCTTCTTTTTCGAGAGCTTCCCTAAGACCCTCAGTTGCAATATCCCACAAATCATCATCGCCAACAGATTTTTCCTGAGGTCTTGTGGACAGTTTTGCTTGAAAATCGGTGAATCCAAAATCCCTTAATACTGAAAGGCAGAAAGCTAAGAGAGATGACAATTCTTCCGGAACTTGCTCTCGTGTGCAGAAAATGTGTGAATCATCCTGGGTGAACCCTCGACTTCTAAGGAGACCATGCACTGCGCCCGACAGTTCATACCTGTACACAGTTCCTAACTCAAAATATCGAGTTGGTAAATCCCTATAACTACGTTGTGAACTTCTGTAAACCATTACATGAAATGGACAGTTCATTGGTTTCGGATAATAAGTGGCTCCATCCATCTCCATAGGTGGGTACATGCCCTCCGCGTAAAAATCCAAATGGCCGCTAGTTTCCCAAAGAACCGACTTGGCAATGTGGGGACTGAATACAAAATTGTAACCACCATGCTCATGTCTGGTCCTACTGTAATCTTCAATTACTTTTCGTATCAAAGAGCCTTTAGGGTGCCATACAGCTAATCCGGGTCCAAGATCTTCAGGCCATGAAACAAGATCAAGCTCTGTTGCTAGTCTTCTGTGGTCCCGTTTTTCTGCTTCAACTAGCCTTTCTAAATAGTCTTCCAATTCTTTTTTAGTAGCCCAAGCGGTTCCATATATTCTTTGCAACATTGGCTGCTTTTCATCACCTCTCCAATATGCGCCCGCTACTTTTTGGAGTGCAAAATGTCCAAGTTTTCCTGTTGAGGGCACATGCGGTCCCGTGCACAGATCAACAAATTCTTGACCGTTTTTGTAATAACTTATTGAACCTTCTGCAGATGCTTCATTAGACATCTCAGCATCCACTTCACCGCTTGAAACTTTCTCAATAATTTCCTTTTTGAATCTGTGATTTTCGAAAATTTCCATAGCTTCTTCAGACGGAATTTCATATCTTTCAAAAATTTGATCCTCTTTGATTATCTCACGCATTCTTTTTTCAATATTCTGCAAGTCATCTTCAGTGAAAGTGGCTCCGTCAGGGAGTTCGAAATCGTAATAAAATCCGTCTTTGATAGGTGGACCTATGGCATAAGTAGCCCCATCCCAAATACTTAAAACTGCTTGAGCCAGCACATGTGCTGTGGAGTGTCTCAAAACGTACAGCCCATCTTCAGTGTCAGGAGTAATAACAGAAACGCTGTCTCCGTCGGAAAGAGTTTCGTTCAAATCTCTTGGCTCTCCGTTGACTTTGAGTGCTAGAGCCGACTTAGCCAAACTTCTACTAACGTCAGCTGCTAGATCTGTTCCGGTGGAACCTTCTGGCAAGGCTCGAGTCGACTCGTCTGGGAGAGTGACTTTAATTTCGGTCATATAACGAGGTTAGCTAATTAGAGGGTGAACATTCAGTGTTTTTAAGAACTTAAATAAACTAAATGCCTAATTATCTTCAATACCTATGAACCGTAAAGCAGCTCTCGTTTTATATCTACTGTTCAACTGAAGTATTACTGCACTAAAAGCTTCGATGGCAGTTGCGTTTGATAGGCCACCTGCATCTAGGGGTCTTATTCCAGGGATCTTGGAAAGGAGTTGTATGGTCTCATCTGTAGCTTTCATATGGTCAGAACTAACCAGTACATCGCTTTCAACTTCTTCGTTCAAGTCGCCTAATTCATTAGCAGGTACATGGTGCATAGCAGCTGCAACATATGAATCCTGTATCACAGACTGAACAGTTGCCGCTACAGATCCCCGAGGAGGAACTAATGGCTGAAATTCGCCTGCAACTCGAGCTATCGCGTTGGACATACACACAACAATTTTTCCATGTAATTGATCAGCTACCGAACGGGCAGTTGTAGCAGCAGCATCCCATGGAGTTGCTATAACTATTAAGTCTGCTTTTGCGGCATCGACATTTTCTGCTGCTGTAATTTGCAACTCTTTGTCCGGCCATTCAGAAACTATCTCATCGCGAATTTCCATAGCTCTATATTTACTTCTTGAACCAACTATGACCTCACATCCGACTGATGCCAGTCTTGCTGCTAAAGCTTTTCCGGCTGGTCCTGTTGCTCCCAATAACCCTATTTTCATGCTGATGATCATAGGCAAATTTGAGCCTCGAAGCACTAATGTGATGCTTTTTATACATATTCGTTTAATAAATCACGAATTATAGTTGTCAATCACATAGTCTTTTTGAAGAAAGGATCTTTAGCTTTGGGTTTATTGGATGGCAAACGGCTCCTCATAACTGGAGTTTTGACTGATGCTTCTCTTGCATTCGCTGTTGCTGAACGTTCAATAGCAGAAGGTGAAGAAGTGGTTCTTACAGGGGCGGGACGTGGACTTAGCCTTACACGCAGAACCGCAAAAAAGCTGGACCCGCAGCCAGAAGTTTTAGAATTCGACGTTACCTCTGTCGAACAGGCAAGCGACTTACACAACTGGCTGAAAAATAATTGGGGAGAAGTTAACGGAGCTCTTCATGCAATAGGTTTTGCACCAGAATCCTGCTTAGGGGAAGACTTCATGTCAGCCAGTTGGGATGAGGTTAAAGTAGCGATGGAGATATCTGCATATTCGTTTAAGACTGTTGCAGAAGTAGTTTCACCCTTGATGCCCAGAGGGGGTTCAATTGTCGGACTTGATTTTGATGCCCGGTTTGCTTGGCCTGCCTATAACTGGATGGGAGTTGCAAAGGCAGCCCTTGAATCTACTTCTCGTTATCTAGCTAAATCACTTGGCCCGTCTGGAATAAGAGTCAACCTGATTGCTGCCGGTCCTATAAAAACTATGGCTGCAAAAAGTATCCCAGGTTTCTCTGAATTCGAGGATGCTTGGGATGGGCGCTCCCCCTTGGGTTGGGATGTTGAAGATCCTGAGCCTGTAGCCCGTTCATGTGTGGCATTATTTTCTGACTGGCTTCCTGCCACAACGGGTGAACTGTTACACGTTGACGGCGGCTACCATTCGATTGGTGCTTAATCCCACTCAAAATTTCCGTAGGGAAATAAAAATGTTTCACGATCTTCTTCTTGACCATGATTTAACGGCATTTCCATTGGAATCCGATTAGTGCAATGACGATGGGCTATTTGATAAGGATTTAGTTCATTGCCCTTACCTACAGGGCCTGCATGAAACTCGAAATGCAAATGAGGTCCCGTGGCATTTCCGCCTGCTCCTAACTGGCCTATAACGTCACCTGCGGCAACTTTTCCAGATTTACTTCCATACCTGTACAAATGAGTCCCGAAATAGTAGTCACCATTGTCTGCAATCAACCTGAAAGATTTACCCCCTACCGAGTCCCAAAAGAAAGCTATCGTCCCATCCACAGGAGCAAGAAGATTGGCTCCATGAAAACCCACTATGTCAACTCCCCTATGAAGGCCCCTCGGTCTTTTCTCATTCCATGAGTCATAAAATTTGACTTTTCCCTCCACTGGACAAACCCAGTCTTCAGAGTTAACTAGTTGCATTACTTTTTCTATATTTTCTGATCTTCTCTTATTTGTCTTAAGGAACTCTTTATCTTCGTCATCGATCTCCTCTAATTTATTAGCGCGGTTAACCATGAGGATTTCTGCCCCTCTTATCTGATCAAGTAAAAGTTGGGTTATCTCTCCAAAGGACTGTTCGATTGAATTTTGACGCAAACGTATCGAATCAAAAAAAGTTTCGAAGTCATTGAGAGTAACTCTGGTTCTATCAATACGATTTTTTACAATTGAAACTAGTTCCGCTGCTTTTGAAGTAAAAAATGGAAGAGTGTCATCGCGTTCCAACAAAAATGGGGAATCATTATCTGCCATTTCAATGATTCCAACCTGCTCGTCCAAAGCAGACGAATTACTTACAGTAGCTACTGTAAAGGCCGAGATAACAATAAGAATGCTAAGAGTTTTAGACATCAATCAACATTACATTTCTAAGTCGCCAAGCTTACGGCAATAAAAATAATCATCAGTTTAAATTACTAGCCAGATCGGATTCATCTTCAATATCTCCAACAAGTTCCTCTATCACATCTTCAAGTGCTACCAAGCCTAAGATTTCTCCAGCAGTATTTTTAACGCCTGCCACGTGACTTCTTGATCTACGCATTTGTAAAAGCAAGTCATCTAATGGCAACTCTGGAACGACTATCAACATTCTACGAATCATTTCCAATGGCACTGGTTCATTTTGTGCTTGCTCTGGTAAGCGGATGAAGTCTTTAACGTGTAGAAATCCAAGTAGGTCATTCTCTGCATTTCCAATGACTGGAAGTCTGGAATGACCACTTGTCAGAACTACCTCTTCTATTGCAGATAGGTTCATTTTTCGCGAAACAGTGACCATCTCAGAGGAAGGTACCATAATAGAAGACACCGGTTTTTGTCCTAAATCGAGAGCACTAGACAGGAGTTCATGCTCAAAGCTTTCTATTAATCCCTCCTCTTTTGAAGCTTGTACAACAGCTAAAAGCTCTGTCATACCTAATGCGCTGTCGTTTCCTACTTGCAACTTATTGCCCAGTGGCCTAATTGCGATAGCCACTATTTTGTCTAGAAGCCAAACCACAGGTTTTGTGATTTGAACAAAAAATCTTTGTATCGGCATGACCCGAAGAAGAGTTCTCTCCGGATCAGCAATAGCTATGTTCTTTGGAACTATTTCTCCGAACATCATCTGCAACATGGCTGCCAAAGCAATTGCTGAAATCCAGGAAGCTGTTTCTGACGCCCCGCTTGGTGCGCCCAAATTCTCTAAAAGCGACTTAATAAGTTTGCCTATTGAAGGCTCAGCGAGAATCCCCAGAACAACACTGCTCAGAGTTATACCAAGCTGGGATCCAGAAAGTTGCTTCCGTTGATCCTTTCTGGCTTCTAACGATCTTCTAGCCGTTTTGGAACCACCTTCAGCAAATTCTTCTAATCGTGTGATTCGACTTGCTACCAAAGAAATTTCTGTAGCGACAAAGACAGAGTTGACGAGAATTAGAAAAATTACTGCTGCAAGTATCACAAAAAGCACTAGATACTCCTTGTTGTTGAACTGCTAGGAGAAACTATGCGAAGGTTGGCTATCCTCAGTCCTTCTACAGCAACCACTTCTATTTTCCAGCTATCTACTTCTATAATCTCGCTTGGTTCAGGAACATGTCCGAGTCTAAAAAGGACGTAGCCAGCAATTGTCTCATACGGTCCTTCCGGTACTTTCAAACCGGTTGATTCTTCAACTTCATATAAATTCAAACGCCCAGAAATAATTGTGCTTCCCAAACCTTCTGCTCTAGTCCTGACCTCTATTTGGTCGTATTCATCTCCTATTTCACCAACAATCTCTTCGAGCACATCTTCCATGCTGACTATTCCAGCTGTACCTCCGTGTTCATCAGCAACTACTAACAGCTGGTTACGATTTTGTCGCATGTCGTTCAGAACATCATCCAAGTCACGTGTTTCTGGAACTGTCGAAACTGGTGTCATTAACTTTTCTACAGATAAACCTGACCTTGTTTGTATAGGAAACTTGTACAAAGATTTGACATGAACAACTCCTTGAATGTCGTCCAAATCAATCCCAAAGACAGGGAATCTTGAAAATCCGGTTTTTACGGAGAGGTCAACAAGTTTTTCTACTGTGTCTTGTTTTTGCATTGCACATACTTCTACTCGCGGGACTAGAACATCGGCCACTGTTTTGCCTGTGAAGCGAATTGATCTTCTAAGCAGGTTTACCTCTTCGGAATCTAGGACACCTTCGTCACCTGACGTTTCAATTAAATGTTCAAGCTCACCAAGGGTATGAGAAGCAGGTAATTCGCTCTTTGGCTCGATCCCCAATTTATTAACTACACCATTCGCGCAGTAATTCAAGAAAGCAACTACTGGGTAGAAAAGTTTGCCATATATCTGGATAATGGGCGACAAAAGGAAAGTGATTTTCCTGGGAGCAGCGAGAGCTAAGTACTTCGGTATCTGTTCACCAACTACCAAATGCAACGCAGTCGCTATTGCTATCGCCAAAAACACACTCAGACCTGAATGTTCATCACCACCGGTCAGAATCTTTGCAACTGTAGGTTCAGCTACAAAACCAAGGGACAATGCCGAAAGGGTGATTCCAAATTGAGCTCCTGATAAATAAACAATTAGATTCTGAAGAAGTTTCCTAACCCTACGGGCTTGTGAATTGCCATTCTCTGCTTCTGCTTCAATGCTGGCCCTGTTAACCGCCACGAGAGAAAACTCTGCTGCTACAAAAAAAGCATTAAGTGATAAAAGCAGGGCAGCAATGAACAAGCCAGACCAGATTGACATCGTTCCTACACTCTAGCGAGGTAAAAACTGCTTAGACCGAACAATACTCAAATCATTTCATCCTTGAGCATGTACTGTGAATCAATGGATTGTCTGGACCAATTGGAGTTAGAGGAAAAGGACCTTGCCATTTCTGATACTTCTATAGATCCAGATCAAAGCAAACGCTGGTTTAAGCGTTTATACCCCATTATTAAAGAACAAAAGGGCTATTTCATGGTGACAGCTCTTTGTGGGATTGCGGGTCTTGCAATTCAGGTATCAGTTCCAATGGTTATGCGCGAAGCAATTGACAAAGCTCTAACAGATGGAACAGGAAAAATTACTTCTTACGTTTGGGGGTTATTAGGAATGGCGGTTTGCGCATTTGCTCTTAGGTTCACTTATAGATTTCTGCTTTTTAGAACCGCATACCGAATCGAGACTCAGCTCAGATCCTTAATCTTTAAACATCTGACCAAACTTTCATTTTCTTTTTTTGATCGAATAGCTAGTGGCGAAGTTATATCTAGGGCAAATTCAGATATTCGCTCAATTCAACTACTTTTGGCTTTTGGACCCTTAGCAATACTTTCAATATTCAGCTTTCTCTTAGCTTTCGTTTTCATGCTTTCCATACATGTACCCCTCACCCTTGTAACTATTTCCTGCATGCCCTTCGTTTATGTTCTCGCTCAAAAAATGCGAGATAGAGTCTTCCCTCTTTCTTGGGTTACTCAAGGTCGTATGGCTGATTTTGCAATGGTCGTCGACGAAAACATAAATGGGTCGAGAATTGTGAAATCTTTTGCAGTCGAACACGATCAAATAACATTGCTTGCTCAAATGGCTCAACGTTT
>MDTA01049886.1_pt1 | contig 11395 bp, 13 predicted proteins | sample 811151 | NCBI WGS metagenome assembly MDTA01 (sample SAMN05326648, study PRJNA326480) | marine metagenome | isolation source: seawater | place: Indian Ocean: South | collected 2010 | reverse complement strand
TCCCTTGGATAAACAACGTGCCATGTTGCGAACTTGTTTATTGAATTCAATCAGAACCAATATTGCCTACAACCAAAACAGACAAAAAGACTCCATTAAGTTTTTTGAGTTCTCGGATATCTACAAAACTTCTGGTACCGAACGACGTTTTGCTTTGGCTGTTTCTGGTCGTGTTAACAAAAATGCCAAAGAGTTCAATGCTCAGTTAGATTATGGTTACCTCAAAGGCTTGATCAATAGTATTTGCACTGATATTTTAAAAGCCCAACCAACTTATGAGGTAGCTGACAAGCGTGGTTTTGATTTTTATGAAGCCTTAACTATCAATGGCACGAAATTTGGTGGTCTGGGCAAGGTTAGCAAAGAGACCATTGATTCCAAGGTTAAAACACCTGTCTTTGCCTGTGAACTCACTATCGATGATCTTGAAGTACCAGACAATATTTTTGTACCAATATCGGATTTTCCTGCTTCCTATCGAGACCTTTCATTTAGTCTTAGCGATATTTCAAAGATTGTAGATATTTTAAAAATAGTCAATGTAGGTAAAGATGATGAACTGTTTAAGGAAAGTTTTATTTTTGACTTTTTCCAGAACAAGAAATTAAATTTACTAAAAGTTGGCTTTAGATTTAAGTTTCAAGCTTCTAACAGAAATATGACTGATGAAGAAATTGATGACTCAATGGATAAAATTATTAAACTCTCGTTAGACATTAATGGCGTGACTATTGAGGGATTATAATGTCGCATGAAGCTACAATTTAATGGTTTTAAACTATTTAAATACCTATTTTCTTATTAATGGTTAATACCTTGAGACCGAATATTTAAAGAAAAAGTATATTATTTATACATGAAATCACATATCGAAAATTTAGAAGCCGAAAGTATTTACATTATTCGGGAAGCATTAGCCGAATCCAAAAATCCAGTCATGCTTTATTCTCTTGGAAAAGATAGCTCTGTTATGTTGCATATTGCAAAGAAAGCTTTTTACCCAGGAAAATTGCCATTTCCACTTCTTCATGTAGATACAAAATGGAAATTTAAAGAAATGTATGATTTTAGAGATAAGGTTGCCTCAGAGGATGGCATAGACCTCAAAGTATTTAGCAACCCAAAAGGCATTAAAGATAATATTAATCCAATTGATCATGGATCTGAAGTTCATACAGACATAATGAAAACTCAAGCTCTAAAAATGGCCTTAAATCAATATGAATATGATCTGGCATTTGGAGGAGCAAGAAGAGATGAAGAAAAATCAAGAGCAAAAGAAAGAATTTTTTCTTTTAGAACTGAATCTCACACATGGAATCCTAAAAACCAAAGACCAGAGCTGTGGAATAATTTCAATGCAAGAAAGAAAGATAAGGAGTCAATAAGAGTTTTCCCATTGTCAAACTGGACTGAACTTGATATTTGGCAATACATATATCAAGAAAATATAGATATCGTCCCATTATATTTTGCCTCTAAAAGGAAGTTAGTTGAGAGAAATGGAATGTTTATTGACTTAAATGATAAAAGATTAAAATTGCTACCAGATGAGAAAGTCCTAGAAAAGCAAGTTAGGTTTAGAACATTAGGATGTTACCCGCTAACTGGAGCAGTTGAGTCAAATGCAACTACTTTAGATGAGATTGTTTTAGAACTCATCAAGTCGACATCAAGTGAAAGGCAGGGTAGGGCTATCGATAAAGATGAAAATGCTTCTATGGAACAAAAAAAGAAGGAAGGTTATTTTTAGAAATGTCTGATTCAGAAATAAAAGATTTTATTAAAAAACAGAACTCTTTAAGCACCTTAAGGTACATTACCTGCGGAAGTGTTGATGATGGCAAAAGCACTTTACTAGGCAGAATGCTTTATGAGGCACAATTAATTTTTGATGATCAAATTGACGGTCTTATAAGGGACTCCAAAAAGATAGGCACACAAGGAGATAAGATTGATTTTGCACTTTTAGTTGACGGTTTGGCCGCTGAGCGTGAGCAAGGCATCACTATTGATGTTGCATACAGATTCTTTAGTACCAAGAAAAGAAAATTTATAGTTGCTGATTCTCCAGGACATGAACAATATACTAGAAATATGGTTACTGCTGCATCTAATGCAGAATTAGCGATAATTCTTATAGATGCAAGAAATGGCATCATGCCACAAACAAAAAGACATTCTTTCGTGGCGAATCTTCTTGGCATCAAGAATATTGTTGTTGCAATAAATAAAATGGATCTAATAAATTATGATCAAGATACGTATAAAAAAATCCTAAAAGACTACGAACAGGAAGTATTAAGTGAGCTGGATATTTCAGATATTAATTTCATACCAGTATCTGCATTGGAGGGAGATAATATTACAAAGAATTCTTCTAATATGCCGTGGTACATAGGGCAGCCATTAATGAGTATTTTAGAAACTGCTGTTGTGGAGAATTTCTCAAATTCAGTTTTTTCTCTTCCAGTGCAATATGTAAATAGGCCAAGCATTGATTTTCGAGGGTTCTGTGGGACAGTTAGTTCTGGCAATTTAAAAGTTGGTGAGAGAATCCATGTTTATGGCTCAACCGAAGATGCAAAGATCAAAGAGATCTTCATAGGAGACCAGAAAAAAAATACTGCTTGTACTAATGATGCTGTAACAATAACTCTTGAAAGAGAAATAGACATATCTAGAGGGGATGTTTTGTTGAAGCATGATGTTGAGAATTCAAATAACTCATTTCTTTCGAGCTTGATATGGTTTGATGCTAAAGCCTGTTACCAAAATAGAACTTATTTATTAAAAATTGCAAATAAAACCATTAATTGCGAGTTAGTTAAAATTAAAAATAAGATAAATATTAACAATTTTGAACGTGTTAAAGCTGGGTCCTTGCAGATGAATGATGTTGCAGAATGTGAATTTATTCTGGATAGTGGTTGTTATGTTTTACCCTACTCTGAAAACAAGGTGCATGGAAGCTTTGTATTGATTGACAAGCAAACTAATCTTACTGTTGCAGCTGGGGTGATAAAGCATACACTCAGAAGGTCTTCTAATATTTCATGGCAAAAAAATGAGATAAATAAGGAGAAAAGACAAGAAATCTTAAACCAAAAAGCAATGATTCTTTGGTTCACAGGTATTAGTGGATCTGGTAAATCGACGATTGCTAATATTTTAGAAAAAAAATTGTCTTCCCAAGGCTTATTAACTTATACCTTAGACGGTGATAACTTAAGGCATGGTTTGAATAAAGATTTAGGTTTCAAAAAAGAGGATAGGATTGAAAATCTAAGAAGAGTTGGTGAAGTTGCCAAAATTATGCATGACTCTGGAGTTATTGTATTAGCATCTTTCATTTCCCCTTATAAAAAAGATAGGAAACGTATAAGAGAAATGTTTCCAGAGAATGAGTTCATTGAGATTTTTGTAGACGCTGATATTGATACAGTAATTTCTAGAGACCCTAAAGGGCTCTATCAGAAAGCATTAAGTGGCCAAATACCAAACTTCACTGGTATTGGTTCTGACTATGAGAAGCCTGAATCTCCCGAAATTACACTTGATACAAATAAATTAAATGTTGAAAAAGCAGTAAATAAAGTTATGGAGTACCTAATAGAAAAAAAATGTCTGTAGAAAGTAAAAAGCGAAGCTTGGTTAAATCTTTATCTTGGAGAATCATTGCTTCAATTGTTACCACTTTGATAGCATTTACATTCGGACTTCCAGCGCAAGCAATTGGATTAGTATTTTTTGCAGATTTGATAATTAAATTCATCCTATATTTTTTTCATGAAAGAGTTTGGAGCAAAATAAAATATGGAATCTTTGATGAAGATCAAAAATGATTTCAAACATTAAAAAAAATCAAATTACCTCTCTGCTGCTAGAGTTAGGTGATGAGGTGGAAAAAATAAAACAACACGATATCGACTTAAAAATTAAATTTAAGAAAGATCAATCTCCACTATCTAAAGCAGACCTTTTTTTAAATGAACAAATATGTAATTTTCTTCGCAAAATACATTCAAGCAATATTATTTCAGAAGAAAGCTCAGAGGTAAGTTTTGCTAAAAGAAAAAAATGGGATTATTTTTGGATTATTGATCCAATTGATGGCACAAAGGAATTTTTAAACAAAGGAACTGATTACACGATTAATATTGCACTTTGCAAAGGGAATTCGCCTATTCTTTCTTATGTTTATGCACCAGCAAGAAATGAAATGTTTCATGCTGAAAAAGGAATCTCTGCATTTTTAAATCAAAAAAAGATTACAGTCAGCAAAATATCAAGCAAAGTATTAAATATTGTTGCTAGCAAATCACATTTGAATGATGAAACAATGGACTTTATTAATCGTATTAAAGAATTATATCCAATAAAACTATCAAATTATGGAAGTTCTTTAAAGATTTGCAGAGTAGCTGAAGGTAAAGCAGATATTTATCCAAGGTTTGGTCCAACTATGGAATGGGATACATGTGCTGCAGATCTTATTTTGAGCGAAGCAGGTGGAGAATTGGTAGAAAAAAGAGGAAAAAGGCTCACATATAACAAAGAAAATTTACTAAATCCTAATTTTGTAGCTAAGTCTAAAAGTTTTGAAATAAAGCAGTTTCTAAAGTGATTTTGATTGAAGCTGAGAGTATATTATGACATATTTACTTATGTTTTAATTAGACAAAATTTATATGTCTACCCTTCAAGATTAAAATTATAATATATTTGATTAGAGTTATATTTAAATCACACATGCATTTAATTTTAAATTTTTAAAGAGAGTTATTTTGCCTTATATTTTTACTTCTGAATCAGTATCAGCTGGTCACCCTGACAAAATTTGCGATCAGATTTCTGACGCTGTCTTAGATGCTTGTCTTGCCCAAGATAGAAATCTTAAAGATGAAGATGTTGAAAAGATTATCGCCAAAATAATTAATGAAGCTTTAGCTATTGAAGGTGTTTCTATTGAAGGGTTGTAGGGCAATTCCAAAGAACAATGATTGAGCTCAATAAAATATGTAAATATTTTGAATATTCAAGCATAAGAAAAGAAATACTTAATAATGTAAGTATCCGAATAGAACAAAATGAAATATTTGGATTGATTGGTCAAAATGGCTCAGGTAAATCTACACTATTAAAAATTATTTCAGGTCTTCTGATGCCATCTTCTGGCAACATAAACTTTGAGAACTATTCATCATCTCTCTCATTAATAACTCCAAATAATAGATCTTTTTATTGGAGATTAACATTAAAAGAAAACTTAGAATTTTTTTCAAAACTTAATTCACTAACAAAAGAAAATTATGAATCTGAGATTTATCATCTTTCTAATTATTTCGATGTTTCTAAAAAATTAGATACTAAATTCATGCACCTCTCTGAAGGAGAAATGCAAAAAGCAAGCATTATTAGGGGGCTGATATTTAAGCCTAAAATAGTATTATTTGATGAACCAACGTCATATCTTGACCAAAAATCTTCTAAGCTTTTAGTGGATTATGTGAAAAATTACATTTGTAATGGAAGAATTGCTATTTGGTGCTCTCATGATTTAGACAAAGTTGAAAATTTATCGTCTAAAATTGGAGTTGTTTCAGGAAATAATGTCCATATGTTTGAAAGCAAGCAAGAGAAAAACGCCTACACATATAACTTAGAGACGGACGATAAGAAAATTCTTGCAAAGTTAGATTCTGAAGATCTTGATTATGATTATTATGTAGATAACGACAAGTTTTTTATTAATTTCTTACCACCTGAAGAAAAACTAAATGATATTTGCTCTTTTTTAGATATGAATTTATCTAGCTACACTATGTCTAAAAACAAAGGGGAGCTGAGGTTTTTTTATAATAAGTTACTAAAGAGATGAACGTAATATCAAAAATAGCTGCATTTCTCCACAGAGACTATCTGATACTAAAGTCTTATAAACTCGACATAATAATACAAGTATTAATGGCTCTTATAATACCTCTTATTGCATATTTTTTGACAAAAATGAGCTCAAATGAGTCAAGCTTTTCAGAAATATTTGTAAGCAATCTTTTTAGTTTTATTCTTATTGATTACATGTTTTCGGTCATGGGTGTATTTACTATTAAAGTTAGAGAAGCGCAGGTACAGGGTAATTTTGAAATCCTATTCTTAACGAAAACATCATTTGAATTTATTCTATTGGTTTCATCAATATCTACTGTCTTAAGATGTTGGTTTAGATCATTAATCTATGTATTCGCTGCAAATATTCTTTTTAGCGCTGATATTCCTATCACCCTTTTACCAGGGATTCTTATGCTTAGCTTATTTTGCATCTTACCATTTTTGGGAATAGGTCTTCTATCTGCATCATTTATAATTTTTTTTAAAAAAGGAAATCCAATAAGCTTTTTAGTAGGGCTTATTTCAATTATTTTTTCAAAGATTTCTTTTCAGAATGAAGTGCTGCCCCTGTCCCTTAATAAATTATATGACTTCTCACCAATTTTCATTGGTAATGAGATGCTATTACAGTTAACTTATTCCCCACATCTCGACTTAAGTTTTTATCATAATTTTTTAATGATATTATTTTATAGTTTATTTCTAGTGGTATTTGGCATTATCACAGTCAAATATGCTATAAAAAAATCAAAAGAAAGTGGAACGCTAAATCAATACTAAAATGTTGTTAAAGAAAATAAATAAAGAAAATATTTTTAAAAAAATTGGAACAATTTCAGAAACCGATTTAGATGATGAAAAAATTATTTTGGATACAGATTCTGGAAAATTTATTTCACTCAATAATACAGGTTCAGAAATTTATGAGGAAATTGATGGCATTAAATCCGTAAATGATATTATTTTAAGATTGAGTGAAAAATATGATGGTAGTCAAGAAATCAATGAAGATATCCTCTCTTTCATAAATATGCTTTTTGAAAAAAGACTTATTGAGTTAGTTGATAAGTAGATGTTTTTCAAATTTATAAATCTTGATTTAAAACGTAAAATCATAGTTTTAAGATGCATAAGATTTGTCTTTTTGTCTAAATTTTTAGTTTCTTTTTTTGACCTTAAAGCGCTAAAAAGAGTTATCAGATTATTTAGTTCTCCAAAAGCTAAAAAATTAAGTAAGTTATTTAGTCCCGAAGAAATTTTTATTATCCACGATAGAATATTTAGATTTTTTGGGAGTTCAACTTGCTTCAAAAGGTGTTTTTCAGCAAAATTGTTGATGATGTCATATGGTCATACACCGGATATTGTCTTTGGAGTAAAAAAAAATAGTCCTTCTGAATTGGATGGTCATCCATGGATTGAGCTTGATGGCAAACCTTATATTAACGAAGGAGAAAATATAAACCTCTATACTAGGTCAGAATTTATACTTTAATGAGCAATTTCATAATAAAAATTAATTCTTCTAAAAAAGATTCAGGTAAAGAATTTTTAGAACTAAAAGCTAATAAAGGTTTTAAGTCTATTAGCAAATATAACTTTGACATCTCATACAAAGAAACAGATCTCGCTAAATGTGATTCATACGAAAATGAAAATAATTTTTGTTTCATAAAGTATTCAAAAATAACAGACAGACAAAAATCACAAAGATCAAAAACTGATAATTATGCACAAATAGCAATAAATCATTTTGAAACAAACGGTTGTTGCTTTAATGATATGAGAGGCGATTTTTCAATCTTTATATATGATAAAAAACAAAAAAAATTTTTCGTATTCTCAGACCATATGCACCTATCTCCTATTTTTTATGCAGAAATTGAAAATACAACTTTAATAACCTCTGACTTATCACTTATTCTTCAATGCCCTGACTTTAAAAAAGACAGAAACCACGCTGTAATACAAGATTATTTGGATTTAAAAACACCATGCATTGAAAACACATTTTATAAAGGATTAAAAAAGATCCCGCCAAGAAATTTATTAATAATTTCATCTAAAGGTATGCATTTTAAGCCTTACAAAAAATTAAAAGTAATTCCAAGCATTAATAAATTTGATATTGATAAAACTATAAATACTTTTAGAGACATATTTTTAAGAACTGTTAAAGAGCATTCTATAAGTAAGAAAAAGGTAGGCTTGCAATTTAGTGGTGGGCTCGATTCATCTTCAATTCTTGTTGCTTTGAAACATCAAAAATCCAAAACTAAAATTTTTTCTTACACAGCTAGATTTAATTCGCTACCTGAATTTGAAAGAGAAAAAATATCAGAAGAAAAATATCAGGATGGATGTCTTAAAGGTTCTAACGTGCATACAAGATTTTACGATCAAACGAAAAAAACGACTCTTAGTGAATTAGATACATATTTAAAAATTTTTAGACAACCATTCTATTTTCCACATCTCTCACTTATAGAGGAATCATATAAGATGGCAAAAAATGATGAAATAGAAGTGATTATGTCGGGGATGGATGGAGACTCTGTTTTATCATATGGTTATGAATACTTGCCATATCTATTCAAAAATCTTTCTTGGATAAAATTATTCTCAATTTTACAAAAAATAAAACTAACACATAAAATAGCTTTCTTCAGTGCTTTAAATCATTATGTTTTACAACCTATTCTAGAGGAGGTAAAGATATTTTTTGAAAATAATTTTAAAAATATCAATACTCCTAATTTTAATTCGATGCATCCTTCTATTTTTCATATAAATATGATGGAACATTCAAATAGATACGATGCAATAGAAAAATTAAAACTACTTGGAAATCACTATAATTTGTTTGTTTCACACCCATTTTATGATGAAGATTTAATTGATTTTTGCATAAGTGTTAATCCTGAGTTTAAAATTTATAAAGGATACAGCAGATATGTGCTTAGAGAAGCTATTAAGGATCTGCTGCCTGCAGAGAACTATAAGAGAATAACTAAATCAGATATAGGCATTTGTTTTTTATACCAAATGAGAGAAATAGATAATGAGATTATTGAATATAATTTTGAGAATCCATCAGGCCATATAAAAGATTATTTAGATTTAGATTCATTGCTAAAAGAATGGAATTATTTTAAAAATTCTACTTGCTATACTTTTGATCAACAAACAATTAGTTCAAAGATTTTTGTCTTCGTATGCCTAAATGTCTGGCTTAAAAAAGAATTTCCATAAGGATATATTTAGTGGCTTATAAAATTGTTTACATTAAAACGTTTCTTTATTAGAATTGAAAAAATGAATGCAAAAGAAACGTGGAAAAAACCTGAAATTAGAGATTTAGGCGAAGCCAAAGATATAATTAAAAACGTATTCAAAGCAGGGGTCAATGATTTCCAACCAGGCATGGTAAATATTCTTGCTTCAACTCTATAAATAGTATAATCACTTCCCATTTGTTCTATAAGATAAATAATTTACTGGTTAAATCAGATATAGCTCTTTTTACTGAACGAACTTCATATATTGATCAAGATTTTCACCTTGAGATAAGGTCTTCTTCTAATATCAAGCCTTTTGACAATTTAACAACATTTGTAAATAAAGAAATACATTACAAAGATAAGAATAATATTTTATTTAAGATTACAGATGGAAATCTTATTGAATACTCATGTGATGATTCAGATAAAAAGTATCTACCTAAAGAAATTATGGGCCTCCCTCTTGGTTATGCTCTTTTCCAGAAAGGATTTACTGTATTGCATGCTTCATCAATATCTCACAATAACAAAGGAATTATTTTTTCCGGTTTAAGTGGATCTGGTAAGTCAACCATCATATCTGATTTGATAAATAAAGGATTTGATTATTTAAGTGATGATTTAGTTTGTTTAGACAATAAAAATAACCTTCATTCATACACGAACACTCTTGCTGTACAATCAATTGGAAAGTTTACAAAACAATACTTTACAGAAATTACTACTTTGAATGATAAAAGAAAAAGGTCCCTCTATCTTCATAATAAAATTAATAAAATACCAACACCAGCTAAGCTGTGTTATTTTCTTAAGTGGGGCAGTAAAAATGATATATATGAGCTTAAGGGAGTTCAGCTTTTTGAAAAAATTTTCCCCAATCTATTTAGAGAGGAGAATTTCAAAGGAAATCAAATTGACAAAAAGTTGCTTAGACAAAGATTAATTGCAGACGTATCAAATTTATCTTCATTAAAATGTTTCTTAATAGAAAGAAATCTAAAAGAGAATAGCAGCTTTTTACATAAGATTGAAAAACATATTGATAGCCAGATGCAAAATGAAGAAAAATGAATTAAAAAGAATTATTTTTGGAGGCTTATTTCCCAAAAAGAATTTAGCCCCATACTTAGATAAAAAAAACACTAAATATATTTATGATTTCTCAACAAAATATTTTTTAAGTGGGTTTATCTTGGCAGGGAATGATTTTCAAAATAATCCAATTCTTTTAAATAAATTAAGCACATTTAACCGAAAGCTAGCATTAAAAAAAATTGTTCTACTAGATGACCTAAGAAAACTTGAGGAGGGTTTAAAAAACAAAGGAATTAACTATGTGCTTATGAAAGGTGTGGCATATGAGAGGATTAAGCTTTTTAACCCAAATTTAAGGCAGTTTAGGGATATTGATTTATTAGTTGATAAAGCAGATCTAAAAGAAGCTTTTGAATGTATTTTAGAATTAGATTATAAGTATGAGACTAAACTAGCCAATAATAAATGCTTACATCTACACAACAAGCACCACCTACCAGTACTTTTAAATAATAATAAAACAGCAATTGAATTACATTATAGAGTTACAAAACCCACAATTTATAAAGAATGTCCACTGACAGAATATTTACTTTCTAATTCCCAAAAAAATAATATTCCAGATATTTCCGGTTTAATTACGCATTCTTTGTACCATGCTTTTCAGCAACATCAATTAAAACAGGGCCCAATTTATATATTTGATACTCTTAAACTTTTAGACAGTATAAGTGTGGGTGAAATCTTGAATAACAAATATATCAAAACAATGAATCTTGAAAAAGATCTAGCAAGAATGATAGATTTAAAAAATTCTTTAAAAAATAAAAATGTTTTAGATTATAACTTTGACGAGTTCTTTGAAGAGCCAAATCTATTTTATAAAGAAAAACCTAATGATAAAAAATATTCCCTTTTCTTCAAAAATAACCAGTCGCAAAAGTTGTCTATATCCTTGTTATTAGAAAAATTAAGGTTCTATAAATATAAATATCAAACTAACTTTATATCTTTAAGATTTATATTAGTAATAATATTAGAATTTATGCAAAATCTAAGAAAAATTAAGATTTAAGGTGTTGTTGATTTAAAATACCATTTTATTTAGCAAAATTAATAAGGAATCTATTTTGAGTTATATCTTTACTTCTGAATCGGTTAGTGATGGACATCCTGACAAAATCTGT
>MDTA01123355.1_pt1 | contig 11396 bp, 10 predicted proteins | sample 811151 | NCBI WGS metagenome assembly MDTA01 (sample SAMN05326648, study PRJNA326480) | marine metagenome | isolation source: seawater | place: Indian Ocean: South | collected 2010 | reverse complement strand
TTATTGAGGTAAATAAATTGACGCACATGGATAAACCTTATCGTATTTCACTTCTTGAAACTAACATTTCACCGCATTACAAATCAATTGCCCTTCGCAAGATTAATTCGCTAAGATACATGGATCCTGGTTCGGGCGAATATTACAAACTAAAAAATTGGGTTGATACTTTTATGAAGTTGCCATTCGATAAATACAACAAGCTTTCGCTTACAATGGAAGATGGCATTGACAAGTGTCATTCTTATATGGAAGAAGCAAAGCTTAAACTCGATAGTGCTGTCTATGGATTGAATGATGCCAAGATGCAGATCATGCAAATGGTTGGTCAATGGATTGCAAATCCGCAATCGGTTGGTAATGCTATTGCGATCAAAGGTCCTATGGGTACTGGTAAAACCACCCTAGTGAAGGAAGGTATTAGTACTATTCTTGGGCGTCCTTTTGCATTCATTGCACTTGGTGGTGCCACAGACAGTAGCTTTCTTGAAGGCCATTCATACACCTACGAGGGAAGCACGTGGGGTAAAATTGTAGATATTATTATTGCTAGTAAATGCATGAACCCAGTAATTTACTTTGATGAGTTGGACAAAGTAAGCGATACGCCAAAAGGTGAAGAAATTATTGGTATTCTCACGCACTTGATTGATACAACACAAAACACCCAGTTTCACGACAAGTATTTTGCAGACATTGATTTTGATCTTAGCAAAGCGCTCTTTATCTTCAGTTATAATGACGAGAAACGCATTAATCGTATTCTACTTGATAGAATGTACCGAATTCAAACGAAGGGGTATGATAAGAAAGAGAAGTGCATTATTGCAAATAATTATGTAATTCCCGCTATTGAAAAGAATGTTAATTTTGAAAAGGGTCAGATTACAATTCCTGAAGAAACATTGCATTACATCATCGACAATTACACTGATAAAGAGGAAGGTGTACGCAACTTCAAACGATGCATTGAAATTATTTACACAAAACTCAACTTGTTTAGATTGATGAAAACGGGAACTAATTTGTTTGAACAGGATGTTTCAATCAAGGTTGAATTTCCGTTTACAGTATCAAATGATATTGTTGATAAACTTATTAAAAGAAGTCAAGATAACGATATAAAATTTACTATGTATCTTTAAATAGCATTACATGTCTTCATTAGAAGAATATAGCATTTTGCATGAACTACTAAATAAAGAAATAAAAATGTTAGATGAGAATCTATTAAATATAAATTTTTTTTTAGAGAAAACTGATAACAATATTGTATTTAAAAAATATTGTTGTCAAAAGCAGAATATAATAGAAATATTGAAACAAAAAACTATTATTTTAAAAGATATTGAAATATATTTAAAAAATAATTGCAATCACAATTGGGAAAGTGATTTAATTGACAATATGTCAGTTTCACAGGAACCAAAACGAGTATATTATTGTAATAAATGTGGTTTGTATAAATAGTTTGTTTTAATTACATGTGTATCTAAACCATGTACAGCAAGTACACTCATTACTTTCACATTCACTATCTGTATTACAGCGATCACCTTCTAATTTTAATGGAGGAGGTGCTTTCCATGGTACACCACCACCACCGCCTCTAGTTGTTCTAAGTTTCATGCAATAATCGTCTGGAGGTAAGAACGAACCATCATCAACAGTTTCTGGAGGCAGTTTATTTTCTTGTTTATATTTCTCCCAGTCAGGTTTTGACATATATCGTTTGCATTTATCTGGAACATGTCCTTTTCCTGGTTTAGGTATAAATTTGTTCATTAAAGAAAGACTTTCAACATTATTTGGTTGAAACAAACTATGAAAAATAATGAAAATAAGAAAAGCGCACAGCAAATATTTAATTCTTATCATATTACCTTTTTTAAGTTTCATGTCTAATAATATTATTATATACTACAATAATATTATTTTCAATTACATATCATCAGATAATGTACGGTTTCCGGCGCGCTGATTTAAGTATTGGATTTGTTCGTTTGACAAGCAAGCTTGTCCAGTGGAAGAGCTGTAGCTTGATCTGCAGTTAGGCGTGAATTTGTTTCCCGCAAAGAAAAACATTTCGCCGCTGGGGAGGGGAACAGGGGTACCTTGGTGAGCAGTGCCGGCGTTTTCACGCCATTCAGCTTTGGTTCCAACCTGTTCGTAGCTGCCTTCAACGCCCTGCATTACAGGGGCACCGATACCAGCGAACCCTTCTCTGCCTTGAAACTTAGATAACATGCGCGTAGCGAAGTTTTCAACTTGTTTGGCAATACCAGGTTTTTCTTCTTCTTCTTCTTCTACACCGCCATCGTGGTCCATGCCTTCATTTTCTTCGTGTCCCATGCCTTCACCGCCTTCATGACCCATGCCTTCACCGTCGTGGTCCATGCCTTCACGTTCGCTGGCTAAGTGTCCCATGCCTTCACCTTCTTCGTGTCCCATACCTTCCTCTTCTTCTTCTTCTTCGCCATCATGGTCCATGCCTTCTCTAAAGTCTTCCTTTAAACAGCAGCCACACCAGATATTTCTGCAAATAATAAGACCAAGAAGAATGCCTAAAAGCAAAGTCTTAATGTCTACTTTTTTAAGTAATTGTGAAAATTTCATCTTGTATTATAATTTATTAATAGATAATAATTTATAATAATTATATTAAGCTTGAAAGAAGAGAAATCTTGTCATTATCAAGAAAAATTTCTATGCATCCATTGTAGTCTAAGAACGTAATGTTATTTATAGTCAATGTGCGTTTATCAGTTATTAAATGGTATAATGTTTCTTCTTGATGAATTGGTGTACCTGCCATGTCAAGTGTTTGTATAACTCCTAAATTATCATCATAAACAACAAGATTGGAACCACCCTTTATAAAAACATCATTATCGCTCTCATCTTTAAAAATAAATGATTGAATACTATTAATTGTTTTTCCATTTATTTCAACAACACCAAGTACTCTTTCACCTTTATATAAAACATCATTAATTTCAACATCTTTTATTGGAACTGAACGACCGTCATCTAATTCAACAAGTGTATCTTTTGTGAAACCGCCATCTAAATACTTATGTATGTCTTCATGTGAAATGTTCTTTGATAAATAACTGCGTGTATTACGCTGTAATTCAAATAAATCCATGTCATCCAAATCATCCCAATCAGTAAAAATTGTATTATTTATTTTTATGCGTTTATTTGATGTACCTAAACAATAAACAAATTCAGAATGATAATCTTCAACTAGAACACTGCTAGGATGATCGCTAGCATTTATAATTTTTTTATCTAGATCATTTTCAATTAATACTTGATGACGTTCCGTTACTAATATATTGTCTAGTTTGTACATTTTTTGATCGCCAAGCACATGTTTCATTTTACTTGTTATATAAGAACCGTCTGCTAGTTTCTCTCCTAATTTTAAATCTTTAATTTTCTTTTTTCTTCCATTAAACATCTTTATTTTTGTGTCTTCATCAAAGCAAGAACCGGAAGGTACAAGCGGAATAACAGCACCAGGTGAAACCCCTATTACTTTTCTAACCATATGAACAACAACAGAGAGAACAATAATTATCAATGCCACTTTAATTGTTAAGATAGCTGCTGTAGTCCATCCAATAAATGGAATTTTCCATAATATTATAATATAGAATACAAGTGCAATAATTGCTAAAATAATTTGTGTTAAGAAATATGCAATAAAAGCTTTCAAACTAAGTAGAAATCCAATGACTGTATAAACAACAGCCGAAAAGACAGCTCCCACCTTTGCAATCATATCAATGACTTTAATAAAAATTCTTTTAATAGGTAATGTTATCTTGTTCATAACAGCATTAAGGTATGCTAAAAATTTCATAACTTGAATTTTAATAACAGCCATAAAATTTCTAACACCGCGTAGCGATAAGATTAAACCATTAACAGTTAAAACCATTGCATTAACAGCAATATAAACAGGTTTAAAGAAATTTCCTACAATACTTTTAAGTATTCCACGTATGCAGAAAGAAAAGTTTTTTGCTGTGTAAAGAAGTTTGCTTTCTCCTGGTCCAGCATTAATCATACCTGCAAACGGTATAACATTCGGCGAGCATCGAATATTACTCCAATCAGATCTTAATTCTGCAGAACGACTATCAATATCTAGTTTTGCTTTATAAAATATATAACTAAGAAGAATAGCTACAGTAAAAAATAATGAACCACCGTATTTTTCTAAATAACTATTTTTCTTGTATATTTTATCAATATTCCTTTTAACATTTGTAGCGTCCATATATAGTAAGTGAATAATATTAACCAAGCGTTAGAAAATAATTTAATAAAACCCTTTGCGAATGTAATAATCTCTGCTTAATTCATCATCTTCCCAATCCCAGAATGTATATTCACCAATTGGAATATGATGATCAGAAGTAATTAAACATACCATATAGTCTGATTTCTCACCAGTAAGTTCTGCATCCTTATAGTGCTCTACAGGAATAAAGCTCTTTTTACCAGGTTCCTGCATGAAGTGAGAGCCAGTTACATAAATAGGTTTTTTCAATTTTTTACTCTTGATTTTATAATAAAAATCATCCTTATCTGGTTTTAATCTAAGTGTTCCTATTACTTCACTTCCTTTCTTTAGTTTTTCGCCTAAAGTAATATCTTCAATACGTTTTTTTGTTCCATCTTCCATTGATACTAGCGTGTCTGGGTGAAAGCATACACGAAATGTAGCTCTTGCTGTTAGAATACTACCTTTTAAAAGATTAATGAAAACCTGAAGAATACCACCAATACGTGCTATTGTATCAATCAATGCAATAAGAATCTTTGTAAGGGCAATTTGAAGTTTTTGAAATACTCCACTTAAACTTCCTAATTCTAAACCAACCATACCTTGGAATGATTTTGTAAAATTCTTAATATCTTTGATAGTTCGCATCATTTCTTTTCCTGCTTCACCCATCACGTTAACAACATAGAAAACCGGTTGCATAAATTCTTGCATGAATCCTGTTTGAATTGTTTGAATACAGAATGTAAAATTCTTCAATGGATCAACACCAAAATAATTAGCAAAAGGCATTACAGTTGGATTACATCGGTAAACTGGCCAATTATTTTTAATGTTTTTAAAGAAAACCATTACATACAAATAAATATTCAAAATGAAGAAGATTAGAAATATAAATGCAGCTAAAAATAAATCAGAAGCCTTCATAATAAAATATATTCTTATTTTATTATAAAAATATTACATTAATTAAGAAAATTCATTTTTCTGGTTCCCATAGTTTGCTTGCGCGGCCGTTGACGAAATATTTTTACAGACTGCACCCGCGCCATTAGGGTCTGACACATCACCACTACCTCCTGTAGCGCTAGCACAGTTTTCAGACAACTGTTTCGTTCCTCCGGAGCCACCTCTTTGTTTTCTTGTCTTACGATATTTACGTGATCGATGCATGTTTTTGCGTTTTTTACTGCAGCATCGATATCTACGTTTACGCAAAGGAAGTCTACGATGTTTGCATGTTCGGCGCATGTGCTTTCTTTTGCGCATGGAACGTTTCTTGCTTGTACGTCTTCTACGCGCACCACCACTAAGTTGGTTTTGCGTTTCGTTTCTCTCTGCAATTTCTCTATGAACATCGTCTTTATCAATTGCTTTAGGTGGAGCTAAGCCTTTCATTTTATATACTACTTATAGAATTTATTATTTAAAAAAATAAAAAATTATAATGTATAATGGACAATCAAGATAAGGTGAATTTGCAAAAAATTCTTCAACAGAATGATATTGAAGAAACAACTGACATTATTCGTACTGTTAAACACAGTGGCGAGATCAAGGAAAATATTACGCGAATGGAGGAGTTAAAAAAGAAATACGCAAGACTCCGTAAAAGTAATCCAAAAGAATTTGAGCAGATGTGCTTAAAACAATGTAATTTTCTTTTTACACATTACACCAATATTTACAATAAGTTGTATAAAGATGAACTAAATCTCACTATTATGGCTCAATTTATTACTGTTTTAAAAGAAATCGAAGACGAAAATATTGATCAGCACGAAGGTTCATATAAGATTGGTGAACTTCTTAAGAAAATCTATATTGATAGCGCTTTGCGTCAGGGAGAAAAAATAGATAACAAAGCAAAAAAAGGTAAAAAACCCAGTAAACTACCAGTTAAAAACATATCTTGGAAAGAGTTTAAGATGATGAATGCATAATTTGTAGCGGAAGATAATATTTATATTCGATTTAAATAAATATTATTATACTTATATTAATATGAACTCTATAGAATTTAATGACATCATTAACAAACATTTTACAAGTGAATTTATTACTTCAGTACAATGTTTTGCATGTTTTGGTTTTATAACTTATTTTTATATGCTATTAGATCGTTTAATTCGTAAACGTTTTCAAAATCCATATTATTTTATTCACTCCATTAATAATGCAATTGTTGTTTATTACACATTTCCAGCTGTAGAATATTCAATTAAAAATATAAATAGTTTATTAGAATACAACAGTAGTCCTATACCAACTATTCTTACAGGAGCACTACATGCTTATCATATTATAGAATACAAAGATCAATTAATATACTATGACTATTTACATCACGGAACAATGTGTTTTATTGCACTACCAATGGGTATTTACGTTAATTTTGGCCCGATGTTAGATTTTGCTTTATTTTTCTTGAGTGGATTGCCTGGTGCAATTGATTATATGCTATTATTTCTTGTTAGAAATAATTTTATCAAAAGAATGACAGAAAAAAAAATAAACAACCAAATTAATCTTTGGATTAGATGTCCAGGTTGTATTTCTCAAGCAACAATGTCAGCTGTAATTTGTCTAGGTGATCATTATGATGTTTCATATTTTGATAAATATCTTATCTTTATTACTATGCTTTTAGTTTATTGGAATGGTATTTATTTTATGAAATTAGTTGTTGCTGACTATGCAATACGAAAACATTGGTTAAATGAAAGCACAAAATCTAACTAATAATTTGTAATTGATATAAATATTAATTACAAGTATTTATAGAAAATGGTTAACTTCAACCAATATTTGGAAGAACACAAGAACATTCAATGGACAGAAAACTATGTAAACTATTATTATTTAAAAACTCTTATTAAAAATACTAATTTTTCTGAATTTGATACACAATTGAAAAATGAACTGGAAAAGGTTGCAAATTTTTATGATAAAGAAGTCTTAAAAATAAGCGATACAGAAGATATAAATACTTGTTTTGATAATGCAGACACACTCAGGCAATATGTAATATTAAATGTTATTGGATTTATTAAAATTATAAAAAAAAGAAACAAAAACGTTGAATCTTCTGGCGTACATTTTGATATTATTAACACAAAAGATCTTTTGGATAAATATACTTTTTACAAATGTTTTAAATTACGTGATATATTTAACGATATCTTAGAAGATGCTGTAAATGAAAATACACAAATGTTAATAAAACATTTTGAAGATTCAAATAGTTTTCGTTTAGTTAAAAACTACTATAATTTTCAACCATCTTTTTCATCATTTTCAGATGTTCCATTTTGCAACACGGATTTTATTAAAAACTATTTATCAGAAAAAATTGGTGAAACAGATGCTCTACCTGTTATTAATGAAATTTTAGAGATCGAACATGTTTGTACAGATGCGAACGATACAAAATTGGAGCAAGTTATTAAGCAAACTCATGATGCACCTCTAGAAGAGGTTCCAAACAATATAAAATGTCAAAGATACTTTATTCTTGTAGCTTCATTGTATAGTTTTTTGTTTGGACTTGGTTTAATGGGCGACAGTTTTAAAGCAATCAGTGGTAGAAGTGTTGGATATTTTTTTAACTATATTTCAAATCCAATTGCAGGAGTTATGATTGGAATCATTGCAACTGTATTGCTTCAATCAAGTAGTACATCAACTAGTATTGTTGTATCTATGGTGGGTGCTGATATTATTGACGTTCCAAGGGCTATCCCAGTTATTATGGGAGCAAATATTGGTACATCTGTAACAAACACAATTGTATCACAGGGGCATATTAGAAATGTTGATGAATTTAAACGTGCCTTTTCTGGAGCTACCGTTCATGACTTGTTTAACTTACTTACAGTTGCATTATTATTGCCACTAAATGTAATAACAGGTGCATTAGGATATCCATTTTTTGAGAATTTTTCTGAATCAGTTACAAGTGTATTTGCTGATGTAAAAGCGGGAACATTTAAATCACCAATAAAAATTATTGTAAGTCCATTGACGAAAATGTTTTTAAAAGTTGATAAAGATGTAATTAAAGAATATGCACAGGGGTGTATTGAGTGTGAATCTAATTCAACTGAAATAACTAATTACTGTTGGGATTTTGAAAAAGAAAACTGCCTTAGTTATGATATTTGGAATAGTGAGTTAGAAAGCAAAGATATTATTGCTTCAGGTCTTTTCAAAAAATTTGGTAGTAGTGGTGGGATAATAGGTATTATATTTTCACTTTTTGTATTATGTGTTGCAATTTATTTTCTTATTAAAACGTTGCAACGTGTAATACTAGGTGGTAATCAAAATTGTCTACTTCGTTCTCTAAGAAAAGTTCTAAATAGAAGCCCTTATATCGCTATGTTATTTGGTATGGGTTTAACAATTATGGTACAATCAAGTTCAATTACAACTTCGACATTTACACCACTTGTTGGTTTGGAAATTATAACACTAGAACAGATGTTTCCATTAACACTTGGAGCAAATATTGGAACAACATGTACGGCTGCACTTGCTGCATTAGTTTCTGGTAAAGTAAATGCAATTCAAATAGCGTTTTGTCATTTCTTTTTTAATATTTTTGGAATTATGATTTGGTATCCTGTTTCTGCTATGCGAGAAGTACCATTGCGTGGTGCAAGGCAACTAGGTAATTACATTGTTAAATACAAATGGTTTGGTTTTTTCTATTTGTTATACGTGTTTATGCTTATGCCACTTGTTTTATGGTTTGTATCATTCTTGTTTAATTACAATACGTTTGCAGGAACATTTTTTGGTAGTGTTTTTACAATATCTATTATGGGTGGTTCGGTGTTTATGTTTTATAACTTTGATAGTATTTTACAAAAAACCGAAAAGTGTTTACAACCTTAAAACAATGAATTTATACACGAACCGGCAGGTGATCCTGTGAAAATTATTCCATACTTTTGATAATATAAAAACATTAATTCAGATGGATGTTCTATATCACTTTTAGTGATTGGTTTAGTAGTCGTCTTTCGTGAAAATAAATTTAATAAACGTGATGAACGAGTCTTTCTTTTGGAGCTTGTTTGTTGAAATACTGGTTTAACTTTATCCAATTTATGATAAGGTGTCATATAAATATAGTAAGGTGTCATATAAATATAGTGTCAAAAATAAAATTGCAAAGTGTTTAAATACAGAATCGTATATAATATAATCAATTATACACGATTAGATGAGTACATTAGTTATTGTTGAATCTCCAGCTAAGTGCAAAAAGATAGAAAGTTATTTGGGTAATGGCTATCGATGTGTGGCTAGTTTTGGACATATTCGTGGTCTATTGGATGGATTAAAAGGAATTAATATTGAAAAAAATTTTGAACCTTCATTTGCAGTAATGCCTGCAAAACGAAAACAAGTTGCAACTCTACGCAAAGAAATCAATAAGGCACGCGAAGTTATACTTGCAACAGACGATGACCGTGAAGGAGAAGCAATTGCGTGGCATATATGTAAAGAATTCAGATTACCTGTTGAAACAACTAAACGTATTATCTTTCACGAGATTACTAAACCTGCAATCACACGTGCTGTAATGGCCCCAAAAACTGTTAACATGCCAATGGTACATGCTCAGCATGCAAGACAAATTTTGGACGTGCTTGTAGGTTATAAAGTATCACCACAATTGTGGAAGCATATTAGCCATAATACAGAGTCAAAATTGTCTGCAGGTCGTTGTCAAACACCAGCCTTGCGTATTGTTTATGACAACCAGATGGAAATTGATAAAAATCCTGGAAAAAAACTTTATCAAACAACAGGAACTTTCACAAAAAAAAATATTGAATTTGAATTAAATGAAACACATGATAATGAAGAAAAAATAGAAGAGTTTCTTGAAGAAACTGCTGAACATGATCATAAATACGATTGTTCATCTGTAAGAGAGACAACAAAAACACAACCAACACCCTTTACGACAAGTAAGTTGCAGCAAACAGCTAGTAATGAAATTCATAGTTCTCCTAAACAAACTATGTCAATGTGTCAGAAACTCTATGAGGCAGGTTTGATTACCTACATGAGAACAGATAGTAAAACATACAGTAAAGATTTTGTTGATAAAATTGTGAAATACATTAAGCAGAAATACGACTCAAGTTATGTAAGGAGTGATATAGGTAAATTAACAGAGAGAACTGCAGCTAAGGAGGATAAAAAAAAATCAGCAACAAAAGCTAAACAAACTAAACAAGCTAAAGGCGGTAAAGAGAAAAAAGATAGTGGCAATGCACAAGAGGCACACGAGGCAATTAGACCAACAGATTGTACCTTAGAAAAACTAACTGACAGTACAAAATTTGGTCCAAGAGAGAAAAAATTGTACGCATTGATTTGGAGGAATACCATGGAAAGTTGCATGGCACTATGTAAGTGTAATGCTGTAACCGCGACCATTAGTGCCCCCGAAGATCTCAAATATAAGCACTCAACAGAGCAGGTTGTATTTCCTGGCTGGAAGATTGTTGGTGGCTATGAGAAAAAAAACCCACTATTTAGCTTTTTGCAAAAAATTAAAAATGGAACAGTCATGGAATACAATAAGGTTTATTCTAAACTAGTATTGAAAAATATGAAAACACATTACACAGAAGCAAAATTAGTTCAGCTATTAGAAGAAAAGGGTATTGGTAGGCCTTCTACATTTTCGGCACTTATAGATAAAATACAAGAGCGTGGATATGTTAAGAAAGAAGATGTGAAAGGAAAGAAATTAGATTGTAATGATTATCAACTAATTGGCGATGAACTTACAGAAATTTCAACAAAGCGTGAATTTGGAAACGAAAAAAATAAATTAGTTTTACAACCACTTGGATTAATTACAATAGAATTTCTTGTAAAACACTTTCAAGATATATTTGAGTATGATTACACAAAAGGCATGGAAGATCGTCTTGATGAAATAAGCAAAGGAACAGAAGTTTGGTATGAAATGTGCAGAGATTGTTTAAATGATTTAGAAGACAATGTAAAAGGACTAAAAGATGTAAAACGTCAGATGTATCAAATTGACGAATATCATACCTATATG
>MDTA01034416.1_pt1 | contig 11397 bp, 11 predicted proteins | sample 811151 | NCBI WGS metagenome assembly MDTA01 (sample SAMN05326648, study PRJNA326480) | marine metagenome | isolation source: seawater | place: Indian Ocean: South | collected 2010 | reverse complement strand
CATCCTTAGTTAAAAAAATAAACTATAAAGAACATAAATTTTTGAGAAAATTTATTACGGAACAGGGAAAAATTATTCCAGGTTATGTAACTGGAGTTTCTGCTAAATATCAAAGAATGTTAACAAAAGAAATAAAGAAAGCAAGAAATATTGCATTGTTACCATATAGAGTTGATGTAAGAAATTATTAAAGGAAAAATTATGAAAATATTACTAAGTCAAGATGTAGAAAATTTAGGTCAAATGGGTGATATTGTTAATGTAAAAGATGGATATGCAAGAAACTATCTTATTCCCCAAAGAAAAGCAATACAAGCAACAGAGCAAAATATATTAAGTATTCAAGCAGCCGCAGAAAAAAGAAAAGAACAAGAGGCAAAAAAGAGAGCTGATCTCAATGCTTTAGCTGAACGATTAAATAAATTAACAGTTAAATTTACTCTTAAAGCGGGTGAAGATGATAAATTGTTTGGTTCGGTAACATCTCAAATGATAGTTGATGCTGTCAATAGTAAGGGATATGAATTAAAGAAAAAAGAAATTGAATTGTTAGAGCCTATTAAAAATGTTGGTAATCATTTTGTAAATGTTAAATTAGGCCAAGAAGAAGAATCAAGAATTAAGATTAAGGTACAAGCAGATAATTAAATGATAAACTAGCAAATATTATGTTTGCTTATATTTCATTACCGATATATAACTTTCAGAATTTTATTTATAAAATTCCATTATCGTTACAGTCTCAAATATATCCTGGAACTTGTGTAAATATTAAGTTTAGAAATAAACTTAATAAAGGATATGTAACCAAAGTTTCTTTAAAATGTAATTTTAAAGGAAAAATATTACCTATTGATAGTATATCTTCGTCAAATTTAAGTATTCCTTTAGAATTATGGAAAACATTAGAGTGGGTTAGTGATTACTATATTTCTCCATTTGGTCAGGTAATAAAATCTTCAATTCCATATAATTTTAACTATCATTATAAATACTATAATATTGATTATGTTAAGATTAATCAAAAAGGTCTAAAATTATATGATAATTGGAATAAAAGAGCACCTATACAAAAGAAAATTTTATCTTTATTAAAAAAAGAGCATCCAAATGTAATTCAATTATCAGAATTATCAAAAATAGGTACTAGCTATCGATCAGTTTGTAAAAAATTAATTGATGATGGATATATTGATATTGTAACAAAAAAAAATAATCCCTTTAGTCAATATATATTTACAAAAAAAACTAAAATTAAATTAAATAAAGAACAAAATGGTGTTTTTAAAAATATTTTAAAAGATATTAATAAAGATATTTTTTCACCATATTATTTGAAGGGAGTAACAGGGAGTGGAAAAACAGAAGTCTATTTAAAGTTAGCAGAAGAATGTGTTAACCAAAAAAAATCTGTGATTATTTTAGTACCTGAAATTGCATTAACACCAAATGTTTTTCAAAAATTTTACAATATTTTTAAAGATAAGGTAGCACTTTGGCATAGTGGATTAACAAAATTAGAAAAAGGGTGGGTGTGGCAACAGCTTAGAAAAAGAAAAATTTCTGTTATTGTAGGAGCAAGAAGTGCAATTTTTCTCCCAATGGAAAATTTAGGAATGGTTGTTGTAGATGAAGAACAGGAATCATCATACAAACAGGAAAGTCCATCACCAAGATATAATGCAAGAGATATAGCATTGGTTAGATCAAAATTTTCTAATTCAATAGCATTATTAACTAGTGCTACTCCCAGTCTAGAATCATATTATAATTGTATAAATAAAAAATTGAAATACGTTGAATTAACGAAAAGATATGGGAAATCAATATATCCAAATATTAAATTGATTAATATGAGATTAAATTATAATGATAGAATCAATTTTAGTCAACATTTAAGTAGAGAATTGGTGACAAAAGTAAATCAATGTATTAATGATGGTGAACAGGTTATTTTACTACATAATAGAAGGGGTTATGCATATATACAAATCTGTAAAAATTGTGAGTGGATTTTTCAATGTCCAAATTGCACTGTATCATTAACATATCATAAATCTGGAAATACCATGCTTTGCCATCATTGTAATTTTAAATCTCCAATGAAGATTAAATGCTTAGAATGTGGACAAGATGAATTAGAAATATTAGGTCATGGTACGCAAAAAATTGAAGACGAAATCTCAAAAATGCTACCTTTGGCAAAGATTGCAAGACTAGATATTGATTCATCAAAAAATAAAGGAGCACATTTTAAAATTTTAAAAAAATTTGAAAAACAAGAATATAATATATTATTAGGAACACAAATGATTGCTAAAGGATTAGATTTTGAAAATGTAACATTTGTAGGAATAATAAATGCAGATGTTGGATTATTTTTGCCAGATTTTAGATCAGGAGAAAAAATTTTTCAATTAATATACCAAGTATCTGGTCGTGCAGGAAGACGACAAAAACAAGGTTTGGTTTATATTCAAACATATAATCCAGATGATATTTTTATTAAAACAGCTTCGCAATTAGATTTAAAATCATTCTATAAAATTTCCCTTAATCAAAGAAAAGAATTATTTTATCCACCATTTAATAGAATTTGTAGAATTTTATTTCAAGGGAAAAATAAGAATAATACTTTAAAAATAGCAGAGGAATTAAGTGAAAAATTTGAAAATAATAAATTTAATGTTTTGGGTCCAAGCATAGCACCAATAGAAAAAATTAAAGGAATGTGGCGGTATCATCTTTTAATAAAGATAAATCTCAATAAACCATATGAATTACAAAAATTTTTAAAAGAAAAAATCGGATTAGATTTTTTGCAAAAACAAATTAAGGGAACAAAAATAATTATTGATATCGATCCAATTAGCATGATATGATGAAAAATCTTATGTTAATTATTTTTATGATATTTACCAATATAATAGGTGCATCACCTTTTGAAACGGCTATGGGAAATTGCTCAATAATAATAAATAATAAATTATCTCATAATTTAGAATATCAATACTTAGTTAAAAAAGAAACACAAAGATTGGTTGAAAAATATGGAAGAGTAGAATATCAAGAATATCAAATCATTGTACCATCAACGAAAAAAGAATTTTATAAATTAGCCAGAACAGCACCAGAATGGGGAATTGCCATTGCAAAAAGCAAAGAAAACAAAATCCTTATTCAACCATCAAGTATTTCAAATATGTCTAAAAAACGATTTAATGAAATAATAGTTCATGAATTAAATCATTTATATATACATCGATTAATTAGAAATAACCCAATGCCATCATGGTTTATTGAGGGAATAGCGATGAAATTTTCCAATGAATTTTCTTTTACAGATAAAATTGAAATTTCAAATGCAATATGGAAAAACAGTTTGCTACCTTTAGATGCACTAAAAAATTTTAATACTAAAAAACAACATCAAATTAAATTAGCATATGCACAGTCAGCTGCAGCAATAAATGCACTTGAATATTATTATAATGACAAAATTTTAGATAAATTGATTCAATTGTTAAAAAAAGAAGTTTATTTTTGGGATGCTATAAATCAGATAACAGGGGATGACAAAATAGATTTTCAAAAAAAATATGAAGAGTATTTAACTAAATATTTTTTGTGGATTTTTTTATTAAATGCATCTAATATAATGTTTGTATTATTTCCATTTATATTAACATTGGGATTTTATATTAAAAGGAAAAAAAATATTAAAATTTTAAATAAATGGGCATTAGAAGAAGAATTAATAGAAATGCAAAAAGATGACATTAATTAAAGTTAATTTTTTTATTATATTATTTTTATTACAAATAATATTTTGTGAATCTACATATAATGCTTTAGAATTATCTTCAAATGCTACATCACATTCATTACACAATGGTGCGGTAGCATCGAAAACTAAATATTTAAATGTTAATCCTGCATCAATTTTTATTGAACATAATCAATTTGAAATCAGTCAACTACTTTTACCTTCAGATATTTTAAGTTCTAATGTTTCGTATACTTGGATGCATAAAAAAATGATAAATTTTTTTAAAATTAATTCTGTTAATTATGGCAAACTTAAGGATGATTTTAATAAAACAGAATTTAAAGCAAATGATATTTTTTTCGAAATAGGTCAAAAAATAGAATATAAAGAATTAATTTCTTTTGGCTATAGTATTGGATATTTAAATAGTTCTATTGATCAATATTCATCTTCTGGTATTTTTAGTAATATAGGTTTAAGAATGGATGTTTTTAATAAACGATTATCTATAGGCGCAACATTAAATAATATTGGTTTCCAGCTAAGATCATATATAAAAAATAATGAATTTTTACCAACTTCAATGAGATATGGAATATCATTTAAACCCCTATATTTTCCTGCATATGTATACATTGACTTTATAAAATATATTAATTATGAAAATACAAAGCTTCAAATTGGTTTAGATTTTAATATTAAAAATCAGTTTAATTTTAGAATTAGTACGATTAATAATAGACACGATTTAAATACAAATCAGTATTATAAAGATATTTTTAATAATTTTTCATTTGGTTTAGGATTAAAAATAAAAAATAAAAATATTAATCTTAGTCTACAAAATATGGGACCAGCTGGATTGGTATATGGATTTTCTATTTTATTGTGAAATAATTTTATATAATTTTTGAAAAGCATAAGAAAATGACTTTATAATATCTTTGTCATAAACATTATTTATAAAAATTGAGTCTGTTTTTTTAAATTGTACATTTATAAATGGTATTTCTATTAGTTCAATAGTATCTTTAATTGTATAACCATATTGATTCCATGTATTAGGTACTAATAATAGTCCATTTGCTGAATTTCTATTGCTATGCAAAAATTTATTAGCTTTGGTTTGACTATGAGTTTGCAATATTTTTAAAGTTATATTATCTTTTTGAGCTATTTTTTTTAAATGAGAATTAATTTTATTTAATGTAATTGTTGTTCCATCATTTTTAGATCTTATTCCAATTAAATTCATATTGGGTCCGTGTATTACCAGTATTTTCATATTTAAATCTTCCCTAAATATTTGTTAATTAATTCATTATGTGATTCAAAAGCAATGTCAGGTAAATCATTAATTGAGAAAAAAAGAGCATCTTCTGCATCATCACCAGGCTTAATGATGTCAAATTTATCAAGCTTCATTTCTAAACCTAATAATAAAATGTCACCAAAAATTGTACCAAAATGATATGAAAAACCAATAAAGTTAACAACCTTTCCTTTCAAGCCTGTTTCTTCAAATAATTCTCTACTTGCTGCTTCTTCAGGACCTTCATTTAACTCAATAAAACCACCAGGTAATCCCCATAAGCCTTTCCCGGGTTCAAAAGCACGTTTTACTAATAATATTGTATTATTTTGAGGACAAATTAAGGTTGCTGTAGGCTTAGGGTTTTCATAATGAATTGTATTGCAGTTATTGCAATAGAACCGAAGATTGCCTTCTTTCCAACCGCGAGTGTTTTTTGATCCACAATTTGAACAGAATTCTAGATGTGCCATATTTTAAGTTTAATTGTATTATTATGAAGAAACCAACTTTGAAATGTTTATAACAATAAAGTTATATTACATGATGGATAAAAATAAAAATTCAATACTTAATATAGGATCGGTAGCATTTGATAGCTTAGAAATACAAGGTCAAGAATATGATAAGATAATTGGAGGTTCATCTACTTACTTTTCATTGGCAGCTTCTTTGTTTTCAGAAGTATATATATCAGCGGTTGTAGGCAAAGACTTTCCAAAAGAAATGATTAATGTTTTTAAAGATAAAAAAATAAATATAGATAATTTAATAATAGAATCAGGAGATACATTTCATTGGGGAGGGAAATATTCTGATGATTTAAATTCAAGAGAAACTAAATTCACTAATTTGGGGGTTTTTGAAAGCTTTTCTCCTAAAATTAAAAATGCAGATCAATTTAATGGATATTTATATTTAGGAAACATACAACCCAGCTTACAATTATCAATTATTGATCAAGTAAAAAATTCAAAAAAAGTTATAGCTGATACAATGAATTTATGGATTGATATAAGTAATGATACTTTATGGGAGGTTATAAAAAAAACTAATATATTTTTATTAAATGATGAAGAAGCAATACAGTTAACTAATCTAAATATATTAAAAGAAGCGGCAAATAAATTATTATTATCTGGACCTGAGTATGTTATTATAAAGCAGGGAGAAAAAGGATCAACTATTTTTAGTAAAAATTTAGAGATTTCAGTACCATCTAATAGAAAAATTGTTGCTAAAGACCCAACGGGAGCAGGTGATAGTTTTGCTGGTGGAATGGTAGGTTATTTAGCAGAAAAAGGCTCAGATAATATTTTAGAGTCTGTAATACAAGCAACAGCATTGGCTAGTTTTACTGTTTCTGATATTGGTATTAAAGGTTTGTTAAAGGCTAATAGAAATTTAGTTAATAATATTGCTGAAGAAATAAAAAAAGAAATGGAGATTTATAATGATTAAAGCAAAAAATATTTGTTTAATTTTATATTTTTTATTTTTAACTGGATGTGCATCTGAAAGTATGGAGTTTACAACTGCAAAAACTGCACTAAGAAGTGAAAAGGATTTTGTAAGAGCTGAAGAATGGTTAAAAAAAGCATTAAAAGCAGATACGACTGATGCAATGGTAGCGTATGTTTATGCTACAGAAATTTTAAAACCACAAAAAAGATATAAAAAAATGGCTTCTATGTTAAATTTAGCAGAAAAAAGGAATCCCCTTCAACAATTGGAAACACCATTTATGTGGGAAGAAAAACCAGTTTTAACTATAAAAGATGGTGTTCAGGCATACAAAGAACAGGAATGGACAGTTGTTTATAATTCAGCAATAGATTATTATCAAAATAATGATTTAGATAAAGCTATTGATTTATTAGAAACTGCACTGTTATTTTTACCAAATGATGGAAGCACTTATGGTACATTAGGTGCATTATATATAGAAAAAAAAGATTACGATAGAGCTGGAGAATCTATTGGTACGGGTTTAAAGTTAGATCCTAATAATATTACATTATTAGAAATTGCATCAACTTATTATATTCAAACTAAAGATCTAAACAAGGCAGAAAAAACTTTAATTAAAGCATTAAATTTATCTAAAAATCCAGGAAATATTTTACGTCAGTTAGTTTTTGTACAAATAGATTTAGAAAAATATGAATCTGCTATTGAATATTCATTACAAGCATTACGAGATTTTCCAAATGATCCTGATATATATTATAATGTAGCAGTTTTATATCAAAAAATGGGAATAATTCGTTTTGATTCTGCAAGAGAAAAATATTTAAAAATATCGAATTTAGAAAATAAGAATGAGAATGATTTAGAAAAAATTTATACTGATTTTAAAGAGTCTAGGACGTTTTTTGTAGATTCTAAAGATTATTTTTTAACTGTTACAGATTTAAATCCAAATGATGATGTTAGCTATGATGCAGTAAAAGAGATTAAAAAGATGTTAAAGCAATTAGATGAATTATTTATTCCATCAGTAAGGGATATGATCGAAAAATAAAAAAAGGGCTCTTAAAGAGCCCTTTTAATTATGTCATCAGAAAGCTGATGATATTTTACCGCATCTCCTTCTATAATAAGTTTATAGAATTTTTATCTACAGTATTTTAAATATTATTTTAATTTTAAATTGAGATATAAATCACATTATTCGATTTCTTTTAATTAAATATTCAGACAGAGCTATATCTAAGTTCTCATTTGTTTTTAAAACAACATAATCAATATGATGAATTCTTAATTGATGTTTGAAATATTCACTAAATTTATGAATACTTTTTTGATAATCTTGTTTGATATGCCAAGGTTGCGTAATAATCTCCTCACCTGTTTCACTATCCTTGAATCTCGTATTTTGATTAAAATCTAAATTTAATTCTTGTTTATCTAAAACATGGAAAACAATTACTTCATGTCCTTTATATCTAAAATGTTTTAATCCCTCAATAATTTCTTCAGGATTATCAAATAAATCAGAAATTAATATAATCAATCCTTTTTGTTTAATCATTTCTGCTGTTTGATGTAAAACAGGAGAAATATTAGTATCTTTTCCACTTTTAATTTTATTCATTTGTGATAATAAAAATTTTAAATGACTTGTTTTAGATCTAGGTGGAATATAATCAATGATTTTATCATCAAATAATGTTAAACTGACCGCATCTTGTTGTTTAATCATAAGATATGCTAAAGATGCTGATAATAATTGAGCATAATCTAACTTTGATAAATTAGAAGAGCTATAATCCATAGATTTACTTTGATCTAGTAAAAGATAAGAACGTAGATTTGTTTCTTCTTCAAACTGTTTAATATAGAATCGATCTGTTTTACCAAATAATTTCCAATCAATATGCTTAATTTCATCTCCATATCCATATGCTCTGTGTTCAGAAAATTCAACTGAAAAACCATGAAAAGGGCTTTTATGAAGGCCAACAATAAAACCTTCAACTATCATCCTGGCTTTTAATGCAAGATTATCTAATTTTGATATAATATCAGGTGTTAACTGAATTTTATTATTCATTAATTTACAGGAAGAGTGTCAATTAATTTTTCAAGAACATTATCGGTAGAAATATTTTCAGCTTCAGCATTAAAATTTGTGATAATTCTATGTCTAAGTATAGGTTTAACAATATTTTGAACATCAGCTATACTAGGTGTTGTACGACCATCTAATGCGGCAACTGCTTTTGCACCTAAAATTAAAAATGAACTAGCTCTTGGACCAGCTCCCCAATCTAACCATTCTTTAATAAATTGAGGACTGTTTTCATTATTTGGCCTAGTAGATCTAACCAAATTAACGGCATATTCTACGACATTTTCTGATACTGGAATATCTCTAACAATATTTTGAAATTTAATCAAATCATCTTTTGATATAATTTGATTTAATTTTTGAGTAATCTGTCCTGTAGTAGATTTTACAATATTAATTTCTTCATTTTGAGATGGATATTCAATTTTTATCTTAAACATAAATCTATCAAGTTGTGCTTCTGGTAAAGGATAAGTTCCTTCTTGTTCAATGGGGTTTTGTGTTGCCAGCACAAAAAAAGGTCGATCTAAATTGTATGTTGTACCACCTGTAGTTACTTTATTTTCTTGCATAGCTTCTAATAAAGCAGATTGAGTTTTAGGTGGAGTCCTATTAATTTCGTCAGCTAAAATTATATTAGAAAAAATTGGACCTTTTATAAATCTTAATTCTCTTTTTCCATCAGAATTATTAGTGTCAATGACATCAGTACCTGTGATATCTGATGGCATGAGATCAGGCGTAAATTGAATTCTATTAAATGATAATTGTAATACATCTGATAATGTTTTAATTAATAAAGTTTTCGCAAGTCCTGGTACCCCTTCAAGGAGTATATGCCCTCTACAAATAAGTGCAGTAAAAATTTGATTTATAATTTGTTCTTGTCCAATTATGACCTTGCTTATTTCATTATATAATTCTTTTTTTTGTGAATTTAAATTTTCTACAATTTGTGCTTTTTCCATTTTTCCCTCTAATTTTATAACAAAATGTACTTTGATATAATTAGTTTAATCAATCAAAAATACTTGATGAAGTAAATATATAACTGTAATATTATTATAATGAATACCATTGATATAAATACTAAAAATAAAAAAATCAAAAATAAAGATATTTTAATTGGCATGAATATTAATGAACTTGAGAAATGGTCAATTAAAATAGGGGAGTCTAAATTTAGAGGAATTCAAATTTTTGAATGGATGTATAAACATGGTGTTTTAGACCCCTTAAAAATGTTAAATATTTCAGAAAAATTTAGAAATATACTAAAAGATCATTGTCAATTCAGTTTATTGAAATTAGAAAAAAAATCGTATTCCAATAACGATAAAACTGTCAAATTTCTTTTTAAATTAACAGATAATCATTTTATAGAAACAGTAAGTATGATAGATGATAAATTTCATACTGTCTGTATTTCTTCTCAAGTGGGATGTGCAATAGATTGTAAATTTTGTGCAACTGCATCAATGGGTTTTATAAGAAATTTAAATTGTGGTGAAATTGTGGAACAACTTAACCAAGTAAAAAGAAATATTAAAGCTCCAATAACTAATATAGTATATATGGGAATGGGAGAACCTTTTTTAAATTATAACAATGTAATAAAATCAGCTGATATTTTTCATCATAATTTAGGATTTGGTTTATCAGCAAAAAGAATAACAATATCAACTTCAGGTATTGTACCTAAAATAAAGAAATTTATTAAAGATAATATAAAATATAAACTTGCTGTCTCATTAAATGCCCCAACTGATGAACAAAGAGAAAAAATTATGCCAATTAATAGAACTTGGCCAATTAAAGATTTAATTAGAGCTTCACAAATGTATTCAAATAGAAAAAGAAAAAATATTATGTTTGAATATGTTTTATTAGAAAATATAAATGACAGTAAAGAGGATGCTATAAATCTTATGAATTTAATTAAAGGATTAGATTCTAAAATCAATATTATTCCATACAATGAAACAGATGGTAAATATAAAAGACCAAGTGATATAGCTATTGATACATTTATACAAATTTTATTAAAAAATCAAAAAAAATATGGTTATAGAGTGTTAGTAAGATGGAGCAAAGGTCAAGATATCAATGCTGGTTGTGGGCAATTAGTAGTTAATAATTAATGAATGTTCAATCATATATTGAAGTAATTAAATCTAAATCTGAAATTAAACCTAAAATTGGTATTGTATTGGGATCTGGTTTAGGAGATTTTGTAAAACAGATAAAGAAGAAATGTTTTATAAAATATAATTCTATTCCAAAATTTCCAGTATCAACAGTAAAAGGTCACGAAGGTCAATTTATTTTAGGTTATATAAATGAAATTCCAATTATATGTGCTCAAGGTAGATTCCATTTATATGAAGGTTATGATTTTGATTCCACAGCTCTACCTATAGATATTTTTAAATTATTAGGGTGTAATACGGCCATTATTACAAATGCAGCAGGTTGCATGAATCAAAATTGGGAATTAGGCAGTTTGATGTTAATTACAAAATGTATTGATTTTACTTTTCAAAATAGTTCTGATCCTAAAATATATTTTGATAAAAATAATCTTGTAAACGAAAAAACTAACAAAATTATAGACTGTTTAAGTAATTCTTATCCAATAAATAAAGGAACATATTCTTGGGTTTTAGGTCCTACATATGAAACACCCTCTGAAATTAAAAAAATTAAAAGTTTTGGTGGGGATGTTGTAGGAATGTCAACTAT
>MDTA01210890.1_pt1 | contig 11399 bp, 11 predicted proteins | sample 811151 | NCBI WGS metagenome assembly MDTA01 (sample SAMN05326648, study PRJNA326480) | marine metagenome | isolation source: seawater | place: Indian Ocean: South | collected 2010 | reverse complement strand
CCAATATAACACGGATTATTCGGATTCTTTGACCATTTTGTAAAGTTTTTGACTAAATGAGGATTTAATGTGGAGAAACATTGTCTAAAAATGCAAAACAAGTATTCGTTCACTTCTGCTTCAAACCCCGAATAATACAACTCGTATGCCCAGAATAACGATTGTTCTTTGTCCTTGTCGAGTATTGAAAACAATAAACTACATAATACATCTTCTTTGATGTATAAAAATCTCGTCAAAATAATACACATTTTTTATTTACATTATCATTACAATAAATAATCAATTTTCTTTCTAAAAAGAATATATATGGTTAACAAAACATTTCGAAAAAAAAGGATTTCAAAGAAAAATCGAAAAACGCGAAGAAGAAGACCGTCTACAAAATGCGATATTAATTATACTGTCAAAACATTTATGGAAATGTTAAATGTGATCAAACTCTATCACTGGAAAACACATTCTTTTCCTGAGCACACCAATACAGATCATCTACATGAAAGAATGCAAAAAAATGTTGACGAATTCGTGGAAGTATATTTAGGAAAACAAGGAACACGTTTGAAGAAATGGAACAAAATAATGGAAGCACGTCAATACGAAAATACAAAAGATTTCAAAAATCGCATGTATTTTTATCGAAATTTCGTAATAGAACTGAAACAATGTTTTAACAAAGAAAAAGACAGTGATTTGTCTAATATTTTAGATGAAACGTTAGCTGATTTAAATCAATTTCTTTATTTACTTACCTTCAAATAAGACAACATACCTTCCAATTGATAAGGATTTTGTTTGATTCGCCTTCCTTGTTCACGATCACGTAAAATGTGAAAACTGTTTTCTTTAAACCATTGTTTTCGATTTGCATATGTTTTTTTCCAACATCGTTGTATAAGTTGCAACCATGTTGTTTTGAGTAATACATTATAACAGGCTAACTCAGGGTCCTCTGCTTCGGGTATTTTCAATTGCATAATATGTACTTTTGGGCTTGTTGACAAGACGCTGTTTTCCCTCAAATAAGTATAACAGGATTTATATTGATATTGAAAGAACGACGAATTTCGAATAGAAGACGCCAATAAATAATGATCATATGGTCGATCATAATGCGGAAGGCCAATATAGTAATGGTTATGAGTATACTCAATATCGTCTCCATAATTTTCAGCATTCCCAATTTCGTGATAAATATCGTCTACGTTGCTCATTTGTACCATGTTAATGATATGAATCATTAAAATAGTATACTATCAATTTTGTATATCCAATAATAGACCAATCAAAACTGAGAAATAACAAAAAAAACCCATTTGATAATTATTTACTTTTTCGCCACTATATAACTCATTAAAATAACAAAATGCTTCTACATAATAAGTAAAAGATGCTAAACGTTGATACTTCAAACGTGCTAATCCAATAGTCATTAAAAAATAAGATAAATATCGTTTGGTAATGTCATTAAAAGGGTGTTGATACATTTGGTTATGAAATAAGGCCAATGAACTATCCGAAAAAACTTCCAAAATGGCTAAACTACATAATATATCGTAAATTCCATTTCCGAATACAAAAAGGTGTAAATAGTTCATATACTTAAAACATAGTAAGTGTTTATACTTTTATACATAAAGACTTTGACAAGACGTAATATATTTTAAAACCTGTGAGTCGACTTGTTTTAATTTATGCAAACAATCAATATTGTTTTGCATTTCCGCAATAGCACTTATTTCACGATTAATAGTCGTGATTTTGATCATAGCCTTTGTAAAATCACCCACCGAAATTCCATATTCACTTCGAATGTATTCTAAGAATTCTTTGCATTGTCCCTCGTTTTCACAATTAACCCATAACATTGTTAGTTCAGGCATATTAAAACAAAGAATATGTTCATAATCATAACCACTTTGAATACGCTCTTTATATTCAAGGTCTTCGAACTCCTTTGTCCAGCTATCAAGATCATTAAACACACTTAAAACAGAATTGTCATCACTATACGGAATATTTCGAATAACATCCGCGTTAATATTTACTTCACAAAAAATCGCTAAAATGGAAATAATTTGACACAAGTCGAAAGAATGAAACATTTGGTATTTATCCAGCATTAATGTTAACAAAATAGGATGCACTTCTGCTATGTTTGAAGCGATTTTGCCTGTATCTGTCAATAAATAACTCGAAGTTTCGTCGTCGTAATGAAGGAATCTTTCTTCTACTAACATGCGACACAAATCATTAATGCTGTCTTCTACATAATATTTCAAATAATCATGATGATTGTTTTCTTTATGTAGAATGCTCTCTAATTCTTCACGTTCTTCTACCAATTTTACGTATTCAATCACATCTTTATGGGCATTTTTCATTTGGTTTATTTTATTTTCACAAGTACGTCGTTTATTATTTGTTAAATTGCCGCTCAAAGAATCGTTCAAATTCTTATATTCCATAATTATTTGAACACGTTCCATATCATTTACTTTCGCATTCACTTCTTCATTCCGTTTCTCATACTCTTCAATCAAAGTTGTTTGTTTTTCTAAAGAATCGACAATTTCATTTTGAACCATACTGTTTTCAACAAACTCATAGAAATCATTTAATTTGTTCTTTCCATTTTTCAACAAATTGAAAATCAATGAATAAGATATTTTGAACTTTGACACAAGTGATTGCGGCTTTCCTTTTAGCATTGTTTCATATTCACTTTGAAGTGGTACACTAAAAAGATTGTTTAGATGAACAACATGACCTATAGTATCGATTCCTCTTCTTCCCGCCCGTCCAGCCATTTGTGTATATTCGTGTCCCATTAACAATCGTTCATGATTTCCATCGTATTTAGTCAAATTCGAGAAAACCGCCGTTTTAATCGGACAATCCAATCCAATTGCAAACGATTCGGTAGCAAACAGTAAATAAATATACTTTTTCGATATCATTATTTCTACAATTTCACGCAAAATAGGAACCATTCCTGAGTGATGAATACCTATACCTTTTTCCAACAACTTTACCAAATTTCTATATTCAGGCAATTCCATATATTCCTTATAATTTGGTAATTTACGAATAATCTGTTCACATTCTTTAGCAATATTGTAACTTTCACGTGTTTCATCATCCAATAACGGAACGGTTATATCAGAAGCACATGTTTCGACCAATTTACGTGAGAAAATAAAACAAATAGCTGGTAACATATTGTTATTACGCATATATTTACATGCATTATTTAGAACTTGCTTACGTTTGATCATAATCCGTTTGTCCTTGCTTACTTTAGACATACGTTTTAAGTCGATAAATGATTTTTCCTGAAAAACACCTTTGTCATTTTGTAAACATAACAACTTGTTGCTATGATCTTTAATGTCCTTAATCAATGCTTTATCGGAAAGTGATTTAATATCGCCTTCATTATACGTCCAAAATCCGTAATGTGTTAATGGAACAACACGTTTGTTTGTAGAAGCCAAATATACGTCTTTTTCTTGGTTCTTTTGCATTACCCAATTTGCAAATCTTTCGGGTTTGTCAATAGTAGCCGACAACATGACCATTTGTACGTGTGGTGGTAGTTTTAAAATCGTCTTTTCCCATGTTTGTCCACGGTCATGATCATTTATATAGTGTACTTCGTCAAAAATAACGGCGCCTAGTTCTGTTTCCAAATCTATTTGAAAATGTAACTGAGTCTCGTCTTTGTTTTCTTTATCGCTCGTTGTTTGTATAAACAAATAATTCATCAAAATTTCGGTTGTCATGATCAATACATCCGCTTCGGGATTTGTTTTAATATCTCCTGTTAACAATCCGAAAGATATATGTGGATATTTACGTGTAAATTCAGCAAACTTTTGATTTGACAATGCTTTAATTGGGCTTGTATATACCACTTTTTTTCCTTGTCCAACCAAATGTTCAATAGCAAATTCAGCAGGAAGAGTTTTCCCTGAACCGGTATGTGCAGTTACTAATACGTGATTTTTTTCAATGATTCCTTGTATAGCGTATTTTTGAAAATCTGAAAGAGGAAACCCATATTTTTCAAAGTGACTATCAAATTCAGAACTTTCTGGATAAGGCTTATTGCATATTTTTAGTACCATTTAGACAATATTAATAGTATATTATCTTTATGTCTTTTTGTTTTTATATACTATAGTATGGATAATCAAAGTATAGATGAACAACGTATTATGGGCTTACCAAAGGGTTTAGAATTAAAACAATTTGAAAGAACGGATGAGCTAAATTTACGCTTATTGGAGCGTAATGAACCTCAATATCCGCTCGCTCCAAACTTTACTCCCCGTCCCGTGTTAACAAAATATTCTCTTTTTCCCATATTGGATGCACGTATGCCTTGTAATGTAGATATTGAAGCAAATTACAATTATAGTTTAGAAACAAATTTTACTCCTCCTGTTGGAAAAAACGCCCCTGTGTCTGGATTTATTAACAACGTAAATGTAGAAAGTGATTTGTTAAACATTCATCATGCTCTACAAAAAGGTGCTGGGCAAAACGTATATGTTCCTCCTTCAAACAGCGATATGTATAGAGTGACTGTGCCCAGTAGACCTTCTGAACAACCTTTTCCTGGATTATTTGAACCTTCTTCCTTTAGCAAAAGTGCTCACCCAAATATAGAATCCAGCCCCCATGTAGGAAATATGACTTTTCACAACAATACTCGCACACAATTACGTGGAGGTCCGCAATAATTATGAATACTTGTATTATTCATAATTTTAGTTTATTAGTATACACAAATATTTGATTATTATATAGTATGATATTTTCAAAGGATCCACGTAATTATTGGTTTATGAATTTGATTGTTATTGCATTTTTCATGGTCTTGGTTTTATTGTATAAAAGTCAAGATTTAACTCCTTATTTCGAGGGTTTTATGCAAAACAAGCCTTTTATATACAAGAAAAACCTAGATGCTTACGACGAATTTTATGCAGAAATTTATGACCAATTACAAGTTCCTGAACAGCGCAATATCTTTGTTTTAGATAAAACCATTGAAATGACAAAGCCGTCTTTGCAAAATTCCGTGTTTTTAGAAATCAACACAAAAACCGGATCTTTCTTAAAACAAATGCAAGGCGCTGGATACAATGCTCATGGGCTCGAACCAAGCAAAGAAATGATTGTTTATAGTAAACAAAAATACGACGGTCTTAACAAATTGAAATGCGGTTTCGCCACTGATTCAATGTTATATGAAAAAAATACATTTACACATATTATTTGCAAGGACCTTCATTTTTATGAATATGCAAACAAAAACGTTTTCTTCCAAAACTGTTATTTCTGGTTAAAGGGTGGTGGTTATTTAATATTGCAGTTGGTTGATCCTAAGCATTTTGACCCCATTATTCCTGGCGGTAAACCCAGTTTTCTAAAATCTCCTCAAAAATACTCCTCCAAACGTATTACGGATACGCTGATTGACTTCATTGATTTCAAATACAAGGGATCGTTTGACTTTTCCGATTTAGAAAAACAGAATGTTTGTTTAAAGGAAACATTTACCGATGAGTTGACCAAGAATGTTCGCCAAAACGAATTCAATTATACAATGGAACCGTTGGAAGACATTATGAAATTGGCTGCATTAAACGGATTTATTGTACAAGGTCAAGTAAATTTGGAACATTGCACTGGAGACGAACATCAACATTTACTTATTTTAGAACGTCCGAATTAAGTTTCCTTCAAACACATCATTTATATATATATTCTATGATTTGGGAATATATATGTCTTGTTCTTTTGTTATTGTTGATACTATTTTGGGGATATACGAAAATCATGTATCCGTTTTGGTCGCATCAACCCGTTATACATAGTTATGATTGGATGAGAAGATGGATATACAGTGAGCCGTATATTATTCAATCAAAAAAACCGATTCCCACTAAATTCAATAAAAAGGGTTATATAATTAGCAAGCCATTTGATGAAATAAATGACAAAGAACTGGACGTGGTCGTGGATTTTATTCAAACCCAGGACCATGATTCCGAAAATCGTTACAATTTAATTAGTAAAAACATGTTGCAAGGATATTTAGCACAAATCGAGCATGCGCATATAAGTCTTTTATACGAAGAACAATACAAACTCGAGGTAAATAGCGATCCGAGTTCTTCTTATATGACCCAATGGATATGTGATCACATTCCTCTTGGGATCGTTTGTTCTTATAGTTTGCAAATTTACATGCCTCAATATAACCATGTTCCCTTTTCGAATATCCATTATTGGTCCTTTATGTGTGTTCATCGTGAACGATCCAAGAAAAACACATTATACGAACTACTTCAAACACATGATTACCGACTACGTTTAGAAAAACAAGGCGAAATATCACTTTATCAAAGTGAAGGAAGTTTATGCGCAGGAGTCGTTCCCCTTGTTTCTTATGTTTCTTGTTTGTTCCCTCTTGGACAAATTCGTCGACCGCCTTTTCCAAAAGAAATAATATGCACTAAGATCACGAAAAATAATTTTCATCTCTTAAGCGATATGCTCTACAATATATCGAGGGGAAATACGAGTTTCCCCGTTTCACTATTTTGTTTTCCCACTTTGTCAAATATCCAATCCCGGATCGAAAAAGAGTTGAATTTTTGCTATATTTTAACACGCAAAGATGTTTGTCTTGGATTTTTTGTTTTTAGAGATACTTTTATTCATATCGAGGAAAAAGGAAATGTGTTAGAATGTTGTTTAACCTATCTAAATAATTACGGTAAAGTCCAAGAAGAACAGTTTTTCGGTGCTTTTTTGCTGGCTTTATTCGACATTCAGAAAAACGTGTCAAAGAAGTTTGGATTACTAAAGATGAATGATTTGTCGCACAACGCTATTATTTTGGATAAATGGAAATGGAAATACGAAGCTCTTGCAGAAGAACCGGGTGGTTTTTATTTGTTCAATGCAGGTTGCGGTAAAATGCCGTTTCATGGTCAACAAAGTTTCATATGGTTATAAATGCCTAAATGTTTGTTATTCGGAAACAAACATTTAGCGAACATACTTCAAAGAAGAACGGCTAAAAGAATCGACAATGAAAATAATGAAAATACCTAAAAACATATACAAAATGAACTCTTCGGTGATGTTGCTCGTCTTTTCGTTTTGTTGTTGTTCTAACATATGGATCATGTAGTTGATTTTTTCCATTAATTTATTGTCTTGAGTGGGCTGTATTCCTAAACCCATTTTTTCGTAATAATTATTGGGAGGCATCATTTTAGATGGCTCATATACACGGCGATAATTGCTGTATGGATTGGTTTTATATTGCTGTTCCTCGTGTTCATTATTGTTTGAAGTGAAATCACCGATCGTTTGCTCTATGCGTGGCGGAGGACTTTGCATAGAATTCGGTAAATAATGTATTTCTTCATCGCCCTTTTTCGGCTTTTGAGATTGACCAATGGTTTGTAATAAAGGATGCTCTAAAGGTTGAAAATCACTGAGGCCAGTGCTATCTTCATCAATTTGAGCCATATTGGAGATAAGTTGGTTGATTTTCATGTCCCTTTCTTCTTGGGTTTTCTGTAATTCAGTAATATTGTCATTTTTATCTTGAGTTTCCTCTAAATGTACAAGATCATCTGATTCTTCCAATTTATCATTTTTCACTAAATCAGCATTATTTTTTTTTGTTCTGCGAATAGAAGGCATACGTTTTTTTGCTGCATTATTCGAATCGTTCCAAGGGGATGCATAGGATAATAAATTAGACATATTCAATGAAAAAGATTTAACTTACTTAAAAAATAAATAGAAATTTATCTTGGAAAAGGAATGAACAAATAATCTAGTTATAGTATAATTATGGAAGAAAGTCAATTTGTTTCTTTGTTTATTCCCATTGTAATGTTTTATCTATTTTTCGCGTTTCCGGATGCATTTTTAGACATAAGTTTAACATTATACGGACGTTTGCTCAGTGTGTTGTTGATCATTTACTACACTTGCATAAACAAATATTACGGTATTCTTGTGTGCTTGTTTGTGATTTTTTACTACCAAATGGATAGTGTAGAGGGAATGTGTAAATACAACAATAATGAAATGTTAACATCTGTTTTCATGGAATCGACTTTGCCTAAAGATAACTATGTCCGGCTAGACAAAAAGGAACCTACTAAAATGGAGAACAAAAAGAAATCCATATTATTGGAAGAAGAGAATCTTAAACTTATGGATATGACTTGTTGTCCTGTTTCCGGAGTTTGCAAGGTGAACGTTGTGGAAAAAATAAATGTAGAAGAAGATTTAGTATATCCTAAAAAAGATGAAAACTGGGCATATCAAGTTTGGAGTCAATGGTTTGTATTAGATAAGGACAATGAAAATAGTTTAGGAAAATCAAAGCCCTCCTTTTCTTTCCTATCATTTTAATTATCTATAAACAATATAATGGCAAGTCACCGTAAGACACAAAAAACACGTAAAACAATACGTTGTAAAAAATGTGCTAACAAAGGAAAATGCAATTGCAGAAAACCATGTACATGCAAATGTAAAAGGTGTGCATTATGCAAAAAGAAATCCAGAACAATGCGAAAACGTTAAGCACGAATATTTTCTTTAGACATTATAGATGGCTAAAGAAAAAAGGAAAGCAAATCAGTCTAAAGATACATCGTCTTATTCTTCTATTTTTAAATATTTACATGATGTAATATCACGTGTAAATGAAAGTAAAATTTTTGCTGGTATTATGATAATCATTTTGAATATTGCATCTCGTTTTGTTACCATTAAATTGTCAAAATCCATGGAATCTTACTTAAAATATACATTTAGTAAACAATTGTTAATTTTCGCAATTGCATGGATGGGAACGCGTGACATTTACATTGCTTTTATTATTACGATTTTATTTACGCTCTTTATGGATTGTTTATTTAACGAAGATTGTTCGGTTTGTGTATTACCCAAGGACTTTACCAATTATCATTTAAAGATATCCAAAGAGAAGGAAGACGAGGAAATCAAAAAGGCGAAATTGACTAAAAAAGCCCAAGAAGAGGAAGTGAGTGAAGAAGATATTCAAGAGGCTAAAGAAATTTTGGAAAAAGCGGAAAAACAGAAAATGAATAAAAATGTAGAAGTACAACCTTTATCAATAAACCAAGCATCTTTCTTTTAGTTTATGTTTTATTCTGTATTTTGATATAGAATAAAAATCATGTTATTAGTATATAGATCTATTTACAATGAATATTAATGAATTAATTATTAGGATAAAAACAAATATACCTGGAAAATCGGATATTGAATTTACCAGTGATTTGTATTATATTCCGGAAAGTGAGAAAATAGACGATGAAATGGAATTCAATAAATACCCTTTTTTTACAAATTCATTACGTTTTCCAGTAAACACATTAAAGAATAAAACACCCATACAATTGAAGCGTATATTTTTTAACCGAAACGAATTTGATATTTACATGGATGGAAAGTTTACTACAAAGCCCGAAGAACAAAATGAAATTGTTAATTACAATATGAAAGTATTGATGGAATTATTAATGCCCACCTATTTTCCAAAAGAAAACAATTATAATTTTTCTTATGATGAATATATTCTTCGGAAAACGGATAATTTTCAACAAAGTCGTTCATGGACGTCTTATTTGATTGGTACAAAACCAAAATATTCTTACATGAAAGTAGACAATTCCATTTATTCGATTATTGAAGTGACATGGGTAAATGATTTGATCAATAATCCTACTTATCGAAATCTATTTAAACAACTATACGATTTTGAGAATTGGAGAAACAAACAAATCAGTGATGCAGAGGAAAAAAATAAATCGTTTATTGAAGATTTAACAAAAATAAATGGTGATAATAATAACGGTTTTAAAAAAGATTTTTTAGAACAAGTTAATAGTATTATATTTGAATATAATAGTAAACCACTTAATCAGCAAACCAAGGTTCCAAGAACATTAGTCGTTGAGTTTTTGGAAAATTTAAAAAAAGAAGAAAGTAAGGACGACGGAAACATAGTAGATATTTTAAATTTGTTTATTGAATTGAAGAAAGATGAAATGGATGCGCAAAAGACAAACTCACCTGGCACTATTTTTATAACTCGTTCATTGAACAGTTTAGAAAATTTCCAGAAAATAATGAATATGGCAAAGCAATATGCTTATAATATGGAACTTGTTGATTATTTAAAAGATTTCCCGAAATTAATTAAATATATGGAAACGAAAAAGGAAGATATTCCTAGACAGTTTGACAAATTCGTATATGATGAACTAAGAAAGATTAGAGATGTAAGTCGTATTCAAAGTTTAATTGAAGGATTTCGAACACCGATTACAAACGAAGAACGTGATAAAATACAGAAATATAAACTTGTATCAAATAAAGATTTACAAGATATAATCAATAGTTTTGGCAAAGATTCTCGTGTAAATAAAGATGTAAAAAATATATCGGAATTTCTTGTAAAAATAATGTCCAATAAAGATGTGAAAGATATTGAATTAGATTTATCATTATTAAAACTAGGATTAATTAATGAAATATCAAACCCCTATGCAAGTAAATCCGCTGATACAAATAAAGATATTACTGAAAATCCAACTTCATATCGCAAGTTTATTGCCAATTTTCAAATGTCCTTTGTTCAAGGTAAATTAGATGATACTATTGCAAAAAAAATAAACTGTGTATACAAAAACAATCGGTTAGTGCGTAAATATAATAATTTGAGAAACAAAAGAAGAAATAAATATATTGTTTACAATAACCAACCATTAATTAATGTAGAATTATTAGCCAAGAGCATAGATAAGAAAAACAAGCGTGAAACAAAGAAAAAGGGAGGATATATTACTAATAGAAGAACAAAAAGGATAATGAAATGAATTATTAATATTTAGAATTCAATTTATTTATTAAATTATTAATGTTGTCAAAATAAATTTGTAAACTATTTTTATTTAAAGCCTCTAAAAAGTATTCGTGTGATTTTTCTCTTATTTCCATTCGCAAATCTTGTATATTTTCTCTATTATTATTTTTTAAATTTTTTACCGGTTTTATCATCTTATTTGGAAACCAATCACTTTTTAGTGACTCATGATACAATCTATATCCAATTTCTTCTATTCTATGTGAATATGAACTACTTTGACTTTTAATAATATCGTTTTCAGAAAGTATATCTAACTTAAGTTCATCACTTTTTAATAAATTATATATAGCATCGTTTCTTACAATAACAACATTTGTTCCTTTCGGGTCTTTTACATGTTCTGGTAACCAAGCATCACCTAAAACTACATCAGCACAATAACCAAAAACATCTT